>Ga0299915_10002912_pt1 | contig 12419 bp, 14 predicted proteins | sample RVTome_13_FD_200263 | JGI IMG/M metagenome (GOLD analysis project Ga0299915, IMG submission 200263) | Soil microbial communities from uranium-contaminated site in the Upper Colorado River Basin, Wyoming, United States - RVT92D227 (version 2) ...
CATCTTTATTATCCCCCTTTCGAAAAGGGGCGCTTATTTTCCTCCCTTTTTCCACCACACAATTCATTAAAGAGCCTATCCCACGGAACAGAGTAAGTATCTTTTAGATACTGGACTTCGTGGGCAATTTGGGAATGGAGAAGGGACCTCGAAGGTTTAGCCTCCCCGAGGAGTTTTTCGAGGGCAGCCGCGCTGGCGGCCGGGAGGGCTGACATCGCCAAATTGCCCATCACAAGATTCGATATGCTTCCCTGGTCAAAATACTTGGCCGGCGCTGCCGCTTTTCAGGTAGAGGGCCAGGATCCGGAAGAGTATCAGGATGATTCCGCCGGCCATGACCAGGGCGTAAACGGTCAGGAAGACGACCTGGAGCAGCGACTTTCGCCCGGAGGTGTCGAGAGGGAAAAAGAGGTCGGTCACGGTCTTGCCGAAGAGGATGATCAGGAGGATGATGCCCAGGGCGGAACGGTAAAAATATTTTGATGCCTCTTGGAGCGAGACGGTCTGCATGAAGATGAGCGGAAAGATCAGCCAGGCCGTCACGGCCCAGATAAACACGGAGAAGGCGATCTTCCTGAACTTGGGGGAAGCCATGATGGACGGACCCAGCATAGATCCAGCATACCCGTCTCCGTCCACCGGGTCAATCATTTCGCCGGAGCGGCCGGGCGAAAAAGACGCTGAGGGCAAAAACAAGGAGGACGGCGTCGGTCAGGATGAGGGAGAAATCGGCCCGGCGGCTGAGGCTCCCGAAACAGCCGCAGGACGTGTCGATGCCCCGGGCGAGGGCGAGGGCGACGAGCCCGATGAACCCTGCGAGCAGGAGAGAGATGAGCAGGGCGCTCGAACGAATGAAGACTCCGATGATAAGGAAGGCGCCGCTCAAGACCTCCACCCAGGGGAGGACGACGGCGACGATGAACGCCAGGCCGGACGGGACCACCTGGTAGTTCTTGATGCTCTGGGCAAAACCGAGGGGGTCGGCGATCTTCAGCACTCCGGCCCAGATAAAGACACCGCCAACGATGAGCCGGAAGAGAAGAAGCAGCCACCTGTTACGCATCATGGCGATCTTTCCTCCGGGAGTCCGGCCGCGCTCCACTCCGCCCAGCCTCCGGCAAAGATCCGGATGTCCTTATATCCCTTGTCATGGATGATCTTGGCTAAGGAGATGCTCGTCTGGCAGTCTCCGCCTTCGCAATAGATGACCAGCGTTTGCGCACCCGGGAAATCAAGCGTTCCCGCCCATTTCGACCCGGGATCCGATTTCTTAGACCCTTGCATTCTGTCTAAAGGAACGCTCAGAGCTGCGGGGATGTGCCCGGCCGCAAAATCTTCGCGGCCGCGGCTGTCGATGAACAGCAATCCTTCCGCCCCCTGCGTTCTCCGGGCGAACAGGTCCTCGGTTTCGGCCAGGGTGATGAATCGGATTCCCGCGTACTCCCGGCGGTCGATGAAGCCTCCCCGGAACTCGCCCGCCGCGTAGCGCCGAAGGAGTGAGAAATTGAAGGCGGCAGCGAGGACGATGCTGAGGACAACGATGACCAGGATCCCGCAGAATAGCCTTTTCATTTCCAAAGGGGTCTCCCTATGTCGAACGCGGGACATCACCGGTTTCTCTCAAAGAGACGAATCCCCCCTCCCCTCTATCCCCTCCCACGAAGGGGAGGGGAGAAAAAACAGCGAGAGTTTCCTTCGCCTAGCTTGGCTTTTCAAAGTGATTAGGGAAAGAGGGTTTTGTACTTGTCCAGGCCGGCGCGCAGGATTTGCAGCCCGCGCTTGATCTTCTCGACTTCGATGACGTAGGCCATCCGGACCTCGTTCAGCCCCTTCCCCGGTGTCGCATAGAAGCCCGCGGCCGGCGCGACCATCACGGTCTCGCCGTCCAGGTTGAACTCGGTCAGCATCCAGACGACAAAATGATCGCAGTCCTTGATCGGCAGCTTGACGGTGATGTAAAAGGCGCCCTGGGGCTTGTAGGCGACGACGCCCGGGATGCTCTTGAGGCCTTCATACAGCACATCGCGCCGCCGCTGGTACTCCTCCCTCACCGGCTTGAAATAGTCCGGGCCCATCCGGTAAGCGGCCAGGGCGGCTATCTGCTCGACGCTCGGCGGGCAGAGCCTGGCCTGGGCAAAACGCAGCACCGCCTCGAAGACCTGGCAGTTCCGGGTGATCACGGCTCCGATCCGGGCGCCGCAGCAGCTGAACCGCTTGGAGATGCTGTCCACGACAATCGCCCGGTCCTCGATATCGGGGAACTCAAGGATGCTTTTGTGGACGGCGCCGTCGTAGACAAACTCCTTATACACTTCGTCGCCGATGAAAAAGAGGCCGCGGTCCCTGACGATGGAGGCGACGCGACGGAGCTCCTCATCGGTATAAACCGTCCCCATCGGATTGTTCGGGGAGCAGAGAAGGATGGCTTTGGTCCGCGGAGTGATCTTGGCCTCGAACTCGGCCCGGGAGGGGAGGCGAAACCCGTCCTCGACGCGCAGGGGCAGGGGCACGATCTTGATCGAGGCGATCGAGGCATAGCCGTTATAGTTCGTGTAGAAGGGCTCGGGGATGATGATCTCGTCGCCGGGATCGGCCACCGCGGCGAAAGAAAAAAGGATGGCCTCGGACCCGCCGGTGGTGATGATGACATTGTTGGGCCCGAGCGGGATGTTATACCGGCCGAAATAATCGGCGACGGCCTGGCGCAGCTCGAGGAACCCCTGGGCCGGCCCGTAGGACAGGACGGGATCGTTAAAGCTATGGAAGGCGTCGATGACGGGCTGAGGGGTGGGGACGTCGGGGTCGCCGATGTTCAGGAAATAGACCTTGATGCCTTTCTTGAGGGCATCGTCGGCATAGGGTTTGAATTTTCGAATCGGAGAAGCCTGGATGGTACGCCCGCGGTCGGAAATATCCATCTATGAATGCTCCTTATGAGATATTATAACCCCATGATTATGGGGCAAGGACGGTGTTTTGTCAAAAGCATGAATGGGCAGGACCCAGACTGCCGCGCCCTCTGATATCGGACAACATTTCAGACGAAGCGGCGCTCCAGGATTCCCGGAGTCCACGACCGGGGTCATAGATGCCTACCCGCCGCCTCACGCGGCGAAACCGATCACTCGCGACGACTTAATGGAGCGGCCGTCCCGGAACGCCGGCGTCGATCTTCACCAGGCCGGGGCCTGGCCATGTAAATTGCGGTACCTTCAATACCCCTATGCCTAAATTTGTCACGAAGAGGTTCGCCCGTTCACCCTTGCCCGTGCCGAAGAAGAGGCTGGCCGGAAAGTCAAACGGGGCATACAGAGGCAGAGTGTCCGGGATACGGAATGCCGCCACCGTCTCCTGCGATTTATCCCGGGCGTTGATGCGAACGACCGCAGACCGGGTCAACACGGCCACATAGAGGTTCCCGTGCACGTCGAGGACGACGCCGTCCCCGCACACTGGGATCGGAAACCCTGCCAACGGTGATTCGGGCACTTCAAGGAGCGTCGTCCAAGGCTCGGGCTGCCCGACACTGCCGTCCGGCCAGACCGGGACTCGAAGCACCGTGCCCAGCTCCGTGTTCGTCACGTATAGGCTGCCATGGTAGTAGGCGATGCCGTTGGCTCCGACCGGGACGCCAAACCCCAGCGCGCCAGTTCCTGTGAAGAGCGCGTCATGGAAGCACTCTTCCACTTCTCCCCCGCGCGTGATGCGCCAGAGGCCTCCTTGTGCGCCATAAAATGGTGAAAAGGATTCGGTGATATACAGGGTGCCCCGATCGTCAAAGGCGAGGCCGTTCGCGAAGAAGATCTGATCGCTGCCCGGCAGGAGCTCGATATTCCCCCTACGGTCCATCCGGTAGACTCCCCTATCGGCCCCGACCGCCAAAGCGATATAGAGATCTCCCTTGGCGGTGACCATGAGGCCTCCGATCGTCCCCTGGCCGATATCGGCAAAGAACGTATCGGCGGAGAACGGCGGATCGCCGGCTGGCGTGAACTTCCAAATCTTGATGTGCTCGCTGGTCCCGCTGCCCACTGAGGCGCTGACGTAGACGTTGCCGACCTTGTCGACCGCGACGCCCCTGGGGGTGACACCCGGCATCAGGATGAAGTCCGGGAATTTGCCCCAACACTGAGAAAATGCGCGTTGGGGCTGCTGGCTGAGCAGCATAGTCACTCCCAAAGCCAAAAAAAGCGCCCCCGCGAATAAAACCTTGCGTTTCATGATTCCCTCCTTTCCAATTGAGCTTCTTTTATCTATAAAAAACTCCTTTTTCCCTTAAAAAAAAGAAAAAATTCCCACCCCTCAGTGAGTCACAATCAATGGCCACCACCCCCTTTATGCCTTGCCTGGTATTCGGCGGTCTTTTTCCAGGATTCGAGAATTCGGCACTCTGCCATAGCCCCGTTCCTCTATTCGGAATATCGTTACTATTTTGCTATTGATTTGTCAAGTCCAAGATGAGCGGAAGGGTAATGGTCGGGCAAGACTTAACAATCGGAGAAACCAAGGATTGTATTTGCGAGTTCCGCAGCCGCCGAGAAGGGCGTTTAGGGAACGGCGTTAAAAACCCGAACGGGAGCTAGGCTGATTGGGGCTGATCATACTCCTTGCCTTCTTCCTGTCACCACACTTTTCGTCACTGAGCCGTCCAAAATTACCGGGGGGGGGTCGCCGCCTTGCCAAAGCACCTTGATTTTGCTATGTTTGCCCCAAGACGAAAAACCCATGTTGAATGACCCGGCCGCCCTCATCATCCGGAAAAAAACCTGGGACGGCTACTTTCTCCTCGCGCTGAGATCGCCCCGGGTCGCGCGCCGGGCAAAACCCGGGCAGTTCCTGATGGTCCGGGTCAGCGGCCGGCCCTATCCCCTGCTGCGGCGGCCGTTGAGCATCCACGCCCGGGACGAGAACACTATCGAGATCTTCTTTGCCCGGTCGGGTCTGGGAACGGCGATCCTGGCCGACAAGAAAACCGGAGAAACGCTTGACATACTCGGCCCCTTGGGAAGAGGGTTCTCCATTCCCAAGGCGGTGAAGGGAAAAACGTTTTGCCTTGTCGGCGGCGGCCGGGGGATCGCCCCGCTCTATTTCCTGGCGCGGGAGCTGCGGGCGAAAGGCGGCCATCCCCGGGTCTTCTACGGTGGGAAGACCGAGGCCGATCTGCCTCTCCTCCAGAAATTCGCTGCCCAAAAAATGGAGGTGTTCGTCTCCACGGACGACGGTTCGCTCGGTTTTCCCGGTTTGGTCACGGCCATGCTCGAAAAGGAGCTGGCTCGGTCCGCCTCGCCGGCTTTGATCTTCGCCTGCGGTCCCGACCCGATGATGAAGAGGACCGCCGAGTTCGCGGCGGAGCGCAAGATCCCGGCCCAGGTCTCCCTCGAATCGATCATGGGCTGCGGGATCGGGGCCTGCTGGGGCTGTGTCAAGAAAATCCGAACGGGCGGCTCCGCCGAGTGGGTCAAAATCTGCGAGGAGGGGCCGGTGTTTCCGGCGAGCGAGGTTGTTTGGGACGCAGAAAATACCCCCTCCCCATCATCCCCTCCCACGAGGGGAGGGGAAAGTGTTGGTCGCACTAGATGAAAACCGCAGCCAAAGAGAGTGAACGAAAAAGACGTGGCCTGAGACGGGGAGGTCGCGACATGGCAAGGCAGCTCCCTGACCTGACTGTCGACCTGGGCTTCCTGAAGCTCCGCAACCCGGTGCTCGCGGCCAGCGGCACGTTCGGCTACGGCCTCGAGTTCAAGCCCTTCGTCAACCTCGACAAACTGGGCGGCATTGTCGTCAAGGGTCTCTACTTCAACCCGCGGCCCGGCAACCCGCCGCCTCGCCTGGCCGAGTCGGCGAGCGGACTGATCAATTCGATCGGACTGCAGGGCATCGGCGTCCGGGCGTTCTGCGAAAAGGTCCTGCCGCGGCTTCAAGGCCTTCAAACGCCTATCATCATCAACGTCTGCGGGGAGACCGACGAAGAGTACGCGGCCGTCATCGATTTCCTGAACAAGGAACGGAGGATCGCCGGTTTCGAGCTCAACATCTCCTGCCCGAACGTGAAGAAAGAGGGCCGCTGCCCGGCTCTCAGCCCCGACCACACTTTTTCGCTCGTCAAGCTCGCCAAAGAGACAAGCCGGCTCCCCCTCATCGTCAAGCTCTCCCCGAACGTGACGGACATCGTGAGTGTCGCCCGGGCTGCGGAAGAAGGCGGAGCGGATGCCATCTCCCTCATCAACACACTCCTGGCCATGGCCGTCGACATCGAGACCCGCCGGCCCCGGCTGGCCAACACCTTCGGCGGGTTGAGCGGGCCGGCAGTAAAGCCCATCGCCCTGCGGATGGTTTACCAGGTGGCCTCGAGAGTCCGGATCCCGGTCATCGGGATGGGCGGCATCATGACCGGCCGCGACGCCCTCGAGTTCCTCATCGTCGGCGCAAGGGCCGTGGAGGTCGGCACGGCCAATTTTGTCGACCCCGGTGCGTCGGTCAGGATCATCCGGGAAATGGACGAGTTCTGCCGGGAGAAAAAAATTAAAAAGATCGAAGAAATTATCGGGACGCTCAAGATAGATGAGGTACAAGCTTCGCGGTGAGGCGTATTAATGGAGAAAAAAGAGCGGCTGCAAGAAAAAATCATCATCGCCCTCGACGTCGGGACGAAGCGCGAAGCCATGGCCCTGGCGGAGGCGCTCAAGGAAGCGCGGGTCTTCAAGGTCGGCCTGGAGCTGTTCACCGTCGAGGGGCCGGCACTGCTCGAGGAAGCCCTCCGGATGGGGAAAAGGCTGTTCCTCGACCTCAAGTACCACGATATTCCCAATACGGTTGCCGGGGCGGTCCGTTCGGCCACCCGGAACGGCGTCCACATGCTCACCCTTCACACCTCGGGCGGAAAGGAGATGATGGCGGCGGCCGCGCGGGCAGCCCAGGAGGAATCCGCGAGAACGGGAAGAGGGAGGCCGGTCCTCCTCGGCGTCACGGTCCTGACGAGTCTTAAGGACGAGGAGCTCCGTCGGATCGGGTTCGCCCACGCCGTGCCCGATCAGGTCCTCAGGCTGGCCGTCCTGGCCAAGGAGTCAGGCCTGGATGGAGTTGTCTGTTCCCCTCACGAGATCGAAATTATCAAGAAAGAATGCGGCGGCGATTTTCTTGTCGTCACTCCCGGGATCCGGCCCGCCTGGGCGGCGGCCCAGGACCAGAAGCGGATCATGACCCCTGCCCAGGCGATCGCCAAGGGAGCGGATTACCTGGTCATCGGCCGCCCCATCACGGAGGCGTCTTCGCCCCATGAGGCCTTTCTTAAAGTCCTTGCCGAACTAAGTTAGGCTTAGAAAAACGCCATGACTCCGCGGATGGCGAAGGCCGCTCCGAGGATGATTCCGACGACGGCCATCAGCACGATGACGACCACGACGCTGACCACAACATAGCCCGTGACCTTCTCTTTGGGAGTCCCCATGAGGGGCGTCGCGAACCCCAGATACAGGAGGTAGAGTCCGTACAGAGAGCCCAGAATGCCGAGGACGCTCAGGGCGGGGATGAGGTTGAAGATGCCCATGATCCAGACGGGTGTCATGCTGTAGACGGCCAGCTTCATGGCGAGCGGAAGGCTCTGGGCAGAGGAGAAGTTCGGCGCTAAGGCGTTGATGATAAACCCGAGCGCGTAGACGACGACCAGGCTGAGGATATAGGAAAATATGGCATAGAGAAGTGCCCGGGTCATCCAGCTCCCGCCCGCATAGGGGATGCGGAAACCGAGCACGGCCCAACCGAGGAACTGGGCCACGGCCGGAATGGCGGCCAGGATGACCGCATACGGGATGAAGAGCTGCTGGATGGTGGTCGTTTCATCTTTGATCTTGACCCATTCTTCCTTGGGTTTGAGAAGGATTGCTTGCACTCTGGCAACAAGATTCATAAAGCGCCTCCTTGGTTGAGAATGGGGAAACTATAATATGGCCAGGGGTGTCTAGTCAATGGAAAACTTGGGAAGGGCGAAGATTTGGGGAAGGGGTGGAGGCGCGGGGCGGACTCGAACCGCCGAATCGAGGTTTTGCAGACCTCTCCCTTAGCCTCTTGGGTACCGCGCCTTTTTGTTCATCAAGTATTTGCTAGAGCGGGCGATGGGATTTGAACCCACGACCTTCTGCATGGCAAGCAGACGTTCTACCCCTGAACTACGCCCGCTTCTGGGTTATCCGAGTTTAGCTCTGTAAAACTAACAGAAAGCGGGAATTGTGTCAATACGAGAGGCGAGCGGAGAGCGGACGGGGACTATTTGCCCTGGACCGTCTGTCCCTTGACGACGGAGTCTGAGCAGGAAAGGATCTTTACGGTTGCCGTCCTCTTCCCCACATTGATGACGACCGAGTTGCCGACCCCGATCTGAGGCAGGTCCTGCCGGACCGCGAGTGTCTGGGGGTTCCGGATCCTCTTGTAGATCGTCAGCTGCTGGCCGACCTGAATCCCGGCCTCTTCGCCGATGTCGATGATGGCCCAGCCTCCGGACCCGATCTGGTTATAATCTCTCTCCAGATAGACGATTGTGCCGACCGGCCCGGTCACTCCCTCGGCATAGGCCTCAAATCCAATGTCTTTCCCCAACAGAGTTTCTTCCTCTTCAAAAGGCAGCAGATAGTTCCCCACCGTGAGCCGCCCGCAGGATTTTTCGATCCTGGCTACAGCCCGATTATCTTCCAGGAAAACGATATGGGCACGGCCCCGTTTGTTCGCAAGATACCCGAAATCGCCGATGTGGCCGCCGATCTCGACGACCAGGAACACCTGGCCGATCTCGAGACCGTCATTCCTTCCCTTGTTCAGGAAGACAATATCCGCATCCGAAAACATGACCTTCTCGTAGCCCTTCTCGGCCGCCGTGATCATCAGGTCCGGGAGATCCCCTTCATAGATAAAGAGCGAGCAATAGAGGTCAACCTCGGCGATGACGGGATAGGCCGCCCGGAAAATTTTGGCCCGTTCGATCTGGTGCTGGACCTGCTCTTGGTCATCCGAAACGATCTGAGCGGGTGCCGGCACGACGAGGCCCGCCAGCAGGGTCAGCATCAAGACAGCAAAAAGAGCCCGGTTTTGGGAAAAATGTCTCATGTTGGCTCCTTTACCTCACGGTCGTCTTATCTGCTTTTTCATTATAGACAGCGGTTTATGGGCTGTCAATAAATTAATTTCAGACGACTTGACAGCACCCCTGTCTTCTCTTTAACATAAAAGCCAGCCGTCCCAATGATTTAGTCGCACAAGGGAGAAGGAGGTTCGAAATGAATAAGAAAGAAACCATCATCCGGATGTCCAAGGACGCGGGGATCACGGCCCTCCAGGCTGCCAAGGCATTCTCGTCGCTGCTGGAGGGTGTCAAGGGCACCCTGAAAAAGGGAGGGAAGGTCACTTTTTCCGGGTTTGGGAGCTTCGAAGTCAAGCAGAGAAGGGCCCGCAAGGGCCGGAATCCCAAGACCGGCGCTGAAGTGGCCATCCCGCCGAAGAACAGGATCAAGTTCAACCCGAGCAAGAGCCTGAAGAATTCCCTCTGATCCGACCCTCACCCCATTGGACATGCGGGCGCAATTCCTCTAGAATAGCGTCTCTCTGAGACCGTTGAAGCGCCACAAAGTCAGAATCGCCCTGCTCTTCGGCGGCCGCTCGGCCGAGCACGAAGTCTCCCTGGTCTCGGCCTCTGCCATCTATAAGAATATCGATAAGACCCGGTACAATGTGACCTCCATCTTTATCGACAAAACGGGGCACTGGCGGCGAGCCGCCTCACCGCTCCTTACGCCGGAGAAGCTCCAGAGCGGGCCTTCGTCCTCGTTCCTCCCCTGGGAGGCGCTCCCCTCGCTGCCGCGGCGGGTCCGGGCCGACATCTATTTCCCCGTCCTCCATGGGCCCTACGGCGAGGACGGGACCATCCAGGGCCTCCTCGAAATGGCCGACGTCCCCTATGTGGGAGCGGGTGTCCTCGCCTCGGCGGCCGGGATGGACAAGGCCGTGATGAAGGTTCTCTTCGCTGACCGGAACCTGCCCATCGTCCGGCACCGGGTTTTTGGGGAGGTCGAGTGGAAAAAGTGCCGGAAGGCCATCCTCGGCCTGATCGGGAAGGAATTCCCGCTCTCCTTCTTTGTCAAACCGGCCAACCTCGGGTCGAGCGTCGGCATCAGCAAAGTGAAAAACCGCGGCGATACGGAACGGGCCCTGGCCCGCGCCTTCCGCTACGACCGGAAGGTTATTGTCGAGGAAGGGATCAAAGGCCGGGAGATCGAATGCGGCGTCCTCGGGAACGACGAGCCGCGCGCATCGCTCCCCGGCGAAGTCATCCCCTACCGGGAGTTCTACGACTACCGCGATAAATACCTGGACGGCAAAACACGGTTCCGTATCCCGGCCGACCTTCCCGCGTCCGTCATCCGGGAGGTCCAACGGCTGGCCGTCGAAGCCTTCCTGGCTGTGGAATGCTCGGGGATGGCCCGGCTCGATTTCTTCCTGGAGGACGGCACGGGAAAGCTATACGTCAACGAGATCAACACCATCCCCGGATTTACCGAGATCAGCATGTACCCCAAGCTCTGGGGTGCGAGCGGGATCCCCTTCGGCCGGCTCGTCGAGGAGCTCATCCGTCTTGGCTTGGAGAGGCATCGCCGGAAAAAGCGCTGCCTGGAAAGGCTCGCTCGATGAGGATCCTGGGAATTGATTTCGGTGATGTCCATGTCGGCCTTGCCTTGAGCGACCCCCTGGAGCTCACCGCCCAACCCCTGGGTCAATACCGTCTCCGCGGGGAGGCCGAGAACAAAGCCTACTTCGGCGATCTCACCCGGAGGCAAGAAGTGGGCGAGATCGTGATCGGGTTCCCGTTGCGTATGGACGGGAGCTCGGGCACACGGGCCGAGAAGACGCGCGCTTTCGCGGCCTGGCTGGAGAAGACCACCGGGCTTCCGGTCGTTCTCTGGGACGAGCGACTGACCACCCAGCAGGCGATCGGCATCATGCACGAGCAAAAGATCCGGGCCAAGGCCAAGCGAACGGTTGAACACCAGATTTCGGCCGCCCTTATCCTCCAGGCCTACCTCGATTCGCGTCGCCCCCACCGCCATGTTCCTCAAGATCGTTAAGACCGGGTTTGCCCTCGCCTCCATCTCCCTCTTCGCCCTGCTCGTTTGGCTTGCGGTCTCGCTCTATCGTCCGCGCGCCTTCACCCCGGGGGAAATATTCGTGGAAGTCGAGAAGGGGATGGGGGCAAGCGCCGTGGCCCGCCTTCTAGAGGAAAGCGGGATCATCGGTTCCCGGCATTCTTTCATCCTGAGTTACCGGCTCTTCTATCATCCTCGAAAGATCAGGGCGGGCGAGTATGCCCTGACTTCTCCTCTGAGGGCTAAAGAGGTCCTGGATACCCTGGTCAAAGGAAAGGTCTATCTCCATCCCGTGACCGTCCCGGAGGGGCTGACGGCCCAGGAGATCGCCCCGCTCATCGTCCCTTTTCTAGACGACGGCCAGGACGGTTTCATGGCGGCGTTCCGCGACGTCGGGATCGTCGGCCCGATCGACCGCGAGGCGGACAATCTGGAGGGATATCTTTTCCCCGAAACGTATTCTTTCCCCAAGGCCATTTCCTCCACCGATGCCGTCGGGGCTATGGTCGACCAGTTCCGGGCAACGTTCAGCGGCGCCTGGACGGCGCGGGCCCAATCCCTCAGGATGAGCGTCCGGCAGGTCGTGACGCTGGCCTCGCTCATCGAGAAAGAGAGCTCGGTCCCAGAGGAAAAGAAGCTGGTCTCGGCCGTCTTCCATAACCGCCTGCGGATCAGGATGAAGCTCGACTGCGATCCCACCATCATCTACGCCCTCAGGCAGAAAGGCCTCTTCAACGGGAATCTGACCAAGAAGGACATGTCCCTGGATTCCCCTTACAATACGTACCGGTATCCCGGGCTTCCGCCCGGCCCCATCTGCAACCCCGGCCGAGCGGCGCTCGAGGCAGCCCTCTACCCATCCGCGGAGGCCTACCTGTATTTTGTCTCCCGGAACGACGGCAGCCATCACTTCAGCCGGACCTTTGCCGAGCACCAAAACGCCGTCCGCCGCTTTCAAAAGCAACGCTAGGCGTTGCGGCATAAGTATTCTTCCCGAAACGCCTCTAGGACTCTTTCTGAACCTCATTAACCTCCCCTACCCCTCCTATTGAATTATGAGGGGCCAAAAAATGGTAGACGTTTCGGAAAAAGGTCGGAGCGGGCACGGATTGCTTTTTCCCCCTTCTTAATGAAGCGAGGGGGAGTCCCTCAGAAAGCCCTCCGCAGTGTAGCGGGCACGGTTCTCCTCTATTGATCAAGGCGAAGGGTATGGGTGAGGAAGTCCGTGGACGACTGAGCGGGCGTCGCGAGGCGCCGAAGACGCCGTGGCGATCCCGTGGAGATTGCTTCGTC
>Ga0299915_10002913_pt1 | contig 12418 bp, 7 predicted proteins | sample RVTome_13_FD_200263 | JGI IMG/M metagenome (GOLD analysis project Ga0299915, IMG submission 200263) | Soil microbial communities from uranium-contaminated site in the Upper Colorado River Basin, Wyoming, United States - RVT92D227 (version 2) ...
GATCATATCAAAGTCCAATTCTTTGAAAAGCTGGATGTCGGCAGCCAGGTCTTCATCGGTTTGTCCTGGAAGTCCCACCATGTTCCCTGAACCCACTTCGTATTCTAACTCCTGCAGCCAGCGCAAGGCCTTCAATCTCTTGGCTAATTTGTGACCTGGCCGAAGAGTCTTGAAGAGGTCGGTCGAAGCGGTCTCGTGTTTTAAGAGATAGCGGTCCGCGCCAGCCTTTTTCCAGGCATAGTAATCGGCATACCTCCTTTCTCCGACGGCAAGGGTGATGCTTAGGTTTGTTTGCTCTTTGATATCGCGGATCAGGTCTGATAGACGATCCCGGGTAAACCAGGGGTCCTCTCCTGATTGCAAAACAATTGTTTGCAATCCCTGAGACCGGGCCTTTTTCGCAGCCTGCACAATCTCTGCAGTGGACATCCGGTAACGAACAAGTCTATGGTTATCCCGGCGAAGGCCACAATACAAGCAATTCTGGACGCAGAAGTTGGAAAATTCCACGATCCCCCGAAGGTGGATTTCATCACCAACCCAATTCTGCCGGACCCAGTCAGCCGCCGCCCAAAGGAGCTCATTTTCTTCCCGCTCTTTGGAAGAGAGGAGAAAAAGGATTCCCTTGAAGGAAATTTCATTCCCCTCCACTCCGGCTCTAATCGTGTGCAAAAACTCTTGACGAACCATAAAAAATCAAAGTTCGGAGGTCGGAGTCTTGATTACGAAATCATGCTTTTACTCCGACCTCCGAACGAATAACTCCGAACTGTTTTTTAAAAGAAAAGGTCCCTCTTTCCCCCTTCAATCTCCAACAAACGTTTGGCCGTCTCTTCCCGAATTCTTTTATTGGCAATTTCTTTTAAATGGCGAGTCAGGCTGTTCTCTCCCAACCTTTGAGTTTCTTCGGAAGCATAATCCAGCAGGTATTCTCGAAAGGTAAGGAGTGCATTAGGGGCGCATAGTTCCTGAATTGCACCTGGCTTGGCCTGATCCATGAAGTCTTTTCCCGTCCTGCCCCGCCGGTAGCAGGACGTACAAAAGCTCGGAAGGTACCCAAGCTGGCATATGGAGCGAATGACTTCTTCCGGGGGTCGTTGATCAGAGACCCGGAATTGCTCGCTTGCAACCTCCCCTGAGCCTCCTCCATTTTTTCCGTAGGCCCCCGGGGCCGTCCGGGAACCAGCGCTGGTCTGGGATATACCCAAACTGAAGGCCTCGGTGCGCATGGCCACGCTCTCCCGGGTGGAAATAATCAAGCCGGTGTAGGGTACTGCCAGACGGAGGATCGCCACCACCTTTTTGAAGGATTCGTCTCCCACCTGGTAACGCGGTCTAAATTCCACTCCCACGGCTGGTCGCCACCGGGGGACAGAGATTGTATGCGGCCCTACTCCAAATCTATCTTCCAGGTGGCGAGCATGATAAATCAGTCCCATGACTTCAAATTTGTAGTCGTAAAGGCCGAATAAGACCCCCAAACCTACGTCATCAATGCCGGCCTCCTGAGCCCGATCGGGGGCGAGAATCTGTCTGGCATAGTCCTTTTTCGGTCCCTCGTGGAGGGTCTCATAGGTAGCACGGTGATAAGTCTCCTGGAATAACTGGTAGGTTCCAATCTTGGTTGCCTTCAGGCGGCGGTAGTTGCCCACGGTTGTGGCGGCAATGTTTATGTTGACCCGCCGAATTTCTCCCTTCCCGTTTTTGGCGGCATAAACGGTCGCAATGGCTTCTTCCACATAATCCATATCGGCAAGAGAAGATTCCCCGCATTCGAGCAAAAGACGCTTGTGTCCCCAATTCTCCAACTCTTGGACCTGTTCTTGAATTTCTTCTAAACTCAGGCGTTTTCTGCGAATCAAGCGATTATCCCTGCGGAATCCGCAATACTGGCAATTGTTTACGCAAAAGTTGCTCAAGTAAAGAGGGGCAAAGAGTACCAGGCGCTTTCCATATATTTTTAATTTAATTTCCCTCGCCGCCTGGAAAAATTCCTCGATGAGTTCGGGCTCTTCGACCTGAAGAAGCGATGCTGTCTCTTGTGGTTCGATTCCTTTGGCTTCCCTCGCCTTGGCAACGATGGCCAAGATTTCTTCTTTTGACCTTCCCTGGCCAGCCCTGAGCTGCTGCTGAATCAATCCCTCATCGATCACTTTTATTCCTTCAGACATAATTCTCCTCTTCACTGGTAAAAGCAGAAGTCAAAACCCAGGAGCTCTTATTCGGAATAAATAAAATCTTTGAACTTTTCCTTCTGTATTCTATCTCCTGCATTATTTAGTTTTTCAAAGCGGGAGCAATACCCGAAAAGTACTTCCCTGATGCAACTTACTCTCCACCTCGATATGCCCGTTGTGGGCTTCAAGGATTTTTTTGGCAATGGAAAGCCCCAGTCCAGTTCCCGTGATACCCTGAGTTTCTTTGCTTTTCACCCGGTAAAACTCATCGAAGATCTTTTCTATGTCTTTTTTGGGGATTCCGATCCCCGTGTCCTGAATTTCCACCTGAATAAAGGCCTCATCCGCGCTCGCCCGGACGAATACTTTCCCGCCCGATCGATTGTATTTAAAGGCGTTATCCAGAAAATTGGTAAAGACCCGGGTCAGATCTTCCCGATTGGCGGAGACCAAAGGAAGCTCCTCGGGGGTTTCCAGTTGTACCGTGATCTGGCGTTCAATCGCTTCCCCCTTGATCAACTCTATAATTTCCTTCAACAGGGTAGAAAGCTGAAGCTTCTCTTTTTCCCGGGCCAAACGGCCACTCTGCATCCGGGAAATGGCCAAAAGGTCGTTGATCAGAGCCAGGAGGCCACGGGTGCGCTCCCGAGAGCGCTCCAGTATTTTTTGGATTTTCTGCGGATCATCCACCCCCACCCCATCGAGGATTACATCCAAGTAACCCTCGATGGCCGCCAAGGGCGCCCTCAACTCATGAGCCACCATGGAAACAAAAGTAGATTTTGCTTTGTCTAATTCTTTTAATTCGGTAATGTCCCGCAGGACGGTTACGGCTCCGATGATCTGCCCTTTCTCATCTTTGATGGGGGCGCAGTTGGCCATGAGCACCGAATCCGATGGCGTCCGAGGAGCCAACTCCTTGGCCATCATCTCCTGCCCTTCTTTTAAGGCCGTGGTACTCTCCACCAGTTCAATGAATTCTGGGCCGCTGGCTACGGTGGCTAAGGGTTCCCCTATCTGCAATGAACGTTTGACCTTAAGCAAACGACGTCCAGCTGGATTGCAGAATACCACCTGCAGGTCTCGGTTGGTGACTAATAGCCCGTCTCCCATGCACTGGATGATGGTTTGGGTACGACTTTTTTCATTGGCCAGTTCTAAAAGGTTCCTTTCCCTCTCTTCCCGTAACCGCCTGGCTTCCTGGAGGAGGCACCGTTTTTCCAGACCCCGGTTCACCCGCGTCCTGAGTTCCCCAGGAGTAAAAGGTTTGGGGATATAATCGTAGGCGCCCTTTTGCACGGCTTCGATAGCCGTATCCAGCGTGGCGTATCCGGTAATTACAATTTTAATCAAATCCGGAGCGAGTTCAGTGAGGTGGGCAAGAAGCTCCATGCCATCCATTTGGGGCATCTTCAAGTCGATCAAGGCCAAATCGAAGTTACCCTCTTTGGCCTTCGCCAGGCCCTTCAGCCCATCTTCGGCTATCTCCGCCTGGGCTCCTTCCTCCGCAAGGATTTTGGCGCAAGCCACCCGGATAGGCTGTTCATCATCGACGATTAAAATTCTCGCCCCTTTGATCATAAAAAAATCCTTTATGCCCGGCCCGGACTACTTTGAAGGGCCAACAATTTTTCTACCTTTTCCAGCAAGACTTTGGCCTTGATAGGTTTCATACTGAAATCATCCACGTTCAGTTTCTTAAGATCTTCCCCCGTACGAGGGGTAAAGTCTAAGCCGGTGTCGCGGGTAATTGAGGTGAGCATAAGAATGGGGATGGAAGAATATTGGGGGTGATTTTTGATCTTCTGGCTGAGGACCATCCCGGCGTCCAGGTGTTCCATCATCAGGTCCATGATGATAAGGTCTGGCTTTTCTTTCTCCACCATTTTCCACCCTTCTTTGGCGTTGGGGGCAGATTGAATCTTATACCCTTGCCTTTCCAGGGAGAGTTTACTGATCTCCACAAAATCCAGATCATCATCCACGATTAAAATCTTCACGCCAGTTTTCATGATCTCACCACCTTAATTATCAATTGCGCGTTGCGGGTTGCGAGTTACGCGTTTAAGTATTTAAATCCGCAACCCGGCTATGGTAAAACACCTTCCTCCGGCTTGGCCGAGGAGGTTACGGGAAGCCTGACCAAGAAGGTAGTTCCTTGTCCAACTTTACTTTCCACATCTACCGATCCCCGGTGCATTTTAACGATTCCATAGGCAATGGCGAGCCCTAATCCTGTTCCTTGTCCGATCTTCTTGGTGGTAAAAAAGGGCATGAAAATCTTACTCAGATTCTCCGGAGGGACCCCATGGCCTGTATCGCGGATGCTCACTTCAATGCTTCTTCCGCCACTGTTAAACCTGGAGCTTATGGTTACCTTCCCTCCTTCGGGCATGGCCTCCCCGGCGTTAGATATGATGTTCAAAAAAACCTCCTTCAACTGCACTGGGTCTCCGCTGATCACGGGCAGGGAAAGATCAAGGGCTTGGACAACTTCTACTTTTTGAAAAGAAGATTGCTTGGAAGCCAAAGAGAGAACTTCGGTTAAAATCTTATTCAGATCGATATTCTCGATCTGCAACTTTCTTTGCCGGGCAAAATCTAGGAGGCCTCGGACAATGTCCCGGCATCGGGTTGCTTCCTTGGCAATCATTTCCAATTCTTCCTTCCGGGTGTCGTTACTTCCCAATTTCTCCAAGAGCATGTAAGAATATAAGAGAATCGTTCCCAGAGGATTGTTGATCTCATGAGCGACCCCAGCGGCAAGTTGCCCCACGGAGGCCATTTTTTCCGATTGGATCAACTGTTGTTGAGTCTCCCTTAATTCCTTATGGGATTGAGCAAGGCGATTCAGATTTTCTTCCAGTTGGTCGATCAGATACGGGAGACACATCTCATTCTCCGCCAGACCCCAATAGACTGCGCTCGCCTTTTCCTGGCAGGAGTTATAACCGCAGGCCCCACAATTCAATTCATCTTCCGGGTTGATTTTGTTCGTCCGCCTGAGAATTTCCCGGATGATCGCGTAACTGGGAATGGGCAATCGGTGGTCTTCGCTGACAAAACTCCGGTTTAAATTTATCTTTCGGTATTTACGCATATCGGCCATGTGCTGGGTCTCTCGTTCTTTGGCCAACTTTTCCTGGACATAATTGGCTACCAATTCTTTGCGGGCAAATACCGAAAGTTCATTGGGAAACGCCGGTCCATTAATACATCCTTCGCAGAAAAGTAGGTCTAAAAACTTGGCCTCCACTGCCCCCTCTAAGACTTCGTTTAAAATCTGAGTACAGGCTTCTTTGCCCTCGGTCACCAGGACTTGATTCCTGCAGATGTCTTCCTTTATTTGGGCGCTGCGCAGCAATCCTCCGGGAACAGGAAAGATACGCCCTAACCTGGGAATAGGTCCATTCGGGTCGATTTTCGGGAGGGTTTCCACAATAATGCCGGCTTCCTTGAACATCTTCTCCAACTCTCCAAAAGTGAGCACTGCGTCCACATCCCCCGCAACTTCCGGATCATCAATTTCTGCTTTTTTAGCAATGCAGGGACCGATAAAAACCACTTTGGCTTTCGGATGGTAAGCCTGTTTGATTACCCGCCCCATAGCCACCATGGGAGAAACAATCGGGGCCAAATTTGAAACCAGGGAAGGGAAATATTTTTTGACATAAAGGACCAACGCGGGACAAGGAGAAGAAATGACCAATTGGTTTCCGTTCCGGCGAAGCCAACGGGCATGGGCCCAGGCGACGAGGTCTGCCCCAAAAGCCACTTCCATGACCTCGGTGAAACCCAAAGCCTTTACGGCTGAAATAATCTGCCCTGGCTTGGCCTGCGGAAAAGCCGCCGGGAAAGAAGGGGCCAGACAGGCGATGACGTTTTCGCTGTTCCAAAAAAGTTCTTTAACAATTCCCGCTGAATCCCGAACGGCTTTGGCTTCCTGATGGCAGACTTTAATGCAGGAACCGCAGGCAATGCATCTCTCTTTTACAACCTTGGCTTGCCCTTCCTCAACTTTAATGGCTTTCGCCGGGCATTTGCGCACACAGGTGTAACATCGCCGGCATTTTTCTTTTATGGTGGAAACAACAGGCATGGTTTTTAGATTTCAGATTGGAGATTGAATTTTTTATTCTTTTCAATCCTCAATCTACAATTTTTTCTAACCCGGAATTCGTAACCCGTAACTTGTAACTTTTAACTTTCTTTATATTTCCCTCGCCTGGTGTACTTCGTATGCAACAAGTGATGGGATCTTTCCCCCAGAGGTTCTATCAGAAACTCTTGATAAATCTTGCCAATGGAAGGGTTCTCATGAGATTTTCGGTATGGAAGCTGCTTATCCTCTTGGTAAAGAGCCTGAGCCCGCAGCCTGCGCACTTCGTTGTTCACGGGGATGGGTTGACCCCCACCAGCGACACATCCACCTGGGCAAGCCATGACCTCAATGAAATGGTAGTCGATTATCCCCGCAGCCAGGCGTTCCATCAATTTCCTGGCATTCCCCAGGCCATGGGCCACGGCCACGCGTACTTCTCCCAGTCCATCTACTGGAATGGCCGCTTCTTTAATCCCTTCCAGCCCGCGCACGGCAGCGAAATCCAGGTTGGCCAACTTCTTGCCGGTAGCCACTTCGTAAGCTGTCCGCAGCGCTGCTTCCATGACACCACCCGTAGCCCCAAAAATCGTGGCGGCCCCTGTGTACTCTCCCAGGGGGTTATCATACCTCCCTTCTGGCAGGTTCACAAAATCGATCCCGGCGGATTTAATCATCCGGGCCAGTTCCCGCGTGGTCAGGACATAATTTACATCTTGAAAGCCACTGTCCCTCATCTCTGGCCGTACACACTCGAATTTCTTGGCTGTGCAGGGCATGATGGAAACCGTAACGATCTTTGCCGGATCGATTCCCGCCTTCTGTGCGTAATAAGTTTTCGTCAGAGCTCCGAGCATTTGGTGAGGTGACTTACAGGTAGAAAGGTGCGGCAAAAGCTGGGGATAAAAGTGTTCGATAAATTTAATCCAACCTGGGCTACAGCTCGTGATCATGGGGAGAATTCCGCCTTTCCGGATGCGTTGGAGAAGTTCGTTCCCCTCTTCGATGATGGTGAGGTCAGCTGCGAAATTAGTGTCGAAGACAACGTCAAAACCCAGCCGCCGTAAGGCTTCCAGCATCTTACCCGTAACCAAGGTCCCAGGAGGAAATCCAAACTCCTCCCCCAGAGCGGCCCGAACCGCTGGAGCATCCTGGACCACGACAATCTTGTCGGGATCGTGGATTGCTTTCCAGACTTCTTGGGTATAATCCTTCTCTGTTAACGCTCCCACAGGGCAAACGTTGATACACTGGCCACAAAGGGCACAGGCCACATCACCCAAATCCTCTCCAAAAGCTGGCCCGATGTAAGTGCCAAAACCTCGCTCCTGGGCGCCTAGGGCACCCACCTGCTGGATTTCCTGGCAGACCGTCACGCAGCGCCGGCAAAGGATGCATTTACTCGCATCCCTCCGGATGGAGGGGGTGGATTCGTCGATCCGCGGTTTCGGCTTCTCCCCCTGGAAACGAATTTCCCGAATCCCCAGCTCTTCGGTTAGGCGTTGGAGCTCACACTTGAGGTTCCGCGTGCAGATAAGGCATTCCTGAGGATGGGCCGAAAGGAGCAGTTCCACCGTGAATTTACGGGCCTGATGAACTTTCTGGGAGTTGGTATGGACCACTAACCCCTCAGCCACGGGAAAAACACAGGAGGCCTGGAGGTTACGGTTTCCTTCTATCTCCACCAGACAGACCCGGCAGGCGCCGATGGCCTGGACCTCGGGCAAATAACACAAGGTGGGAATGTGAATATGGATAGCCTTGGCCGCCTCCAAGATTGTTGTGCTTGCGGGAACGGTCACATGTTTTCCGTCGATGGTCAAACTAACCATGCTCATTTTCAATCTCCTTTTCCAAATCCGATATTCCAGCCACAGAGGGCAGAGAGCAAAATTCAAAAAATAAAAATCATTTCTTCTAAATTCTAAACCTTATACTCAAGAATTACTTAATTTCGGCTGATTCCAATCTTCCTAGGCTTTCGAACCTGGGCTTTATTCTTTTTCTCTTTGCTCTTTGTGCCCTCTGTGGCTCAAGGTCTTTTTATTCCTGGTGATAGCAATGGAGGCAGCGCTTGGCTTCTTCCACCGCAAGACGGGCTGTGTATCCCACCTCCACTTCCCGGAAGTTATGATAGCGGTCGGTCAAGGGAATCTGGGGGACAGAGACGCGCGGACGCTCCTCGGCATAAGTCTCTTCCTCGTAAGAGACTTTCATCCCCTTCAGACGCTCCCTGTAGGTATTCGGCAACAACCCGTCGCCTCCTAAAAATCTGTCGATAGCCATAGCGGCTTTTTGCCCGTCAGTAATGGCCTCGACAGCCGAGGCTGGCCCGCGCACGTTGTCACCACCGGCGAAAACTCCAGGAGTTTCAGTGGCCAAGTTCTCCGGGTCCACAAGAAACGCTCCGCGGGAATTAAACCGGAACCCATTGCCTCGGAAACATTCCGTGTCTGGAATCTGACCGATGGCCGCGATCACCGTATCTACATCTACCTCAAACTCTGAACCGGCAATGGCTATGGGGCGCTTGCGGCCGCTGGGGTCGAAATCACTCAGCACCATCCGTCGGCACTCCATTCTCCTCACCATGCCGCCATTTCCCCCCCACATTTGGGCCGGGGCTACGAGATAATGGATTTTCACCCCTTCCTTCTCAGCTTCGGTAACTTCCCAATCAGCCGCTGGCATGTCCTCACGCTGTCGGCGATAAAAGATCTGCACATCCTTGGCCCCCAGGCGTAAGGCAGTCCGCGCGGCATCGATGGCTACGTTTCCACCGCCAATCACGGCCACGCGTTCACCGACCTTTACCGGTTTCCCCAGGTTGACATCGCGCAGAAACGAGACTCCATCCAGAACCCCTTTCAACCTCTCGCCCGCAATTCCCAGCTTCAAGCCCCTATGCGCACCCGTGGCCAGGAAAACCGCTTTGAATCCTTGGGTTTGGAAAGCTTTCACACCGGTCACGGGCGAATTCAGGCGCAATTCAACGCCCAATCTGAGGATGGTCTCAATCTCTCCCTGCAATACTTTTCGCGGCAATCGGTATTCTGGGATACCCACGGCCATCATGCCTCCGGCTGTGGGCAAAGCTTCAAAAACTGTGACAGGATATCCTTTTAAGGCTAAGAAGTAAGCTGCGGCCAGCCCAGCTGGTCCAGCACCGACTACCGCCACTCTCTCCGCTTTTCTCGGACCCACCTCAGGACCATAGGGATCATTAGATTCCAGGTCATAGTCCGCAGCAAAGCGTTTCAGGGCGCAAATGGCTACCGGGGATTCCACCTGCTCACGCCGACATTTGGTTTCACAGGGATGGAAACAAATCCGCCCCATGGTCTGGGGGAAAGGGTTCCTTTCTTTGATCACCGCAATGGCCTCCTTAAATTTCCCTTCGCTGATCAATGTAACATAGCCCCAGGCATTGTTGTCTGCGGGGCAAGCATTCTGGCAGGGGGCATCAAACAGGGCCTGGCAAACTCCAGCCCGGCAATGTTTATGTTTGATATGTTCTTCGTATTCCTCCCGGAAAAATCGCAAGGTGGAAAGGACAGGGTTGGGAGCTGTCTGACCCAATCCGCAGAGGGCCGACTCGCGAATCCGTTCGCTAAGTTCAATGAGTTGTTCAACGTCCCCTGGTTGCCCTTGCCCCTGGGTGATCCTCCGCAGGATCTCCAACATGCGTTTGCTGCCAATGCGACAGGGTGGGCACTTACCGCAGGATTCATCCTGGATGAAATCCATGAAAAAGCGGGCCAAGTCAACCATACAGGTGTTTTCATCCATGACGATAAGACCCCCCGAACCCATGATGGCCCCTACCTCTTTTACGGACTCATAATCCAGAGATATGTTCAGATGTTCTTTGGGGATACAACCGCCGGAAGGCCCGCCAATTTGGGCAGCTTTAAACTTCTTTCTCCCCCGGATTCCACCTCCCACATCGTAAATCAACTTTCCGAGGGTTGTTCCCATGGGAATCTCCACCAGACCCGCGTTGTTGATATCCCCGGCCAAGGCGAAAACCTTGGTTCCCCGGCTACCTCCCGTGCCGAATTGGCTATACCATTCCGCCCCCTTAAGGATGATCGGGGGAATGCTAGCATAGGTTTCCACATTGTTCAGGAGCGTGGGTTTCTTCCAAAGGCCGGCGACTGCCGGGAAAGGTGGGCGGGGCCTGGGCTCTCCTCGCTTTCCTTCGATGGAAGTCATCAAAGCGGTCTCCTCGCCACAAACGAAGGCTCCGGCTCCAATGCGAATTTCCAGATCAAAATCAAAAGCAGTTTCAAAGATTTTTTCTCCCAAAAATTTATACTGGCGGGCTTGCTCAATGGCATGACTCAATCGCTCAATGGCTAAAGGATATTCTGCCCTCACGTAAACGTAGCCCTGGCTGGAGCCAATGGCGTAACCTGCAATGGCCATGGCTTCGATCACGCTGTGGGGATCGCCTTCCAGCACAGATCGGTCCATAAAAGCTCCGGGATCTCCTTCATCTGCATTGCAGACCACGTACTTTGGAGATCCTTGGGCTTGTTGGGTAAACCGCCACTTTGTACCCGCAGGGAAACCAGCACCGCCCCTTCCCCGAAGTCCGGAGCGCTGAACTACATCGACCACTTCTTGGGGAGTCATGCAGGTGAGAGCCTGGGCCAGTCCTTCATACCCTTCCCGGGCAATGTACTCTTCGATGTTCATGGGATCAATCAATCCGCAGTTTCGCAGGACGATTTTCTCCTGAAGTTTAAAGAAATCGATTTCTTTAAAGGTCGGAATGATCTGGGTGGTTGTGGGTTCGGTGTAAAGCAAACGTTCAACCACTCTTCCCTTGAATAAATGCTCCTCGGCGATGACCCGAACATCTTCTGCTTTAACTTTTTGGTAAAAAACTCCTTCTGGATAAACCACCACGATCGGGCCAAGGTCACATGAACCGATGCACCCAGTTTCGATGACTTTCACTTCCCCCTGTAAACCAAATTCCATGACCCCCTGGATCAGATTATCGCGAACCTCGCGGCATCCCGAAGAAACGCATCCTGCCCCAGCGCAGACTAAAACATGCGACCGCCAAATTTCCATGAATCAACCTCCTCAATCCAAAACCTTAAGTCCGAATTTTGAAATTAGTTTCAGGTTTCAAGTTTCGGGTTGCGGGTTTCGCATTTCGGATTTTAAACTCGCAACACGTATTCCGCAATCCGAAATCTTCAGTTGTATTTTTCCAAAATCTCTCCCAGCTTAGTATTCTTCACCCGCCCGAATACATCTTCTCCCACGGTCATAGCCGGTGAGAGCCCACAAGCCCCTATACAGCGGACCACTTCCAGGGAAAACTTCCGGTCCTCCGTCGTCCCTCCGACCGGGATATGCAGCTTCTTTTGCAACTCCCCCAGAAGCCTCTGCCCTCCCCGAACGTAACAAGAAGTACCCAGGCAGATTTTAACGCGGTGGCGACCTTTGGGAACCATGGTGAAGAAAGAATAAAAAGTCACCACCCCCGTAACTTCGCTCAACGGAATGCCCAGACCATCGGCGATCTGGCGTTGAACTTCCCGGGGAAGATAACCAAAAAGATTCTGGGCTTTGTGTAGAACTAGGATTAACGTCCCTGGTTTCCCTTTATATCCGGCGATAATCTTCACCAGTTCTTCGTACAATAATTTCTCTGAAGGCTCAGGCTGAGTCCCTTCAATTTTTTGCGCCGTCATTCCATTTCTCCTTTATCGCTATTTTTCAATATGAAATACTTTTGCCACAGAGATCACAGAGAACTCAGAGAATTATTCAAATCTAAAGTAGAATGTCGAAAATAAAAAAAATCAAAACCCCAATGCCGCAATCCTAAATCTAATCAATCTTTGAATTTAGCTGATTTAGTTTTATTGGGAATCTATGTTTTCTTGCTTAGAATTTCTTTTTTCTGTGTTCTTTGTGCCCTCTGGGGCTGAAATTCATTTTTCCTGAGCGAAGACGAACTCATTCACCACCCGTCCGCCTAAGATGTGTTCTACCACGATCTTCCGAGCTTTATCAGGACTGACCTTACCGTAAGTCACCTTTTTTTCCCCCGGTCGAAAAATATCCATTAGGGGTTCTTGTTCGCAGAATCCGGCACACCCGCTCTGGATCACGGTTA
>Ga0299915_10002914_pt1 | contig 12417 bp, 8 predicted proteins | sample RVTome_13_FD_200263 | JGI IMG/M metagenome (GOLD analysis project Ga0299915, IMG submission 200263) | Soil microbial communities from uranium-contaminated site in the Upper Colorado River Basin, Wyoming, United States - RVT92D227 (version 2) ...
CAGCAGGCGGGCGGCATCCGCTATCGTCCAAAAGGCTTCTGCAAAATTACAGGTTAGGCCTACTTAGAAAAGAAAAAATCGTTTGTTGATTACCTGCAATTTTGCAGAACTCATATCGTCCAGGGAGGTGGAGGAGGTTTGTGCCCTCGGCGTAGGCCGCGCAAAGTGTCCGAGCTTTATCACTTTGCGTTTATCAGTGCGGCCAGAAGGATGTGTCTGAGTCTATCGGCGCTTAGTTTGTTGAGGTAGTCGTCGGTGAAATCCAGCTTGAACCGGCCCCTGAAGTTCTGTATCCGCCTCTTGAGCTCTCCCCTGCCCAGCGCCGCTATCGAATCTGCCGACTGTTCAAAATACTCTCTCGAAACCATCGTCCTTACCCGTCAGGAGGCCATTCTTGCCGGTTACAACTGCACTGGCAGTATCGTCCCGCGGACCCGGCGACTTCGGCGTCAAATTCTCCGGCGCGGTGCAACCGCGTGAATTGGCTTATTATTGGCCTAAAATTTTTTTGTTTTTCTGATGGGCGTCTGATAACTTTTGGCGATGAAGACAGAGAAGCTGGATTACAACCTGCCGAGCGAGCTAATCGCGCAGCACCCAGCCGCCAAACGGACCGATTCGCGCCTGCTCGTACTGCAACGCAGGAGCGGCGATATTATCGACAGCCGATTCGAGCGGCTCGGCGACTTCCTGTCGCCGGGCGACTGCCTCATATTAAATAATACGAAGGTTCTCCCGGCCCGGTTCTTCGCCCACCGTGTCACCGGCGGCCGGATAGAAGGCTTGTTCCTCGCCGAAACCTCGCCCGGCGTCTGGGAGGTTATGCTAAAGGGTTCGCGCAAACTGAGACCCGGTGACATTCTGCACCTGAGGGACAGAAACAGAAACGATTTCTGCAAAGCCGGCCTGCTCGAGAAGGCCGGCCAGGGCCGATGCCTGCTCAAGGTGGAAGCCGACGCGGATGCGCAGAGCGTTCTTGAGATAATCGGTTTTCCGCCGTTGCCGCCGTACATCAAGCGGGATGACGACCCCAGCCTGGCGAAGGAGGACCGATTGCGCTATCAGACGGTCTATGCCCGCGTCAACGGCGCGGTGGCGGCGCCCACCGCCGGGCTGCACTTTACCGAGTCCCTAATCGAGCAATTACAGCAGCATGGCATCGACTTTGCATACATTACCCTTCACGTAGGGACAGGAACGTTCAAACCCGTCCATGCGGAAAATCTCGAGGAACATCAAATCCACTCAGAGAGATTCGCTATCGATTCGGACAATGCCCGGAAGATAAACGCCGTCAAAGACCGGGGCGGGCGGATAATCGCCGTCGGCACTACTTCAACCAGAACCCTCGAGTCGTTGAGCGGCCCGCGAGTCGAAGCCGCAACCGCCACAACGAATCTATTCATAACGCCCGGCCACAAATTCAAGTTCATCAACGCGATGATAACAAATTTCCACCTGCCTAAGACTACGCTGCTGGCCCTGGTGGCCGCATTTGCAGGGTTAGAAAACACCCTCGCCGCCTACCGCCACGCCATTGAGCAGCGCTACCGCTTCTACTCGTATGGCGACGCTATGCTGATTGTCTAAATAACTCAAACTCACCGGTTTTCAAGAAAACAGCATGATAAGTCCTTATTCGACAGCAGTATAATGCTACAACGCTATTTTAACTTCGTCAGCAAGCATAATCTATTGTTCTATCGGCAGTTACAAGAGTTCTGCCGAATATCAAGAATCAAATTGGCTATCGGGGCAGTTTGGCGAATCGCAACTCGCGTTTTTGCGCTTTGTTGGCTACCAGCAGACCGGGCCTGGGGGTGAGCGCGGCCGGCTTCTTGCCTGCTGGCAGCCCAAAAGCGATAAACGCATTTCCGGGCAGATGAAGCGCGTTATTGCAGCGTAAGCAGCGTTGTAGTGATAACACAGTGTGTCATTCCCGCGAAAGCGGGAATCCACTCACCCGCCACACTACTGGATACCTGCTTTCGCAGCTATGACAAGGCGAACCGGTCAGTTTGAGTAAATAAAGCGCATCACCGCAATCGGAATCCACTGCGCGAGCTGGCTTGACGACTCTTATAGGATTCGCTTAGCCCCCGGCAGTTTTCTAATGACGTTCGCCAGTGCAAAGCAAGCCGGAACGATCACAAGCAAGGCGAGAGCGAATTTAAGCAGGGGGTACAGCCGGACGCCGCGCAAGGCAAGGGTCAGTAGGATGACAACCGGGGCGTGAATAATATAGACGGCGTAGGTGCTGTCCGCCAACGAGCGCGTGAACGGCGTCTGTCGGCTGATTCGTTCCCGAAACAATACCGGCAAGCCGACGACCATCGCCACGCCGACAACCTGCTCCCACACAGCGTATGCAAGGCTCTGCCAGTGAAGGCCCCCGAGAAAAGGCGAGACCTCGCCGCTCAAGGCCCCTCCGGCGACAAAAAGGATGGGAAACCCGACCACCACAAATACCCCCGCAACAACGAGCCACAACCTGCCGACGCGCACGTCGATGCGCAAGAGCCAGTTGCCCCGGTAGGCCATAACTCCGACAACGAACAAGGCGATGTACTGCGGGAAGAAGCCGAGCTGGAAATTAAGGGGCCCAAAGACCCAACCTACCGGAAACCACAGGCGAGCAATAAAGGTAACGATACCCAGGGCACAGGCAAGGGCTGCTATTGCGATGTTGCCGGGCAGTCTGCCGTCGGCGTCAGACCACGGTGAGAGAGCCTCCGTCGCTCGGCGCAGCAATGCGTAAATGACCGCCAATATCAGCAGCGCCTCAACGAACCACAGCGGGCCTGAATCTATGTGCAAGCTCGAGTAGTACCCGCCGAGGAAGTCCCGGAAGGACCCGTCGAGGTCAATAACGCCGGCCTTCGCAAGCGGATAAATGAGCAAAGGGTGAATAACGAAACCATAGAACAATAGAGGAATGCCCAGGCGCAGGAATCGGTCCTTGAGAAACTGCAATGGGCCTTTGCGGTCATAAGAGGCCGGGGTAAAGTACCCGGCGAGCAGGAAAAACAGGCCCATAGAGAAACTCTGTATGACCGCATTCTGAAACGTCAGCACGGCAAGGGTAATCACATCAGGCTGCCGGACTTCAGTGTAATACCAGGAGCCTACGCCCCCGTAGGTGATGGCGATGTGCACCGCGACCACGAGCGTAATCAGCAGAATCCGCAGATTATCGACAAAGGCCAGGCGGGCGCTCGCCATTTTTTTAAGCCCCCGGTTTCGCAACGGGCCAGGGCTGCACTACTACCGCGTTTCACAAATCTCGCTACTATAGGGTAATGAGATTGCTTTGTCGCTTCGCTCCTCGCAATGACAATTTGAGACTTTCAGGTGTCATTGCGAGCCGAGCTTGGCTCGGCGTGGCAATCTCATGGTCGCAACACTTGTGAAACGCGCCACTACGCGCCGAGACCAACCGCTTTGAGGAGACTGCGGCGAGTCAACGCGATAACATTTATATCCGTGCAACCAATCGCCCGCGCACTATTTGTACATTTCGTCGAAGTATTTCTGCGCAGCGACAACGGCGTGGCGCATCATATCTTCGGCCTTTGCGGTTTCGCGCCTGGCAAGGACCTTCATCAGGGCCTTGGAATCCAGCTCTTCGGCGGCCTTTTCGCAGGCCTCCCAGCTCAAGACGCTTCGGACGACGCGGTCGATGCCCTGCTCGGCGTTGTCGTAGGCGCGGGTCTGCATGTCGTGGCCCTTCCAGCGGGCATACCCGGCCTGCTGAATAAGCCCGGCGATGGCGACGTTCATACCATTGATTCTGGCGCCGTGGTCGATGTCGTATTTGCCGGGCCCGCCTAAAATGATACCGTCGTTGTAGCCCTGGCTGTTGAGGTGCATGTGAACCATCATATCGTTATCGAGCTCTTCGACGCTGTCATAGACGTGGTCGAGGCCGATCATCTCCGAATGGCCGAACTCCTTGTTCACGCCTTTTTTCTTGCGCGAGACGCCGAATTCCTCTTCGATCCTCCGCCAGAACAATAGGGCGCTGGCGACCGTCGGGATGAGCATCGCTGGATGGCCCTCGTTGGGCTTTGGCTCAAAGCAGATATAGAGGCTGCCGCCCTTTTTCTTCTCATACTGGCACAGACCTGCAATACTCTCCTTGAGATTTTGATACATCTGCCTGATGCCAACCGTCGCGATGTCGTAGCCGAATGAGCCGTTCCAGATAATGAACGACGGCGCCTTGTCCGCGTCCGGATGCCAGGCCTTCTTCAACGCCCCGTACACTAAGTCCACCGTCCGCGCGCCCAAGTCCTCGGCGCCCTTGCGTTCGCTCGGGTCGAGCGATGCGACGCCGCCGTAGGCAAAGTGGCTGTGCGCGCCGGGCGTCAGCATCGCTAAGTGTATCTTGTTGGCGACAAGTGCATCGGCCACCGCGGGGGCGCTTTTGTCATTCACCTCCGAATCGTAGTGCACCTCGAGGCCCAGCTCGACATTTTTCGGGAGGCGCGGCCTGATCTTTTTGGCCACAAGCTCAATCATCTGCGGCGTGCCGAACTTGCCGCCCCACTCCGGGCGCATATCGCCGGGCACAAACCCGCCCTTGCCGGGATTGAACGTCCATCTGCATATACTGTGCAATGATTTCTTTGCCATTTTACCTGCTCCTAATTTGAATGATTCTCAATAACTCCATTTCACAAAGCCAGGCGACGCCTCTGATTCCGCGAAATCGAGCGGAATCCGATAACCGCCAGACTGCAAATTATACCAATCCCCACACCATCTGCCCACCCCTAATTCACCTATCTTTCGTTTAGCCCCATCGGTTCGGCACAATGATATTCTTATAGTTCAGTGTTCGACAATAGGGTTTGCCGCCCGGTCTAAGAGCGGCGTTCTTGCGGGAGCTTTCCACACGCGGCATAACGGCTTTTGCGTGCGAGTCCAGCCACGCTTGCCCAGTTGCGACTGTGTAGAATAGAGATACCCTCCGGAAGCCGCGCTGCTATATTCGTAGAGCGGCACGATGCACGGATTTTCGCCGGGCGGGAGCGCGTAGAACAACGGCTCGCCGGGTGATGCGGTGGGCTGCGCAGCCAGGCGGATTCTTACGCCGTTGCCGACAGAGGTTTGAAGCCTGTAGATGGGAACCATACCGTCGGCGGCCCTGTCAGGCTCGATTGCATAGAACGCAACTGCCTCGACGGCGTCCCATTTGCCGGCCTGTTCTACGGCGCTTCGCAGGATGTAGTCGCGCCCGCCGCGCCCGTCGGCGACTTGATAAACCGCCGCCGGCAGGGTCAGCCGCGAGTCGGCAAGGTCGAGCCGGTACATAATCTGATTGTAATCGTATCGCGGCGTTGCATTCTCCGGCGAGCCGGAAAACGTATGCGAGTAAGTGCCTTCAAAAAAGATAAAACGCCCGCCCTCACGGTCGAAATGCGGATGCTGCTTTGGATTGTAGAAGGAGTACTTATTGTGCGTTACGATCTTTCGGGCGTAGCCCCAGGGGCCGACCGGCGTGTCGGCCTCGGCGCACCATACCTCGCCAAGAAAAGAACTCTCCCCGAAATGCTGCACAAAGATAGCGACCCACCGCCGGCGGTAGTCGTTGAAATAGACCGTTCCATTGTGAGATAAGATTTCCTTGCCCGATTCAATGTCATAGACGTGCGGTTTGCCCGTTTCCTCTTCGAGGGCCTTGATGACAGCAGCCTTTGAAGGGACATCGCCGCCAAGCAGGTCGGTGAATCGAACCCAGCGCCAAGGTCTCTCGGAATCTCCTACATCTACGCGCTGCTGAGGTACGCCGTCGGACGCTTTTGCTTCAAGGGCGGTCAGGACCTCATAGCGATTGGCATCGACCACATCATCCCACAGGGCCTTTACCCGCATCCGAACCGCGACGGGTGCTGGGGTGGTGAAGTAGTAGTAATTCTGGCCCTTGATATTCACGCCAAACGCGTGGCCGGTGTTTGAGAAGGGCAGGAAGTCCACACCGGAGCGCAGAATCGGCCCGAACGACTGCGTTGCGTCGTTGAAGACCATCAGCCCCCGCTCGAGCACCTCGCCCAGGCTCTTGAGCCGCGCATATCCGGCGACCATTCGTTCGCGGCCATCGCTGTCATTGAGGGTCATCAGGGCATCCAGCCAGACCAGCCCCGGGTCTTTCATTGGCGCGATTGGCCGGCTGAACCCGTCTTTGCCGACGAGGTATTCGAGATTGACGCCCGCTGCCGGGTCAAGCCCTCCCTTCCCGGGCAGATCCGAAAATGCGCCGGACATAGCGAAATTGCCGAGCGGGTACGAGGGCCTCGCCGTATCGCCCCACATCCAGAACAACCGTCCGCGATAGATGCAAGTGAATACCGAATCCTGGCCGACGACCTGCCCGTTAAGGACGGGATTTCGCAGCGGCACGGGATGACCCGTCAGAATACTGTCACAATAGATCCCCTGCCCGGTGACACGGTAGAGCCGCTCGGCGATGTTGATACGGTCTATCTTGATGACAGCGGTCTTTCCCGGCTCGGTCTTCAGCCTTGTTCCCTGCATTGCGAACCCGTCTTTCGGGAACCGGTAGCCGTGACTTTCAACAAAGAAAAAGACCTCCCTATTCATCAGCCCCGGCTCATAGAATGCGACGATGCCGTTGCTGTCCGTGAAATACCGTATGTTGTTGACCGTCCGCAATTCGACGAGCGGCACGCCCCGGCCGGTCTGGCGATCCACCACCTGGATTGTGAAGCACCGGCCCGACGAGTCAGCCGAATCCCCCGCAGTCTGCCCAGCCGCAGGGCAGGCGAAGGCCGAGGCGAAGATTATCAGCAGCGACGTGGCGAGTCCGATTCTAAGAGGTATTCCCTGCATGGCCGATCTCCTGTACTGTTTACTTCGATGAGTTCTGCAAGATTGCAGGTAATCAACAAACGATTTTTTCTTTTCTAAGTAGGCCTAACCTGCAATTTTGCAGAAGCCTTGTTTACTTGGCGCAACAAACCTCCTCGCACATTTTCCGCGGCGTCGCTTCTTCCCCGGCCCACTATGACTGCCTCTTGAGGACCAATTCCCACGTTTGGTAAGCCTCTTGATAGGCAGAGGCCAGTTTCTCATTCGGCTTGACAGTCCTGACGGGCTTGAGGCCGACGAAGGCGTCTGCGGGGCCTTTGTAGATTCCCGCGCCGATTCCGGCGCCGCGGGCGGCGCCCTGCGAGCCGTCGGTGTTGTAGAGCTCCACGCTCGCTCCGGTCACTGTCGCAAAGGCATCGGCAAAGAGCGGGCTTAGGAACATATTGGCATTGCCCGCCTTGACGGTCTTCAATTCGATGCCCATATCGCCCATGATGCCCAGCCCGTAGTTCAAGGCAAAGACGATGCCTTCCTGGGCGGCGCGGAGAAAATGCGCTTTCTTGTGCACGTTGAAGCTCCAGCCGTGGACCGCTGCGCCGATATTGCGGTTTTCGAGCGTCCTTTCGGCCCCGTTGCCGTAGGGCAGGATTACAAGGCCGTCCGAGCCGACCGGTACCTTCGCCGCCAGGTCATTCATTTGCGGATAGTCCAGGCCCTCGCCGACGAAGTTATGCTTGAGCCAGCTATTGAGGATGCCCGTGCCGTTAAGACACAGCAAGACGCCGTAGCGAGGCTTGCTCTTCGAATGATTGACGTGCACGAATACGTTGACGCGCGATTTGGGGTCGTAGTTTTTCTTATCGCCGACGCCATAGACAACGCCCGATGTCCCCGCGGTGACGGCGATTTCGCCCGGCTCCAGGACACCCAGTGACAGCGCATTATTGGGCTGATCGCCTGCGCGGTAGCTGATTTTCGTCCCGGCCGCAAGACCAAGCTCATCGGCGGCGGCCTTTGTCAGCTCCCCCTGCACCGAGAATGTCGGAACCGTATCGGCAACAAGGCCGGTCGAGACGCCGTAATTCTCCAGGACGAATTCGGCAAGCCTGTCGCCTTCAAAATCCCACATTATCCCTTCGGATAATCCCGATGGCGTCGTCTTTATCTCGCCGGTCATCTTCATCGCGATATAGTCGCCGGGCAGCATCATCTTGTGAATCTTCGAGAAAACCTGCGGCTCATTTTCCTTGACCCACTTGAGCTTCGAGGCGGTGAAATTGCCCGGCAGATTGAAAAGTCTCTTGAGGCACTTAGCGGCCCCAATATCCCTGGCGGCCTGCTCACCGATTTGCACAGCCCGACTGTCGCACCAGATTATCGACGGCCGCAGCACCTGCTTATCCTTATCAACGACAACCAGCCCGTGCATCTGATACGAAATCCCAATCGCCACTACGTCGCTCACATCGCAGCTTGTGCTCTTTTGCACTTGTGCACTTATGCTCTTTGTCACCTTGACAAGATGCTCCCACCAGGTCTGCGGATGCTGCTCGGCCCAGCCTATCTGCTTGGCGATAATCTCCAATTCCGTATCAGGCGAGGTCGCACTCGCCAAAACCTTGCCGCTCTCGGCATCCATCAGCGTCGCCTTGACCGACGAGCTGCCGACATCGTACCCCAACAATAGAGCCATTTATCCACCCCTTCTTTTCTTGTGGTTTCGTAGCTGATTGCTTTTGCCGTTTCCCGCAAATGATAGTCGCCCGCAGCCGATTGTCAAGCTCCGGCAGCCTCACTCATATTCCCACTTGAGTATCCATGGGGCGCCAGCGAAGGGATAGTCCAGGCCGTACGCAATGCTCCATATCAGTTTGTACCCGCGCCGCCGCACCACCAACAGACGTAACAAATTCCCGCCGATCGATCCTAACGCTCCCTTCCAATGGATTCGCCGATATTGTCCAACTGTGCGCACAACCCCACTTTGGAGACCCAAAGCCAGCCTCTCGAACCGGGACGGCTCTTGAACTGAGCTCTTGCTCAGTTGGCCGGTTGCTCTACCACATCTGCCAGGCCGGCGTCGATGTACTGGCCGCCGCCGGTCTGGCGGCAGTGGACGGCGATGACGTTCGAACCGACCTTGAGCGCCTGGAGCGCTTTTTCGTCCAGCTCAATCTGGACATAGCTGGTCGTGTAGCCCTCCAGCTTACCGGCGAGCCGGCCGTTTATATAGACCTCGGCGTCCTCATCGTGATGGATCGAAAGATGCGTCCGCCCGGACTTCTTGTCCGGCAGCTCGAACGTCCGCCGTATCCAGATGTCCGAGCCCTTCCATTCGGTGCGGACCGCCGTCCCCGGCGTGCCTTTAGTGCCGAAGCCGCCCGGCCCCTTCTGCCACGAGGAATCGACGAAGCCCGGCTGCTCCCAGCCGTCCGCGGGCTTCTCCGTCGTGTACCGCCACTCAAGGCCGTCCTTTTCCGATGTGGGCACAATCGTCTTGACGATGGGCGGCGGCAGATACAAGCGCTTCGCCGCGGCTGCGGCCTTCTGCTCGTCGTACTTTATCATCGCACGGTCGTATGTCATCATCCCGTTGACCTCGACCTCGACGTCGGTCGTCTGAGTATAGACCGCGGCGCTCAGCCCGCCGGCAATCAGGGAGCGCAGCCGTCCAAGCAGGTTCACATACGCCTCAGTCAGCGCCTCGCGGGTCTCAAAGCTGCGATAGCCCCAGTTCTTCTCCGCCTGCCACGTGTGTCCCTCGACCGGCAGGCCGAGGCCGCCGAACTCGCCCAATACGGCCGCCCGCTGGTCCTCGACGGGCGGCGCGGCAGGGCCCGGATAGCTGTGAATGTCGTGCACGTCGCCGACCTTGCGATCCGTCCACCCGCTGGCGTTATTGACAAGCCTCGTCGGGTCGAGCTGCTTAATCATATCGACGATGCGGGGCGTGTCCCACTGTCCCCAGCCCTCGTTGTAGGGGACCCACATGATAATGCACGGATGGTTGTAGAAGGTGGAGATCATCGCCTTCAGCTCGGCCTCGAACTGGGCTGCGGATTCCGGCGTTCGCTGGATATCCGGGTCGTTGCCGCCGATGTACTTATCGCCGCTGGGCATATCCTGCCACACCATCAGGCCCAGCTTGTCGCACCAGTAATAAAGGCGGTCCGGCTCAACCTTGACGTGCTTTCGCAACATATTGCAGCCCAATTTCTTGAGCACCTCGATATCGTACCGCAGGGCCTCGTCGGTCGGGGCCGTGTAAAGACCGTCCGGCCACCAACCCTGATCGAGCGGCCCGTACTGGAACAATGGCTCGTTATTGAGGAACAGCCGATTGACCCCGGCTTGATCCTTCTTCACTTCGATCTTCCGCATGCCGAAATAGCTCGACAGCTTGTCGACGACTTTCCCGTCGGCCTTGAGAACCACATCGAGGTCGTAAAGGAAGGGCGAATCGGGAGCCCAAGGCCTAGCTTTGTCAACGTAGAGCCTCGCCTTGTCGCCAAAGGGCACATCCCAATTACTACTGCCGTGGATGCCTTTATGCGACTCCTTTGTGAGTACCTTGTACTCGTCTCTCACCTCGAATTGGACTTCGTAGTCCCCGCGCGCACCATGGGCCTCGAGCTGGATCTCCACCACGGATTCATCGAAGTGGGGGGTTATTCTTAGTGACTTGATGTATGCCCGATTCACCGGTTCGAGCCAGACCGTCTGCCAGATTCCGGTGACGGCGGTGTACCAGATTCCGCCTGGCTTGAGCACCTGCTTGCCTCGCGGCTGCGTCCCCGTATTGGTCGGGTCCCAGACCGAGAGCACAATCTCCTGCCTGCCGCTCCCGGCCAGCGCGTCGGTAATATCGAAACTGAACGGGTCGTACCCCCCGCGGTGATTGCCGAGCTTCTTACCGTTCACCCAGACCGTTGCGTCCCAATCGACCGCGCCGAAGTGCAGCAGCACACGTTTATTGTTCCATTTCTTTGGAATCTCGAAGGTCCGCCGGTACCAAAGGCGGTTGTCCGGGCCGACAGGCTTCATCACGCCCGAAAGGGCCGATTCGACCGGATAGGGCACGAGAATCTGGCCGTCAAACTCCTCCAGCGCCAGCGCTGCCTGATCCTTTGGCTTGATAGCGTAGTCCCAAAGCCCGTTGAGGTTCAGCCACTCCGTGCGGACCATTTGCGGACGCGGATACTCAGGCAAAGCATTCTCCGCCGAGACGTCCTTCGCCCAGCGGGACAACAGCGGCCCGTCCGCCGGCTTGTAGCCGCCCTGCGCCGTACACGAACTGCATAAAACCAGGCAAATCAAGGGCAACAGCCAACTCGTGTTCGATAGAAACCTTACTCTTGCACGTCTGCGTTCCATTTCTGCGCCTCCCGTTGATTCAAACTCAATCTATCTACCGGCTTACAACATTACGAAGAAATCAGGCGACAAGCCTGTGCCATTTTTAGCAGAAAACGCCCCGTTGCGAAAGAACAAAATCCAAACCTCCCTCCGCGGGCGCCCGCCACGATCGTCGCGACGCTGTCCCATATTTAAGGGTGGCAGCCTCAAGGCCGTAGGCTTTGGGGATGGTCTGGCCCAATCTGAAATCTTGAATCTGCAATCTCAAATCTAGTTCTAACCCCCATTTCTAACAAAAACCCCGCATCCAGAAAAGAACAAAATCCAAACCAACCCCCCGCCAAAAAAACCAAACAACTCGACGCGGAATCTAAATCCCTCCTGTGCCCAATTCACAATGTCTAAAACTGCTGGCGCGCTAACCAGTCACGACATTTGAAGTTGAAAAATAAGGTGGTGACATCGAAACTTGCTCGGATATGATTTTCCCCGTTGTACTTTACGCATATGATCTGAAGTCCTGTGCTCTCGGTCAAGAAAATCAGGATGCGGGCCAAGGTTCCATCCCCCTTTATCTGCAATGTTGCTCAAGGCAATCTCCGGATCGCCTGACAACAGGTACCCAAGCATAGCTGCCTCGTTGGAGAAGGGAGAGTATCGACATGTGAGGAAGTTCTGTCTTATTTCGCCGACGTACTCTCCCACCCTCCCATCAGTTCTCAACACTTTTGCCTCCAACGGCCACATCACTCTTGGATACATCCGCAACTTGAACGCGATATCATATTGGGGAGGTTGTGCCGGAGGAACTGCCCGCGTCTCACGCTCATAAGGCCCATGTTGAACGTCAAATGGTTCATATCCTGTCATCACCTCACGGACATCCAGTTCAAGCTGTTCCGTAATGTCTCTCTCTAAATCCTCATCCTCCCGGCAGCAGTCTACTTTTGACAATGCTCTTGCGCAGAAATTGTCATAAGCCTTCCAAACAAGCTGCAGCAGAACTACCGACCCAGCCTCTTTCAAACTGAACAACGCCGAATTGAACTCTGGCGTATTAGGCCAGCGTCTCTCCGAATAGGTTTGTCTCCCGGTCAATTATCTCTCCCTCAAATATTATTTGAATCCCGATCCTTTACGCCAAAGCATAATGTCTCCTGCAACTTCGTCTGCATCCCGAAGAGCCATAGACCGCGTCCAATAGCGCACTTGGTCCGGCTTAACAATGAA
>Ga0299915_10002915_pt1 | contig 12409 bp, 10 predicted proteins | sample RVTome_13_FD_200263 | JGI IMG/M metagenome (GOLD analysis project Ga0299915, IMG submission 200263) | Soil microbial communities from uranium-contaminated site in the Upper Colorado River Basin, Wyoming, United States - RVT92D227 (version 2) ...
GCCTCTCTATGAATTCCTCTGCGGCTCCTGTGGAAACCGCTTCGAGTCGCTCGTCCGCCTCGGGAAGGAGAAAGAAGTCTGTTGTGAGGTCTGCAAGAGTAAGGACGTCCGGAAACTCCTGTCCTCTTTCGGGATCGGCGGGGGCGGCGGCCGCCTGAAGACCTCCTCGAGCGGCTGCTCGACGTGCTCCAGCCATTCCTGCAGCACATGCAAATAGCCCCGAACGGGATTCGCATCGGCGTCGACACCGGCGGGACCTTCACCGATTTCGTCATCTGGAAGGACGGGGACCTTTTCAATAAAAAAGTCCTCTCGACCCCGCGCGATCCGTCCAAGGCCATCCTGGAAGGCGTAGGGGAGTTTCTGGAGCTCGGACGGCCGGTCTTCATCATCCACGGCACGACGGTCGCCACCAATGCGCTCCTCGAGAACACAGGCGGCCGGATCGCCCTCATCACGACGTCCGGATTCGAAGATATCCTGGCCATCGGCCGTCAGGTCCGGCGGGAGCTTTACAGCCTTAAGGGCGAGTCGAGGTTCATCCTGGTGCCACGGGAGCTTCGCTTCGGGCTGGATGAACGCCTCCGGGCTTCCGGCGAGATCGACACGAAGCTCGCGCCCGATCGCGTCCGGGAACTTGTCGCCCGGATCCAAAAATGCGGCGTCGACGCCGCCGCGGTCTGCCTGATCCATTCCTACGCCAATCCCGCTCACGAAGTCCTCGTGGCCCGGAAGCTCCGGGAAGCCGGCCTCCTTGTCTCTGTCTCGAGTGAGCTCGTTCCCGAATACCGGGAATACGAGCGGACCGCGCTCACGGCCGTCAACGCCTATCTCATGCCCGTCATGGATAACTACCTCGGCGGGCTTGAAAAAAAGGTCGGCCCCGCGGACCTGCGGATCATGCAGTCCAACGAAGGGTACATTTCCCCTGAAAAAGCCCGGAGGGAGCCTGTCCGGACCGCCCTTTCCGGCCCGGCCGGAGGGGTCGTGGCCGCTTCTCGTCTGGCCCGCTCCGCCGGCTTTCCGAACATCGTCAGCTTCGACATGGGCGGGACGTCGACGGACGTTTCGCTCATCGATGGTTCGATCCGCCGGAGCCGCGAGGGCCAGATCGGCGGATTCCCGGTCCGCCTCCCAACGATCGACATCCATTCCGTGGGCGCCGGAGGTGGCTCGATCGCCTACGTGGACGGCGGCGGCTCGCTGCGCGTCGGCCCTCAGAGCGCCGGAGCCGAACCCGGGCCGGCCTGCTACGGAAAAGGAGACCTGCCGACCGTGACGGATGCCAACCTCTTTCTGGGGCGTCTGGACCCGGACTTCTTCCTCGGCGGCAGGATGCGCGTCCAGCCGGAACGGAGCCGAAAGGCCATCGGCGAGCTGGCGGTCCGGATCGGGAAATCCCCTCTCGCGACGGCCCTCGGTGTTATTGCCGTAGCCAACGCCAATATGGAAAAAGCCATCCGCGTCATCTCGGTGGAGCGGGGTTTCGACCTCAGGGACTTTTCCCTCTTCTCGTTCGGGGGCGCCGGAGGCATGCACGCGGTGGAAATGGCGGAACATCTTCGGATTCCGCGGGTGATCGTCCCCAGGAACGCGGGGGTCTTGTCCGCCCTTGGCCTCCTGCTCGCGGATTCCGTCAAGGACCACTCGATGTCGATCCTGAAGAACGCGGCCGCCGTCGCTCCGGGCGAACTCGAAAAATCCTTTCTTGTCCTGGAGTCCTCAGGCCTCGAGGACATGAGGGCCGACGGGTTTAAGGACGCGGACATCTCCTTCCAGCGTTTCGTCGATCTCCGGTACTTCGGGCAGTCCTATGAGATCTCCGTCCCGTTCAGGAGCGGAAGCGCGGGACGCAGGGCCGTTTTCGAGGCGTTCCATCGCGAACACGAAAAACTATATTCCTACCGGCATCGGAACAGGGCCGTGGAGATCGTCAACATCCGTCTCAAAACCGTCGGCGTCACGGAAAAGGTTGAATTTGAAAAGAACCGGGAACGGAGATGTCCGCCGAAAGACGCGGTCATCAAGACACAAGTCCTGCGCATGAAGGGTCGTCCTCTTCAAGCCGTCGTTTACGACAGGTCCCGCCTCCGGGCCGGAACGAAGTTGGCCGGGCCCGCCCTCGTCATCGATCCTGAATCAACGGCGTTTCTTCCCCCGGGATATGCGGCCCGCGTGGATCCCTTCTTGAACCTGATCATCGGAAAAGGCTGATCGGAAATGGAAAGATACGATCCGATCGAGCTCGAGCTTTTCAAGAACATCTTCATCTCCATCTCGGAAGAAATGGCGGCCGTCCTCGGCAGGACCGCCCTCTCCCCCAACATCAAGGAGAGGAAGGACTTCTCCTGCGCTCTTTTCAACAACCGCGGCGAAACCCTCGCCCAGGGTTCGCACATCCCCGTCCATCTCGGGGCGATGCCGCTTTCGGTCCGGGCGGCCATGGAGAGTGTCCGATTCGAGCAGGGGGACCTGGTCATCCTCAATGATCCTTACCGCGGCGGCACCCACCTCCCGGACATCACCTGCGTTTCGCCGGTTTTCGTCCGCGGCAAACTCGGCTTCTTCGCCGCGAACCGCGCCCACCATTCCGATGTCGGCGGCATGACCCCGGGGTCGATGCCCCTGGCCCAAGAGATCTTCCAAGAAGGCTTGATCATCCCGCCCCTCAAACTCGTCCGAAAAGGAAAAATCGATGACGGCATCCTCGCACTCATCCTCTCCAACGTCCGGACGCCGGACGAAAGGCGCGGCGATATCCTGGCCCAAGTGGCGGCCAATGGCATCGGCAGGCGAAGGATTCTGGAAACGATCGAAAGATACGGGCTGGCCAAGGTCGTCCGCTACGGCCGCCTCGTTCAGGACTATACCGAACGCGTCCTCCGCGAAACCATCCGGTCGATCCCGGACGGGACGTATGTCTTTTCGGATGTCCTCGACGACGACGGGATATCGGACCGCCCGGTCCGGATAGGCGTCGAGATCGAGGTCCGCGGGGACAGGGCCGTGGTCGACTTTTCCTCGTCCGCTCCCCAGGTTTCGGGTTCCGTCAACGCCAACTTCGCCGTGACCTGTTCGGCCGTCCTCTACGTCTTCCGCTCGCTCGTCGACGAGGACATCCCGTTCAACACAGGACTCCTGAGGCCCCTGAAGATCGTCGCGCCGAAGGGCCTCATTGTCAACGCCGAATTTCCCGCCGCGACCGTCGGGGGGAACGTTGAGACGTCCCAGAGGATCGTGGACGTCCTCCTCGGCGCCCTGGCCAAGGCCTTGCCGGGAAGGGTCCCGGCCGCGAGCTCCGGCACCATGAACAACGTTGCCTTCGGCGGCCGCGACCCGGCCCGGGAAAGAAGCTTTGCCTATTACGAAACGATCGGCGGCGGGATGGGGGCAAGCCCGGCGCGGGACGGCCTGAGCGGCGTTCACACTCACATGACGAATTCCCTGAACACGCCCGTCGAGGCGCTGGAGAATTATTTACCCGTCAGGATCCGGAGATATGGACTTCGTCCGGATTCGGGTGGGCGAGGCCGGTTCAAGGGCGGCGAAGGCATCGTTCGGGAATACGAATTCCTGGTAGAGTCGCAGCTGACCATCATTTCCGAACGCCGGAAGTTCCCGCCCTATGGTCTTGAAGGAGGCTGCGCCGGCGCCGTGGGAAGGAATACGCTCATCCGGAAGGGCAGGGAAATGGTCCTCGGCTCGAAAATCAATCTGAGGATCGAACCCGGGGACATCCTTCGCGTCGAAACCCCGGGAGGAGGAGGATACGGAAGAGCGGGATCCCGGGCGTCTTTGCGCGTCGGGAAAAAAGATGGGGAAAGAACGGAAAAAAGGAGAGTGACAAAATGAAGCGAACGGCGCTTGGCCTGTTTTTATTCGCGGCATGCCTTCTCGTCTTCGGGAATGCATCTCTTCCGGACGAGGACGAGGACTTGAAAATGCCGGTGCGCGGAGTCTGGGGCCACCCCGCTTTCTTCGGCCCGGACAAGACGACGGCGTTCGCGAAGATCCAGGGGACCCTGGACGCGTACGTCCAGGCCGGCATCAATACGGTCATCATGCTTGTCAAGGACACGTCGGGGTACGTCTATTTTGAAAGCGGGATCGGGGTCGCCGATCCGGCCTGGAACTGGGACTTCTTTGACGTTTTCATCCGGGAAGCGGCCAAGAGAAAGATCACCGTCCACCCCTGGTTCTGCGTTTTCCCGGAGAACGGTCTCCTCGGCGAGGTCCGCCGGAACCCCGAGTGGCTCGTCAAGAGCGCGCGGAACGAGATGGTCGGGGCCGTCAACCCCGCCATACCCGAAGCCCGAAAATACGAACTTAGCCTGATGCTGGAGATCGTACGGAAGTATCCCGTAGACTGGATCCATCTGGATTACATCCGCTTCCCTTGCGAGCCCACCGAGCCTTATTTTGGTTTCGACGTCCGGGCCAGGGACCTCTTCAAGGAATACTCGGGTTTCGACCCCCTCGCCCTGGAATCCAAGGACTCGGGCAACATGATTTGGAACGAATGGTTGGAATGGAATAGGGACCAAGTGACGCAGTTCGTTAGAGAACTCAAGAAAGGCCTCAAGGCGACAGGCCGGAATGTGAAGATCTCGGCCGCCGTTTTTCCAAATGCGGACAACGCCAAGGTCCTCATCGGCCAGGACTGGCCCGGTTGGGCGGCCGAAGGGCTGGTGGACATGCTCTGCCCCATGCTCTACACGAATCATGAGAAGTTTTTTAAGAAGTTCGTCAATCAGGCGGTCGCCTACGGCCGGGGACGCTGTCAGGTCTGCCCGGGGATCGGCATCCACACTTCACACAACCAGAACACTCCCGAGGGGATGATCGAACAAATGCGGATCAGCAAGGCCCTGGGATCGGACGGCGTGGTCTTCTTTTCCGCGACCAGCCTGAACGGTCCGTTCCTGGACAGGTTGAAGGCCCGTGAATGACGGCCGCCGGGATCAGCGCTTCTCGTAGAATTCCGCGACACAGGAAACGACGTGGTCCTGTTGTTCGGGCTTCAGTTCCGCATACATCGGCAGGGCCAGGACCTCGCGGCACGCTTTCTCCGTGATCGGGAAATCCCCGGGCCGGTAGCCCAGCTCCGAGAAACATTTCTGCATATGGAGCCCCAGGGGGTAGTAGACGGCCGTCCCGACCCCCTTCTCTTTGAGAGCGGCCTGGAGCGCGTCCCTGTCCTTGGCCCGGATCACGTACTGGTGATAGGTGTGGTAGTTCGCAGTCCCGGAATTCTTGTAAAGAGCATGGGGAAGCGCGATGAAGCCGCCCCCGGGCAGGCCCGCTTCCTGGAGCTTCCTATCGTAATACTCCGCCCTTTTCCGGCGTTCTTCCTGCCAGTCCGGGAGGTGTCTGAGCTTCACGCGGAGGGCGGCCGCCTGGAGGGCGTCAAGCCGGAAATTTCCTCCGATGGCGTCATAGTAGTAGCGACGGGATTCGCCGTGGACCCGGAGGACTCGGACTTTGGCGGCCAGTCCTCCATCGTTGGTGAGGACCATTCCGCCGTCCCCGAGGCCGCCCAGGTTCTTCGTTGGATAGAACGAGAGTGTCCCGGCGGTTCCCAGGGCGCAGGCCCGTTTGGTCCCGAACTTGGAGGGATACTCGCTGCCGACGGCCTGGCAGGCGTCCTCGATAACCGCAAGCCCGTATTCCCGGGCCAGGTCGTTGATAGCGTCCATGTCCGCGCACTGGCCATAGAGGTGGACGGGGACGATCGCCTTGACGCGCGGATTCCGCTTCTCCATGACCTTTTTTCTCAGGAGCAGGCCCAGCGATTCCGGCGAGAGGTTGTAGCTCTTTTCATCGATATCGCAAAAGACAGGCCTGGCCTTGAGCCTGGCAATGGTGCCCGCGGTCGCGAAGAAAGTGAACGGGCTCGTCACCACCAAATCTCCCTCCCCTATCCCCAGGGCCATCAGGCTGACGAGAATGGCGTCGGACCCCGATGACACGCCGATCCCGTGACCGACGCCGTGCAGGGCCGCCAGCTCTTTCTCCAAGGATTCGACCTCGGGACCCAGGACGAACCCCTGGGAACCAAGGATATCCAGGACTTTTTTATCCATTTCTTCCCTGATGGCCAGGTATTGCGCCTTCAGGTCCAAGCTGGGCACGTTCATAATGCTTAGCTCCTCCGCTTATTTCATGACCTTCTTCAGTTTCTTCTTCTCGATGAGCAGCATGCCCTGGTAAGAGACGTAGTTGAGGAGGATCATGACCCGCTCCCGTTCATCGAGCTCCTTCTTGAAGATCCCCTTGAGGCCCTTGAGGGGCCCCTCGACGACTTCGATCTCGTCGCCGATGTCGGGCTCCTGTCCGTATTTATCAAGCTCGATATGGCCATCCCTCTCCCGCACCCGGAGCTCCCGGATGATCTCTTCCGGGATGGGGATGGGGCCCTCCGGGTTCCCGACGATCTTTTTAACCCCGCGTGTATATTTTACCATTTGATATTGAGCGGGGTGATCGAACCGCAAGAAGGCGTAGCCCGGGAAAAAAGGCCGGACGTGTTGCTCGAAGACATACTTTGGGCTGTAGATCGTGAAGCCCCCTTCCATGAACAGTCTTTCGACCTGAAAGTCCTTCTTGGGCTTGACGTTGATCACGAACCAGTCGTTCATCTCACTCACCGTCCGTGAGGCCGAACCGTCCGTAGGCGCCTGGCCGCCGGTCCCGGAGGAAATGCCTCTTGGCCGCGGACCTGGGGATCCTGTCGAAGTCACAGTCCGCGAAAAGGAGGGCGTCACGGCCTTGAGGGGCCCGGGCGATGACCCGGCCGTCCGGGTCGGCGACGAAGGACTCTCCCGCGAAGCAAAGGGCGTCCTCACGCCCCACGCGGTTGACGAGGGCCGCGAAATACCCGTTTTGGAAGGCGGCGACCTGGACTTCCGCCTCGAAGATGCCCTCGGTCCATTCCCCCACGGCCCCGGCCTGAGGGATGATGACGATCTCTGCGCCCAGAAGCCCCAACCCGCGCGTGTATTCCGGGAAATGCCTGTCATAACAGATAGCAACCCCCACCCGCCCCGCAGCCGTCTGGTAGACGAGCTTCCCGGCGCCGCCCGGGTAATAGTAGCCGCGTTCATGGAAGCCCGGCCCTTCCATGATGTGCATCATTCGCGTCACGCCGAGAAGCCTCCCGTCGGCGTCAATGACCGGTGAGGAATCGTAGGTCCGGCCGCCTTTTCGTTCGAAAAGGTTGAGGACCGCGACGACGCCGTATTTTTTGGCCAGACTCCGGAATCTGTCCGTGATCGGGCCGGGGACCGGCTCCGCCTTTGCCCGAGACCCCCTGGCCGCCGGGACCTGCGGGTAGAACCTTGAGAAGGCAAGCTCGGCGAACGCGATCAGGCGGGCCCCCGCCCGGGCCGCTTTGGCGAAACTACGGGCCCCCCGCTCGATGTTCTCTTCAACATCCGGGCCGGAGCGTTGTTGGACCAGGGCGATCCTCAATTTCGTTTCGCGCACAGCTCGTTCCTTAAGGCAAGCCCCCCGTTCTTAGGAGGCCGCATTTTCGACGTGCTCGACCGTCTTGGGGATCGGACGGCCGAGAACCCGGCGGCCCTTGTCGACCACCAGAACGTCGTCCTCGATGCGGATGCCGCCGAAATCGAGGAACGTTTCCACTTTATCGTAATTGATGAAGTCGGTGTGCTTCCTGTTCTTCCGCCATTCATCGACGAGGGCGGGGATGAAATAGACGCCGGGCTCAACCGTCATAACATGGCCGGGCCGGAGCTCCCTGGCCATCCTCAGGTAAGCGAGTCCGAACTGCTCGCTCCGTTTGATATTCGCGTCATACCCGACGTGCGTCTCCCCCAAGTTTTCCATGTCGTGTACGTCCAGGCCCAGCTGGTGGCCGAGGCCATGGGGGAAGAAGAGCGCGTGGGCGCCCTTCTCGACGGCCGCGTCCAGGTCGCCCTTCATCAACCCGAGGTCCTTCAGTCCACCGGCGATCGTCCGGGCCGCCTTGAGATGGATGTCCCGGAACCTGATCCCTGGCTTCATGGCGGCGATGGCCGTGAGCTGGGCCTCGAGAACGATCTCGTAGATGTCCCTCTGCCTGCGGTTGAACTTTCCGCCGACCGGGATGCTGCGTGTGATGTCGCAAGCGTAGTGGAGAGACGACTCCGCGCCGCAGTCGGCCACGAGCATCCGGCTTTTCTTGAGGGCGTTACCGGAGTACGTGTTGTGGAAGATGTGCCCGTTGATCGTCACGATGGGAGGAAAAGCGAAGGCCCCGCCGAGAGAGCGCATGATCCCCTCCATCGCTCCCGTCACCTCCCGTTCGAAGCGCCCGACCCCGGCCATCTTCATAGCCGCCAAATACATAGAATGTGTAATCTCCAGGGCTTCCTCGATCTCGCAGATCTCTTCATCCGATTTCACCGAGCGCTGCTCGACGATGGCCCTGATGAGACCCTCGGAGGATTTGGACTGGACCTCGCGGGCCGGCGCCCCCGTCAATTCACCGATCCTCTCGGAGATGTCCGCCCTGTATGGCGGGAGGAAGTGGACCGGACGCTGCTTTTCCAGCGCGGCTTTGACGATATCGTTAAGCTTTCCGAAAGCGAGAGTTTCCTTGACCCCGACCTGGGCCGCCCGGTCTTTCAACTTGGGCTGAGGGCCCACCCAGATGATGTCCTCGAGCCCGACGTCGTCGCCGAAGAGAATTTCCCTGTTCTCGTCCACGTCGATCGCCGCGGCCAGCTCGGGACTGTCCAGGCCGAAGAAATAGAGGAACGTGCTGTCTTGACGGAAGGGATAAACGTTGGCCCGATAATTCATCGGGCTTTCCCCGTTCCCGAGAAAAAGGATGAGCCCGGATCCCAGGCGTTTCTTCAGCAGGTTCCGTCTCCGGACGTATGTTTTTTTCTCGAACATGGGACGCTCCTTGATAACAAATCCCTCGCTTTGATATAGCACGTCTCCGGACCCAAATCAACCGGATATTGCCGTTCCGGCAGGATCTTCTCGATAAAGCCATTTTGATGGAGGTCCAGAGTATGATACGGGCTTGAATCCCGGAACGTTTGACCCGCCGATCACATGGAAAGGCTTTCGACGGAACCGAGGAGGATCCTTTCGAGTTCGCTTGGTTCCAGGGGCTTAATAAGGCAGCCCAAGGTGCCCGGTTGGTTAATGCGCCTGACCGTCTGGGGGTCGGAGTAAGCGGTCATGTAAACGATAGGGATCCGAAAACGGCTGTAGATCTCGCCGGCCGCGATCACTCCGTCCATGTCGCCTTTGATCTTGATGTCCATGAGGACCAGGTCCGGCCGAAGGGTCCCGGCTTTGCGAAGGCCTTCCTCCCCCGAAGAAGCGATTCCCAAAGCCTTGAAACCCAGATCTTCCACCATGAAGCGGACGTCCATGGCGATCACAGCTTCATCTTCGACGATGAGGACGTTTGTATAATTCATGCGTTTAGAGCTTTTCGGAAACAATGCATTCAAATATTTAGTCGTGGACGGAAGCGGAAGATTGAAGAGTGGAAAAGAGGTGGTAGCGGGGGTTGGATTTGAACCAACGACCTCCGGGTTATGAGCCCGACGAGCTACCAGGCTGCTCTACCCCGCGGTACCGAAATCATTATAACAAATCGGATCGGATTGTCAAAGGGAAAAAAAGCCCGGGCACTTTGTCTTGACTTTGTTCCCGGGTCACCTTTAAATAGAGGAGGAAAAATCAGCCATGGCATTGATCCTCTTCTTAATCCTGGCCTCCTTGTCCGCGGGAGGTGTCGTAGGAATGATCGTCTCCAGGGACAGGGCCCACAGCGTCCTCTTCCTGGTCCTGGCCTTCGCGGCCCTGGGCGGTGTTTTTGGACTCCTCGACGCTCCCTTCGTGGCCGCCGTTCAGGTCCTCGTTTATGCGGGGGCCATCATGGTCCTCTTTGTATTCGTCATCATGATGGTCAACCGGAGGGACGGCCGTGGCATCGAAAAGAAAAAATCGGTCGGCATCTTAGCCGCGGTCTTGGCGATAGCCCTGTTTGCCGAACTCCTCCTGGCCGTCAGGGAGATCCTCCCGGGGATGGGGAACGCCGGCCCGGCCGGAGGCGCGGATACGGCCGGCCTGGGTTCGCTCCTCTTTGAGAAGTACCTCTACCCTCTGGAGATCACGTCCATCCTTATCATCGCGGCCTTGACGGGCGCGATTTCCCTGGCCGGAAAGAAGGGGCCGAAATGATCCCGACGGCATTCTTCCTCGTTCTTTCCATCGTCCTGTTCGTCCTTGGCGTCGCGGCTTTCTTCATCAAGCGCGACCTCATCACGATGTTCATGGCCGTCGAGGTCATGCTCAACTCCGCCAATCTGGCCTTCCTCACATTCGCCAAATCATCCGCTTCTCTCGACGGACAAGTCATTGTATTCTTCGTGGTCACGGTCGCCGCGGCCGAAGCTGCCGTAGGGCTGGCGATCATCCTCGTCGTCTTCAAGCGAAAAAACAGCATTCAATGCGACGACCTCGACGACATGAAAGGCTGAGATAACGGAACTCTTCTGGCTCGCTCCGTTCGTCCCGGGCGTGAGCGCCCTGGTCTTGTTCCTTTTCGGCGGCCGTCTTTCCAGGAGATGGATCGCCGCTCAAGCCTGCCTGTCCGTACTCGCCGCTTTCGCCCTTTCCCTTTTGGCTTTCATTGGGTTGCTCGGTCCGGGACACGGATCCGCTCCCATCGTGAAAGAGCTCTTTTCCTGGATCGTGAGCGGCTCGTTCTCGGCCCGAGCGGCTTTTGCGTTCGATCCCTTGGCGGCGATCATGGGCCTTGTCGTGACCGGGGTCGGCTTCCTGATCCACCTCTATTCCGCGGGCTATATGTCCGAGGACCGGTCACCGGCCCGATTCTTCGGGCTCCTCAACCTCTTCACTTTCTTCATGCTGGTCCTCGTCTTGGCGTCCAACGTCGTCCTGATGTTTGTCGGTTGGGAGGGCGTCGGACTCTGCTCGTATCTTCTCATCGGATTCTGGTTCGAGAAGCGTTCAGCGGCGGCTGCGGGTCAGAAGGCCTTCCTCATCAACCGGATCGGAGACGCGGCCTTCCTCCTCGGCATTTTCCTCGTCCTCGCGACGGCGGGAAGCGCCGAGTTCCGGGACCTCGCGGCGAGTGTGACGGGCGGGGGGTTCCCGGCCGGGATCGCTACCCTGGCCGCCGTTCTTTTCTTCATCGGAGCGACGGGGAAATCGGCCCAGATTCCCCTTTACGTCTGGCTTCCCGACGCAATGGAAGGACCGACTCCCGTCAGCGCCCTCATCCACGCCGCGACCATGGTCACTGCGGGAGTGTACATGGTCTGCCGGATGAGCGCCTTGTTCGGCTTTTCGGGGACCGCTTCGCTGGTGGTCGCCCTAACCGGGGCGGTGACTGCCGTCTTCGCCGCGACCATGGCGCTTACGGAAAACGATATCAAACGGGTTCTGGCGTATTCCACGATCTCTCAGATCGGCTATATGTTCATCGGCTGCGGCGTGGGCGCCTACTCGGCCGGCATGTTCCACCTTTTCACCCACGCATTTTTCAAGAGCCTACTTTTCCTGGCGGCGGGAAGTGTCATCCATGCCCTCTCCGGCGAACAGGACCTGAGAAAAATGGGCGGACTCAGAAGATGCCTTCCCCGAACCTTCCCCGCTTTCTTTGTCGGCGCGGCGGCGATCGCCGGGGTCCCATTCTTCTCAGGGTTCTTTTCTAAGGACGCCATCCTGAGCCGGGCTTTCGCCCAGGGCCGATACGTCGTCTGGGCCCTTGGACTCGCGACCGCGGTCCTCACGGCCTTCTACATCTTCCGGCTGGTTTTCATGGCTTTCTATGGCGGTAATCGAATGGCTGCAGAGACCAAGGCTCATATCCACGAATCCCCGTCGATCATGACGGTCCCGCTCGCGGTATTGGCATTCTTCGCCGTCGCGGCGGGTTATATCGGCCTGCCCGCGGTCCTTGGAGATAAGGCCGATCTCTTCGGGCGGTTCCTCGCGCCGGTCTTCGCGAACGTCCCGGAGCACGGCCCGGGTCCGGGAACGCAATGGATTCTCATGCTCTTTTCCGCGGCGGCGGCGCTAATAGGCATCACGGCGGCCTACGTTCTTTATGTCAGGGACCCCCGTATCCGGCACGCTCTCATCTCCAGGTTCCCTGCCCTCTATACGATTGTGAATCGTAAGTATTATGTGGATGAGGCCTATGGCGTGGTCTTCGTCCGGCCGCTCGTTCGGGGGGGAGAGGTCATTTTTGACCATTTCGACAAAAGGGTGGTGGATGGCGCCCTTAACGGCGCGGCCGCGGCCGCCGGAGCCGCCGGAAAGGGTCTCGGTCTCCTTCAGACGGGGCTTATTAAGGAATATGCCCTCGCCTTCCTCATCGGAGCGGTTCTTTTTCTGGGGTTTTTGTTGATGT
>Ga0299915_10002917_pt1 | contig 12402 bp, 18 predicted proteins | sample RVTome_13_FD_200263 | JGI IMG/M metagenome (GOLD analysis project Ga0299915, IMG submission 200263) | Soil microbial communities from uranium-contaminated site in the Upper Colorado River Basin, Wyoming, United States - RVT92D227 (version 2) ...
CAGATACCGAGTTTTCGTTCTTTTTCAGCCATCTTCACTCCTTTCCTTATCAATCAAATGCTTGCTTAAAGTCCTTGCCTGTCCTGAATCTCTTCACGGAATCTGCTGTCTTCAGGTAGAAGGATATTGCACAGGTCGTCCTATCTCATTGTTCCAAAAGCTTGGTTAGAGCCTGTTTGTCAGTCGCAAACTGTGGCTGGTCTAGGGCAGGGCATTCTTCAAGCTGGCATTTACCCTTTGCCAGCTCGATGGCAAAGGCCAGGCAAGTTCGCTTGCCGCACTCCCTGCAATTCGTCCTGGGTAAGAATTTGTGGAACACAAGCCCCATAGCCAGCCTGGATTTGCCTGGCTGTAGAATATCTTGCTGTGGCTGACTCAGCTTTGATGCAATCTTGTGGCATATCGCTGGCTCAGGATATGCTCCTATGTCATGAAGCTTATAGCCCATAAATAACACTGGCTCTTCCTGATAGCAACTCCAAACCGCCTTTTCGATCACCTTTGGGCTAAGTCCGGCTACGCTGGTATCCCTTTCTCCAGGTTGGCACAGCAGGCTGACGATGCTTACGATCTGGTTTCTAAACCTTTCTATTAGCTCCAGGGGAATATTGTGAAGGTATGGGGTGGGAGCCCCTGTGCCAATGATTTGTTTCGTCTCAGTGACTCCATTTTGTTTCAGTGCCAGAAGCGATTCGCCGGGCAAATGCCCTGCTGATTCCCTTCCACAGAGAACAACATACCTTATGTTGGGGTTAGCCACAATGTTACAGACCATTTTCTCCAACCCAATGTTCTCTGTTTGAAGCATACCTGAAAGGGCGGCGCCAGAATCTATGCCAGCCATAACCAGGTCATTCAGTTCCGAAGGCATGGAGAAGTCAAAGGTGTCTAGAATCACGCAGACTGCTACTGGAGAGTAATCGTTGCCCCTCACATAGCGACCTTGCTCCGGCGGATAACCGTCTGGTGGTTTTACCTTTAGCATGGGCTCTTAGTCCCTTACCTATCAAGGCTTGAACTGGGCTTTCCTCAAAGTAGCTCTTTCGCTCAGCTGTGTATCCAGAACACAACTCGGAATTGGAGCACTACGGCCCTGTCCAGAATCGCTATTTATCTCCTATTTCTATCCAAAAGCGCATGACGAACAAGACACCACTTCGAAAACTACGCTCTTCTTGACCCAATTGCCTGCGCTATCAACCACTTTCACCGTGACTGCAACGTCGGTAGACGTATCCGGGGCAGTCCAGGCAACCATAGGGCCCTCTCCAGAAATCTCGCCACCATTGCATGACCACTCATAAATCAGCTCGCCGCTCGTGGCTGAAGCAATGCACTCGACATAGTATTCTTTCGTTTTCCCGACCTTGCACCCGGTGCTGGTTGTTTTCAGATATTTGGGCTCTTTGGCAGTAACAATCAGGTTTTGGATACTCGGCGGAGGACCATTTGACGTGATGAGAGTTAGAAATGCTGTGTCTTTGCCACCGTGACCGTCATCAACCACAACTGTGACATCGTGCATACCAACTTCTTGGGGAGCAGTCCAGATTGTAACCGCGCCTGTCCCAGAAATATCACCTCCAGTCGTTGTCCAGTCATAACTCAGCGTATCGCCATCAGGGTCTGAAGCGCTACAGGTCACCTGGATGCTACCTGAAGGAGCGGTCCATTCTGCCTCAGCTTCCAGGCTGGCGATAGTTGGCCGGCGGTTGGCCGACGTCGTGCAGGATGATGCTGTGAGCAGCACTGCTGCCACCGTAATTGCCACGGTTATCAGAAATCTCTTTCTGTTCATTAATTTACCTCCTTTGTCGCCTCTTTCGTTCGAGCGCGTGTACACGGCAGTACATCGCATACCGCTACTCCTCCTTCTGCCCCTCCAAAATAGCCTCCCCTGTTTGGGACTTTCTGCAAGACAGGCACACGGGGTGCAGGTCCACACCTGGAAGACTATGGGCTGAGCGGGAGTTGCCATTTGTCTGCTAACACCCAAACGTACATGCCGAGCAAGCCACCACGCTGAGAATTATGTTTTTACTTACCATATTACCAGCGAGATCAGAAACTGTTACCGTGACTGTAACTTCAACGGACGAATTAGGGGCAGTCCAGGTAATCATAGGGCCCTCTCCGGAGATCTGGCCGCCATCGCATGACCATTCGTAGACCAGCTCGCTCGTATCTGAAACAACGCACTCGATATCATACTTTTGCTCTTTCCCGACTAGATATTTCTCGCCGGATTTCTTCAGGTAGCAATGTCCGTAACGGTCTTTTGTGATGAACAGGGTTTCGATAAGCGGTGGTTGCTCTGTTGCTACGCTAATGTGCAACGAATCCGTAACTGAGTCACCATGACTATCCTTGACCACAACTGTGAAGTCGTATATGCCAACTTCTTGGGGAGCAGTCCAGTTTACAACTGCGCCCGTGCCAGAAATATTACCTGCGATGGCTGTCCACTCATAAGTCAGTTCATCGCCATCGGGGTCTGTAGCATTACATGTCACCTGGACACTGCCTGAAGGGGTGATCCAGTCTCGATCAGCTACCAGACTGGTGATGACCGGCGGGGCTCCCACTGTGATAGTTACCTGACTCATGGCTTCGTCACCCCGGGGATCGGTCACCGTGACTGTAACCTTGTAGAAACCCCCAGAGTCAGGAGCGGTCTAGTTTACAGTCATACCTGTGCCAGAGATACTACCCCCGCTGGCCGACCAGCTATAGCTTAGCTCGTCCTCATCAGGATCTATAGCATGACACGTAATCTCGCAGCTTTCCAAAGGAAGAACTTTTTCCGGCCGAGCCCCCAGGCTGATGATACGCGGCTGCTCGTTGCCTAGCATCGTGTGAAACAGGATCGCAAGTAGCACCGCTGCTGCCACAATGCCCACGATTAGTAAATACCTTCCTCTGTTGGTCGATTTCTGCTTCTTCTGCTTCCTAAGTCTTTTCTTGCTCATTGGTTTCTCTCTCGCTAGAGCCTCCTCCGTTCAAGCCCGTATCCAGCGCACGACAAGGTATATTCCCACCCCTATGAAGATAATGGAGACTGCGACACGAATGATTTTCTCGACGCGGGTAACCGCGTTAAGCCAGTTGGAAACCCTGGCCACGCCAGCAGATATAAGCACGCCGAATACTAGAACAGGTAGTCCAGTGCCAATGGCATACACCGCAGGCAGTGTCACGCCACCGGCGGATTTAAGAGCCAGAGGTATCAATATGCCAAAGAATAAAACAGCGCTATAAGGGCAAAAGGCAAGGGCAAAAAGAGCACCCAACAGGAATCCACCAACCATCCCCCAGTCAGCGACCTTTTCTCCTAGTGAAGACAGTCTTCCTCCTCCCAAATTAAGGGGAATCCTGTTCACAATCAGCATTATTAGCCCTACCACTACCAAAAGTGGTCCCAGGATTTGTTCACCGAAATCCTGGAGAAATGAGGCCACTCCGGGGATTTCAATGCCAGCCACGATGATTATGATGCCGAGGATGGAATAAGAAAACATGCGCCCCAGCGTATAGAGCGTTCCAGTTATAATAGCGTATCTGCGCTCTTTCACTCTACGGCTAACATATGCTATGGCAGCGATGTTAGTAGCCAGAGGACAAGGACTAATAGCAGTTATCAACCCTAGAAACAGCGCTGAGAGCGCCGGGATATTAAGGTTCGTAATGCCACCTAAATCCATCACACCTCTCCCGTGAGGCTTTCCTCGACCTTGCTCTTCACTATTTCGACGAATGCCTCGTCATTACCTATGACAAGCCAGATATCCGTCACCACTTCGATGTGATCAGTGCCATCTCTCACAGTGTTAATGCACAGGGTTAAATATGAAGCGTTATTATATTTCTCAACGATGTCAGCGTTTGCCTCGTCCTCTACATTGACAGATTGGAAAGTTACCTTGCCACTAGCCAGCTCATCCGCAAAGTAGGTTTCTATTGTATAGCGTGTAGCTTCTTCGGCATAAAGACAGGTATTGCAGCGCTGCGTGCGGTGAAAGTAAACAACGTCAACCCTGTCAGCCAGACCTGAAGATTGATACCTCACTGTGATGGTTACTTGATTCATGACTTCCCCACCGCGGCCATCAGTCACCGTGACTGTGACGTTGTAGGAGCCTTCAGAGTTAGGAGCGGTCCAGGTAACCGTAGCTCCTTCCCCAGTTATTTCGCCTCCGTCAGCCGACCATCCATAGCTTAGCTCGTCGTCATCGCGGTCTGAAGCAGTACATACAATCTGGCAGCTTCCCGAGGGAGGAACTCCCTCTGGCTCAGGTCCCAGGCTGGTGATAGCTGGCCGATGGTTGGCTAGCATCGTGTAAAATAGGATTGAAAGTAGCACCGCTGCCGCCACAATTCCCATAATTAATAGATATCTCTTTTTTTTGTTTATCTTCTTCTTCTTCATTAGTTTCTCTCTCCTGAACCCTCTTTAGTTCAAGCCTGTATCCAGGGCATCACATAATATATTACTACTCTTATGAGGGTGATGGAGACTACCGTTTGAATGGCTTTCTCGTGGGTCTTCAGCCCCTCTTCCCAGTGTTTCTCTTCTGCCGTCATTTCATCCCCCTATTTGGATTTCCGTATTGTTGTTTGTACTCCTTGAGCAGCGCCTTCGAGTAATCAGCTTCTGCACCAGGCGCAACATAGTTATAAGTCTTGACCCTCTGGAGTAGTTCTTTCTTAATAGCCTCGTTGTCAACCAGCTTCATGTCAGCGACTTCCTTGAGTATGCCCTCCAGGTTCACGATACCAACTTCACCACTGGGCAAGACCAGTTTCTTTATCATCCTGGCCGCGGCTGCAGCACAGCACGGTTTTTCTCCTGTCATTTTTACCTCCCTGTATACTTTGCACGGCTCCTGTACTGAAGTTCGCCTTCTATCTTTTGTTTTTATCCTCTCTGGTTAGGGCGTTGGTAATTAACTGAGTGAGCTCTGCCTTGGTGGGCACCCGCCCAGCACAGACCAGTTCTTCGTTGATGACCAGTCCAGGAGTGGTCAGGACGGCATAGTCCACTATTCTGTTAATATCCTTGACCTCTTCTACAGCGGCATCAATGCCCAGCTCTTTTACCACCTCCCTGGTGGTCTTCTCCAACTGGTGACACCTGGCGCATCCGGGACCTAAAATCTTTATGTTCATCCTTCTGCCTCCTTTTCAATCTCGTGAAAATTGACTTCTTTTCCTCACGTTCCAAGCTTTATAAACTGGTGATAAAACCATATATCAATCCCGCCGCAGTGCAACAGACTATTATTATGGCTACATACCAGAGAAGCCTCTTGTTTCCAATCATCTGCCGAACGACAAGAAGGCTGGGTATGGAGACGACGGGGTCAGCAAGCAAGTAAGCCAGAAGAGGTCCTCTCCCCACGCCAACATCCAGAAACAAACGCGCCATTGGCACCTCCACCAGCGTTGGGAAGTACGCGACAACCCCAAACAAGACTGCCGCCAGCGTGGCCCCTACCGTTGTAGTTCCGAAGTACTGACTGACAAACTCAGCCGGGATGACTACTCTGAGCATACCTGCCGCAAAGACACCCACCAGCAACAAAGGAAGGATGGTACGGACAAAGAACCATGTCTCCCGCATCCAGCTCAGTACGTTATCTCGACCTAACCCACGCCGGGCTACGAATACAAGAGCTGCCACGAGGGGAGCAAGTCCGATCAATTTCACTCTAAGGATCTGTATTGCGGGTGAAGCTCCCCACAATAGAATGGCGAGCAGAAGTCCGAAGAACGCCCAAAGCCACTTGGAGCTAGGGCTATTCTGGACCGAGGCGAAGGCTTGTCCTGCTACATTGGCGGTATCCCCAGATATTTTGTCAGGGAATAAAGCAGCCATGCTGACGCCGATGACAATGGCAAAGCTGATAGAAAGGATAATTCGGGCCAGAGCAACGTCTACACCAATCAGCGATGAGGTATAGATGATAGCCAGAATATTGGTAGCCGGGGCAGTATAAAGAAAGACAATCGCTGGTCCGAGACCAGCCCCGCTTTTCCGTATGCCGGCAAACAGCGGCAAAATAGTACAGGAGCAAACAGCCAGGCACAGTCCGGCGGCAACCGACATAGGATAAGAAATGTACTTTGGCGAGCGCGGCCCGAGGTAGCGAAGGATTTTGTCTTTGGGGAAAAGCGCGTAGAGTGCCCCGGCTAAGAAGAAAGCCGGCACTACAAAGGGCAGGTGGGCGAGGAGATAGTCTTGAAGAGTAGCCAGACCGCCTTTAAGAAGCTCAATGAATAATGCCATATTACAAATCTCTTTCCTGCATATCCATGGAATGCCCAGAAACTATCTGTGTATCGCCCTTGGCCCAACTCGTACAGCCTGACTTAACCGCTCCCTGTCCTGCAATAAGATTTCCTCATTAACAAGAGAGTTGCGGAGCAGTCCGATTAGCGGGGCTGTATAGCTCTTCATCCTTTGCTCGTCAATAGAGTAGACTATCCAAAGCCCGTCTCTTCTGGACCTAATGAAGCCGGCGTCCTGGAGTATGCCTAAATTGCGTGAGGCACGGGACTGCGAGATATCCAATGCCTGCATAACCTCACAGACGCAGCACTCTCTTTCCAGGAGGATTTTCAGAATTCTAATCCTGGTCTCGTCAGACAGAGCTTTGAACAACTTGGCAAAATCTCTCATTGTTGTGCTCGGTTACATGTACATATTCGAATATACGCATTCAGCTAGACATTCTACTCGCAAGGATCTTGCCTGTCAAACGATCTCACTTTATTTAGTGTGGCTCTTGGGTGCCCAGAATAGTCAGTCGGCTAAGGCATTTTATGCCTCTGACGCCGGCTGGAGCGAAAATCATTGAACCAGGTTCAGCACCCCAGCGTTTTTCGCCTGCAGTGAAAACGCCTCTGCCAGATATCACGTAGAAAAAGACGTCATAAGGCTCGTGGTGAGGCAGTATTTCATATCCATCGTCTAGACATATGACTACTATGTTGAAATGCTTGCCTTTGAAGACATCTCTCTTGGTCTTCTCACCCGGGACAAATCTCAGGAACTGGTCTATGTCACATTTCTGCTCTGTGGGCCGACTTCGGTTGCTATTTGGCTTCAGCATGTCATATCCTCCTGGGCATTGTTCTTTGGTGCAGCTTCATAGCCACCACTAGGAAAAGGATGGTGAACCCCAGCAAAACAAGAAGGTCCAGAGCTGCGGGCAAATGGCCCCGCCCCTGGATACTGTATCGGGCGATGTCGGTGAAGTAAGTCAGGGGTGAGATGTAGGCAACTGCCTGCCCCCAGGCAGGCAATTCGTCCAGCGGGACAAAGATACCGCTGATAAATACAACCGGGAATTTCACCACCGCGGCAATCATGTTGACTGTAGATGGCATGTTGGTGGGGGGGATGGAGAAAACAGTGCCCAGAGAGGCAAAGCACAAGGCTGCCAGAATAACTGCTAGGGTGAAAATGAGTGGGCTCAACACTGTGATTCCCAGAAAAAGACCAATAAGGATAGGCACCAGAGAGATAGCAAGCCCGAAGATAAAGGAAGCCAGGATGTCTCCTACTATGATGGTCTCAATCTTAACAGGGCAGGACATCAGTCGCTCCAGCGTCCGTGCTTGTGCCTCCCAGGGTATCACTATGGGCGAGACTGAAGTGGCAGTAAAGAAGAGAATCATGCCCAAGAGCCCGGGTATCATGAAATCAACAGATAGATGTCTGCCGATGGTGAAGGAAAGGAACAGGAAAACGGGGAAGAGGACGCCGAAGATTATTACCGGCCCTTTGGCGTAGTAGATACGCACGTCCTTACGGGCTATAGCGAGAGAACGCCGCGCCTGCTGCAATACTGTAGCTATGTCAGACATCTCTCTCCTCCTTTTCTGTGAGAGCCACGAAGGCGTCTTCCAGTGAGGGAACAAGTGTATTAAGAGATACTATCTTCAGACCGTTGGAGGATGAATAATTGATCAGGGAGGCCGCCATCTCTCCAGGGTTGGCGGTGTACAACCGCCACTTGTCGCCCAGCTTCTTTACAGCATTGACGCCAGGGATAGCCGCCAGGACTTCAGGGCTCACCACATTATCGAAGCTAACCTCGACCGAATGCATACCGCTCACGGCCATTCTCAACTTCTCTGGAGCATCTACGGCTACTAATTCTCCCTCGTTGATAATGGCAACTCGGTCGCAGAGCTGGTTTGCCTCCTCCATATCATGGGTGGTGAGGAATATGGTTTTACCCTTGGCGTTAAGCCCCTGAAGCATGTCTTTGATAAGCCGAGCGCTTTGCACATCCAGGCCAGAAGTCGGCTCATCCAAGAACAACACTTCAGGGTCGCTTACCAGCGCCAGGCACAGAATCAGGCGCTGCTTCATTCCCTTGGAATACGTCCTTACCAGGCTGTCCTTTCGGAGGTAAAGACCTATGTCCTGCATCAAGCCGATACCTCTTTCTCGAGCCACGCTGGCCGGAATTCCGTAAAGCTCAGCCATAAGCATGAGGTTGCCCCACCCAGACAGGTCACCATAGGCATTTGCCATCTCTGGCACTACCCCTGTTACCTGCTTGGCTCTCAGGCTGCCCGCCTTATATTCCAGGATTGAAGCAGTCCCTTCATCCGCCCTTATCACGCCCGTCAACATCCTGACGGTGGTCGTCTTGCCAGCGCCGTTGGGTCCCAGGAAGCCAAAGAACTCTCCTCTCCTAACGGTAAGGCTTATGTGGTCAACTGCCAAAACCTCGCCATAATACTTGGTCAAATTGACCACTTGAATAGCAATATCATTATTCATGGGTCACACTGAACCTTGACTCTATTGTGCAAATGTCACTTGGCTGCTGCTCTCGGCCCAACTCGGGGGTCGTGACTTAACCGCTCCCTGTAGTGAACTATGGTTTCTTCGTCTTAATTGCCTTCACTGTGACGCTCAGAAGCTTCGTCAGTGCCTGGCTTCCCTCGCCTTCTATGTAAAACTCCTTGCTGGACAGCACCTGCACGCTCTTAAAGCCAGCTTTCTTTATCTTTTCCAGATATTCCTGCTGCTCCAAAGCTCCGGCAATACAGCCCGCCCAGGCATTCGAGTCACTCTTTATGTCATCGGGGAGCTCTCCCTCCGAGACAATATCAGAGACTGTGAGCCTTCCGCCAGGCTTCAGGACTCGGTAGGCTTCCCGGAAGACCTTAGCTTTATCCGGTGAGAGGTTGATGACGCAGTTACTGATAATCGCGTCCACAGATTTATCGTCGACCGGGAGTTTCTCGATTTCCCCCAGGCGAAACTCAACGTTGTGGTAGCCGTGGTCCCTGGCGATGCTTGTTGCCTTATCCACCATCTCCTCAGTCATGTCAATCCCGATAACCCTGCCGGTGGGGCCAACTTTATTAGCTGCCAGGAACACGTCTACCCCGGCTCCCGCCCCTAGGTCCAGGACTGCCTCACCTGCTTTGAGATCTGCTATGGCGGTGGGGTTACCGCACCCCAACCCCATAACTGACTCTTCCGGGATATGCTCCAATTCCTCTCCCGAGTATCCGACGGCTTTAGCTTGCAGCAAGGAACTGGCCCCGCAGCCACAGCTTGGGCAGCAGCTCTCCTGGTCTTGCTTAGCTATCCGGGCATATCTCCCCTTCACTGCCTTCTTGATTTCCTTTTCTTTCATGATTCACCTCCTGGCATTTGCATAGCGATAGCTCTTTCATCAGAGCCTCGCAATCAATAATCAACCTGGCTAATCTAGCATCAGTAAGCTTGTAGTAAACCTTTTGGGCTTCCTGCCTCTCTTTCACGATATTACATTTCTTAAGGGCTCTAAGGTGGTGCGAAATGAGAGACTGCTCCTTATTCAGAACGCCGGTGAGTTCCCCAACGCACCTCTCACCTTTGACCAGCAGCTTAAGTATCTGGAGTCTCGTCGGCTCCCCAATGCATCTCAAGAACCTTGCCTGGTCTTCAGTCAGAGTCATATGAATCTCCGTTTATATGAATTGTAATTCATATATTGTAGAAAGTCAACAAATCCTGAGGGGAACAGCGCTTGAGATCCCCAGCAATTTCGATGGAAGGGCAAAAACGAAGCGAGCCTAAATGTTAAGCTTACTTTCTTAGTCTCTGGTGCTCCTTAAGCATACACTTATCCATAACCACCATGAGTCCAGCTTCCCTAGCCTGAGTGGCTGCCTCCTCGTTTATCACCCCTTCCTGCATCCACACCGCCTTTGCTCCTACTCTGATTGCCTCTTTCACAATTGGCAATACGTCCTCAGAGCGGCGAAAGATGTCAACCACGTCTATCGACTCTGGAACTGAGGCAAGATCGGGATAACAAGGTCCCCCCAACATCTCTTTTTCCGCTGGGTTTACGGGAATTATGCTATAGCCTTGCTCTTTCAAATAACTAGCTACCTTATAGCTTGGTCGATCAGGTTTCACGGAAAGCCCGACTACGGCAACAGTTTGACCAGAATTTAGTATCTCCTCCTCAATGCTCACTCTTCTATTCCCTTGGCAGCATATTTCTCCAGAGCGCGGTAGAAGGCATCCCAAAAGGGGTCGACTAAGGGATGCTCCAGTTTCTTTTCTTTTCCCTCTTCCACCAAAATCATCCCGTACTTGGGATTTACTAACTCGCCCACGATTGAAGAAGGGATTCCTTTCCGAGACAAAGCCTCCACTATCTCCTCTGCCTTATGTTCCCGGCAGGCGATGATTAAAGTCCCTTCACTGATAGAGGCATAAGGATCAATACCAAAAAGCTTACATATGACTTCTACACAATCTTTAACTACAATCCGCTCCTTTTCTAGCTTAATCCCCAAATGGGCAGCCTGTGACAGTTCAAATAGAGCCCCCCATATGCCACATTCGGTAGCATCGTGCATAGCACTGACTCCTCTTTCCCTTACTCCCACACTAACCGCTGTCATCGCATCTTCCACCACCGACATGTCATAGAATATTTCTTGGGCCCTCTGGCTGAAGTCAAGACCAAACTTCTCTTCAATAAGTTGTGGAAACATAGTAGCAAATATACCTGTGGCTTCGATGCCTGGACCTTTGGTGATAACTATCCTATCGCCGGCTCTGGCAAATCTTGGGGTAACATACTCATCCTTTTCTCCAACGCCGATTACCGTGGCACCACCTACCATAGGATAGTGGCAATTTTCGTATCTAGCAGTGTGACCACATACAATCGCGATTCCTAATTTCTCACACTCCCGATGCATGGTATCCCATACTGTCTCCAGTTGCTCTTTAGTCATCTCCATAGGCAGGTTCAAATCTATAGATAGAAACCTAGGCCTGAGTCCAGAGGTGACAGCATCGGAAGCAAGAATGTGGAGTGCAAACCAAGCTGCCCTTTCCCAACCATATTCAGGAACAATGAACACGGGGTCTGTGGTCAGAGCCACTGCTTTACCCCCAATGTCCACTATCCCCACATCCACTCCATGCTGAGGTCCCACCAACACCGCCTGGTTTTTGGCACCTAAGCGAGGGTATATCAATTCATTAAAGATCTCCGGGGAGATTTTACCGATTTCAGGAAGCTCGCTCACTTTTATTGCTATCTCGTTTCTTATTGGACTTGCTTAAGTAGTTCTCGATAGCCAACTTAAGCGCCTCTTCGGCCAGGACTGAGCAGTGCATTTTGACCGCCGGCAGACCATCTAAAGCTTCAGCGACTGTCTTGTTAGAGATTTTCAAGGCCTCCTTTAAGCTCTTCCCCTTCACTATCTCGGTGACCATCGAGCTGGTGGCGATGGCGGCTCCACAGCCGAAGGTCTTGAATTTAGCGTCAACGATGATCCCATCCTTTACCTTGATATAAAGCTCCATGATATCGCCGCACACTGGATTCCCCACATGCCCCACGCCATCGGGGTTCTCTATCTCCCCGACATTGCGGGGATTCTTGAAGTGATCCATCACTTTATTGCTGTACAGTGACCAGGCATCAGGCATTTGTTTGGCTCCTATTTCTGACCTTTCAAAAGCGGGGACATGGCCCTCAACTTGGCGACGATTCCCGGCAAGACCTCTAGGACCCGCTCCACGTCTGCCTGCGTGTTATCTCGCCCCAGGGTAAACCTGAGGGAGCCATGAGCTTGCTCGGGGGAAAGCCCCAGCGCCAGAAGGACATGGGATGGCTCAAGGCTTGCCGAGCTGCAGGCTGAGCCGGTAGAAGCGCAGATGCCCTCTAAGTCGAGATTCAAAAGTATGGATTCTCCTTCCACGAAATCAATGCTGATATTGACATTGTTGGGCAGCCTTCTCGTAGGATGGCCATTTAGGTGGACGCTGTCAATCTTCCCCACAAGACCTCTGATTAGCTTATCCCGAAGATTAGTCAAGCGTTCCACTTCCCTGCCCATCTCCTGCCCGGCAAGCTCCAC
>Ga0299915_10002918_pt1 | contig 12402 bp, 9 predicted proteins | sample RVTome_13_FD_200263 | JGI IMG/M metagenome (GOLD analysis project Ga0299915, IMG submission 200263) | Soil microbial communities from uranium-contaminated site in the Upper Colorado River Basin, Wyoming, United States - RVT92D227 (version 2) ...
TCAATATCATTCCGATCCGCCTGCCCGCGCTGCGCGAGCGGCGCGAGGACATCCGCCCGCTGGTGCGCCATCAGCTCAACCTGATCAGTCAGAGCTACCAGCGCAACGTCGGCCTGACGCCAGAGGCGATGGAACGGCTGGCCGACTACCCCTGGCCGGGCAACATCCGCCAGCTGCGCAACGTGCTGGAGCGCCTGGTGCTGTTGGCCGAGGGCGCGACCATCTCGGCGCATGAAATCGAACGCGTCATCCACAGCGAAGCCGCCGGTGCGCCCGCCGCCCCCCCGGCCGCCTACAGTCCGCCGCCCGCCAACGCCGCCGTGCGCCCCTATCTGCCGGCGCAATCGCACGATCGCCAGCAGATCGAACAGGCCTTGGCGCAAACCTATGGCAACAAATCGCGCGCGGCGCAGATGCTGGGACTGACGCTGCGCCAGCTGAATTACCGGATAAAACGGCTGGAGATGGCCTGACAATTGTTGACAATTTGTTAGCGCGCAGGTGGCCAGGCTTGTCGAACAAAAACAATTATTACTTAACTATCAATTAGTTAAGATGATTTCTCGCAGCTGGCACAGGAATCGCAATACACGGCATGTCGGTTCTCCGATCCTTTCAACCTTAGGAGTCATGCCATGTCTGAAGTCGTCGCCCTGAAAACCCAAACCGTGCTCGAACCCATCGACAGCGAGGGGCTTGCCGCCCTGTCCGCCAAGGGCAAGGCCAACCCGCAATCGGTCGTCACGCTGAAAGCCAAGACCGTGTGCGAGAGCAAGTTCCGCAACCTCACCTATGTGCGCAACCTGGATGCGCATGTCATCGACGAGCCGCCGCATCTGCTGGGCGACGACACCGCGCCGAACCCGTCGGAAGCGGTGCTCGCCACCCTCGGCTCCTGCCTGTCGGTCGGCCTGCATGCCAATGCCGTCGCGCGCGGCATCCAGTTGACCCGGCTCGAGCTTGAGCTCGAAGGCGACATCAACGTGACCGCGGTGTGGGGCGTGGGCGACCTCGACCCGCTGAAGAAACTCGGCTTCACCGACGTGCGCGTGAAAGTGCATCTGGAAGGCAATGCCTCCGAAGCCGAACTGAAGGATCTGGTTGCGCATTCCAACGCCTGGTCGCCGGTGGCCAACACGTTGCGCAACCCGGTGAACGTCAGCGTCGAGCTGGCCTGACCTGCATACGTCTTTCTGGAGCGCATCATGTCTGCATCCGCACTCGCTTCCCTTGTTCCGGACACGCCCGCCGAAGCGCTGCCGGGTCTGTCCAACCTGATCGCAGCCGAACTGGCACCCAAGGTGGTCGACATCGACCTGAAGGGCGTCTACCCCGGCGATTTCCTCAAGCAACTGGGCGCGCTCGGCGGGCTCGGCAGCCTCACGCCGGTCGCGCACGGCGGCACCGCGCGTGGTCTCAGGCACGCGATCCAGGTGATCGACGAGGTCTCGCAGGAATGCGTGTCGACCGGTTTTCTGCTATGGGCGCAATACGCGCTGCAGTGGTATGTGGTCAACAGCTCCAACCGGGCGCTCGCCGCCGAGATGCTTCCCCGGATGGCCAGTGGCGAGGTACTCGGCGGCACCGCGCAGTCGAACAGCATGAAGTCCTGCGTCGGCATCGAGGAGGCGCGGCTGAAGGCGAAGCGGGTCGACGGCGGCTACGTCATCAACGGCGTGCTGCCGTGGGTGTCGAACATCGGCCTCGATCACTGGTTCCACATGGGCGCCACCCTGCCCGACACGCCGGGGCTGGTGATCGGCCTGGTGCACGGCAGCACGCCCGGCCTCACGCTGACGCAGAACGCGCACTTCATCGGCATGGAAGGCACCAACACCTTCGCCTGCCAGTTCCGCGACGTGTTCCTCGCCGACGAAAAAGTGGTATGCCACACGAAGGAATTCGACGCCTTCCGCGACCGTACCAAGTCGGCCTTCATCCTGCTGCAGATGGGCATGGGCCTCGGCCTCATCGACGCCTGCGTGGCGATGATGAAGCGCGCCGACCGCACGCACGGCCACGTCAACCGTTTCCTCGACGTGCAGGCCGATGCGCTGGAAGCCGAACTCGACGCCGCCCGCGCCGCCACCTACGCGCTGGCGGAAAAGATCGAGCGCGACGGCAGCGCACCGCACGTGCGCGAGACGCTGGAACTGCGGCTGGCCGGCAGCGAGCTCAGCCTGAAGGCGGCCAACGCGGCGATGCTGCACCTGGGCGCCAAGGGCTACCTGTCGAACAACGCCGCGCAGCGCCGTCTGCGCGAGGCCTACTTCATCGCCATAGTGACGCCTGCGATCAAGCACCTGCGCAAGGAGCTGCACGAGTTCGACACGCATGCCTGCGCGCTGTCGCAACCCGAACGGGAGCTTGCATGATCCGCTTCGCGGTGTCGCTCTCGGTGGACGAGGCGGCGGAGAAACTCATCGCCGCCATCAATGCCTACCCGATGGGCCTGGTCGCGCACGCCAACGGCCAGGCCAACTGCGCCAAGAAAGGCATCGACGTGCCGGCCGACCAGGTGCTCGAAGTGTTCCGCCCCGATTACGCCGTCAAGGTATGGGCCGCGGAAAAGGCGGCCGGCATCGACATCCCGCTGCGCATCCATCTGTACGAAGCCGACGGCCGCACCTGGGTTGCCCACCGCTCCGCCTCCGAAGTCTTCAAACCCTACGTCAACCCGCAGCTTGATGTGCTGGGCGGCGAGCTCGACACCATCTTCAACCAACTGCTGTCCGCGCTCGACGCGTGGAAATTGCCATGATGAATCTCTCTGCTGCCGCCCCCACCCCCGAATCCGCCCTAGCCTTCCGCAAGTGGACCTGCGCCGTCTGCGACTACGTCTACGATGAGGCGCTCGGCGACCCCGACCACGGCCTCGCACCCGGCACCCGCTACGAGGCCATCCCCGACGACTGGAGCTGTCCCGACTGCGGCGTGACCAAGGCGGACTTCTACTGCTTCGACGACTGAGTCGCGCAAGACGCGCTGAGCAGGCCGCCAATAAGCGGAGACGCATTGCACTTGATTGGCGACGCATCACTGCACACGAACCGTCCCGTCATCGCCAACCTGGTTTTGACTTTCTTCCCCTTACAGACCCGCCGAAGATCAAGCGCGTCGGGTGGATCAGCGGCAAAGGTGTTTGAGCCCCGCCCACAAAAAACAAAATCAAAAACAACCAGGCGGGGCGAGTTCTTTGCCGCCCACCCGACGCGCTTGATCTTCGGGAATTCGGGGATGTCGGGGTCGCCTTTTCTTGGGTTACTTTCTTTTGGCGAAGCAAAAGAAAGTGACTAGCTGCCGGGCTACCCCCGGCCAGCGGTCAGTAGTCCTGCGAAATCCTCCGCTACTATTGACAGCCCTTCGACAGGCTCAGGGCGAACGGTGCGCGGGGCGGCGCGCTATTCAAACATTGCGTGAGTGCGAGCACCTGGATTGCTTCGTCGCTGCGCACCCCGCAATGACAGCGCTGTCCCCGATTTCTGGAATCCCCCCCACCCCGGTAAAATCCGGGGATGATCGTCTATCTCCACGGCTTCAATTCCTCCCCCGCGTCCGGCAAGGCCAGACTGCTCGGCGAGCACATGGCCAGCCTCGGTCGCCAGGCCGACTACTATTGCCCCGCGCTGCCCAACAGCCCGCGCGAGGCCATCGCCGCAGTCGAAACCACGCTGGCGCTCGGCAAGCCCGCGTCGGTCACCCTGATCGGCAGCTCGCTGGGCGGCTTCTACGCCACCCACCTGGCGGAAAAGCATGGCTGGAAGGCGGTGCTGGTGAACCCGGCGGTGCACGCCCATGTCCTGATGCGCGGCGCGCTCGGCCCGCAGACCAACTGGCACAGCGGCGAGAAGTGGCTGTTCACCGAGGCGCATCTGGCCGAACTCGCAGCGCTCAATGTACCCGCCATCACCCGGCCCGAGCGTTATCTTTTACTGGCGCAGACCGGCGACGAGGTGCTCGACTACCGCGACGCCGTCGCCTATTACGCCGGCGCCACACAGATCATCGAAGACGGCGGCGACCACGGCTTTGCCGGGTTCGAGCGCCACTACCAAACCATTCTGGATTTCTGATTTTCCATGCACCTGATTTTTGAAGAGGACGGCCATTTCAAGGCCGGTTCCATCCTGTCCGAAACCGACGCCACGGCGCAGGTGGAAACCGCCTCGGGCAAGCGCAGCAAGATCAAGGCGGCCAGCATTCTGCTGCGCTTTGCCGCGCCGGCACCCGGCGAGGTGATGGCCGAGGCCGAGACGCTGACGGCGGACCTCGACGCCGACTTTTTGTGGGAAGCGGCCGGAACCGACGAGTTCAGTTTTGAACAACTGGCGCAGGACTACTACGGCCACTCACCGCGGCCAGCGGAATCGGTGGCGCTACTGCTGAAGCTGCACGCATCGCCCATCTATTTCCACAAGAAGGGCAAGGGTCGCTACCGCCCTGCACCCGCCGAAACGCTGGCGGCGGCCAAGGCCGGGCTGGAGAAAAAACGCTTGGCGGCAGAGCGGCAGGCGCATCTGGCCGCCGAACTCGCAGCATTCCGTCTGCCCGAGGAATACGTCTCGCTGATCCCGCGCATCCTCATCGCCCCGGACAAGAACACGCTGGAATACAAGGCGCTGGAAGACGCGGCGGCGGCCACCGGGCTGTCGCAGTTGAGGCTGATCGAACGCTGCGGCGCGATTCCGTCTACGCTCGAGTTCCATCAGGCGACCTTTCTGCTGGAATATTTCCCGCGCGGCACCGGGTTTGCCGACGTCACGGAACCTATTGATCCGCCCGAACTGCCGAAGAGCAGCGTGCGCGCGTTCTCGATGGACGACGAGGCGACCACCGAGATCGACGATGCGCTGTCGGTCGAGTGGCGCGACGACGGCAGCATCCGCGTCGGCATCCACATCGCCGCGCCGGCGCTCGGCATCGCGCCCGGCTCGGAGCTCGACAAGGTGGCGCGCGAGCGGCTCTCCACCGTGTACTACCCCGGCAGCAAGATCACCATGCTGCCGGAGGCGCTGATCCACCATTACACGCTGGGCGAAACCCACGACTGCCCGGCGCTGTCGCTGTATGTCGACGTAGCATCCGACCTGCGCGTGCTCGGCACCGAAAGCAAACTCGAGATGGTGCACATCGCCGACAACCTGCGCCACGAGTCGCTGGAGGTGCTGTTCAACGACGACACCCTGCGCAATCCGGCAGTGCCCGATTACCCCTACCGCCGCGAGCTGGAATGGCTGCGCGACTTCGCCGCCGTGCTGGAAGCCGGACGCGGCAAGGCCGACACGGTCGACCGCATCGACTACAACTTCAAGGTCGACAATGATCGCATCAGCATCGTGCCGCGCAAGCGCGGCAGCCCGATCGACAAGGTGGTGTCGGAGCTGATGATCTTTGCCAACGCGCACTGGGGCGGCTGGCTGGCGGAAAAGCGCGTGCCCGGCATTTACCGCGCGCAGGCCGGCGGCAAGACGCGCATGACGACCAGCCCCGACCCGCACGTCGGCCTCGGCGTCGACCAGTATGCGTGGTCGTCGTCACCCCTGCGGCGCTATGTCGACCTGGTCAACCAACGCCAGCTCATCAGTTTGGTGCAGGGCAGCGACCCGGTATATCCGCCGCGGAGCGAAGCGCTGTTCTCGGTGGTGCGCGAATTCGAGTTGGCATACGACGCCTACAATGAATTCCAGCGGCGTCTGGAGCGCTACTGGATGCTGCGCTGGCTGATCCAGGAAAACATTGGCGAAGTGACCGCCGGCGTGATCCGCGAAGACCTGGTGCGCTTCGACAATCTGCCGATGGTGACGCGTGCGCCGTCGGTGGCCGGCATCGCGCCGGGGTCGAAAGTGCGGCTGGCGATATCCAACATCGACCTGCTCGACATCAGCTTCCATGCCGAGTATCTGGAAACCGTGACGCCGCCGCCTGACAGCAGCCCCGCCCTTCCGTAGAATCAGGCCTACTCCCACTTCTGCTCTCCATGGTGTCTGCTCCGCCCCTCACTCTCGCCGAACCCTCCAAGCAAGGCACGCGCATGGCGCTGGCCCTGCTGGCGTCGGCGGCGGTGCATGGCATGGTGCTGTCGACCCAGTTCGTGCAGATCAATCCGCACCTGTTCGAGGATCCCAACCTGCCGATGGAAGTGGTGCTGGTCAACGCCAAGACCCTGGAATCGCCGCTCAACCCCGACGCGCTGGCGCAGGTAAACCTGGCCGGCGGCGGCAACACCGACGAGGACCGGCGGCTGAAAAGCCCGCTGCCGGCCAGCCCGAAAACCCAGACCGGCGGTGAGGAAGAAGCTGCGCTGCAGGCACGCGTAGCCGAACTGGAACAACAGGCCAAGGTGCTGCTGAGCCAGCTGCAGCCCAATGGCCAGTTGCAAACCCGGCCGCAGGCTGCGCCGCCGACGCCGGTTCAGCCCGCCCTCGACACCAGCCAGCTCACCCAGCAGGCACGCGAAATGGCGCAGCTGCAGGCACGTATCTCGCAGCAGTGGGATGCTTATCAAAAGCGCCCCAAGCGCGCCTTCGTCGGCGCCAACGTCAAGGAATATGCGTTTGCACGCTATGTGGAAGACTGGGTCGCCAAGGTCGAACGCATCGGCAACGTCAATTACCCCGAGGCCGCACGCCGCCAAGGCATCTACGGCAGCCTCAAGCTGACCGTGTCGATCTACGCCGACGGCCGTATCGAAGCGGTCGAAGTCGACCGTTCGTCCGGGTCCAAGATTCTCGACGCCGCAGCGATCAAGATCGTCGAACTTGGCGAAAAATATGCGCCATTTCCAGACGAAATGCGGAAAAAAGCCGACATTTTGTCGATCACCCGCACCTGGACCTTCACCCGCTCGGATCAGCTCGTCGGCACAGACTGAAGCCGGCTGCCCGCCGCTGTCATGAATCACCCGCCCTTGTAGGCGGGTTTTTTTGTGCTGCGGGGTTTCAGTCCTGGTCCTGTCGGCAGGGGATTCGTTGTCTTTATCACGTGATAAAATGTTTGATTGTTCTAATATTTTTATTTAATTCTGTTCCTGGAGATTGTCATGCACACCGGCACCACCCTTACCCAGTTCATCATTGAAGAACAGCGCCGCACCGCCGGCGCCACCGGCGATTTCACCTCGCTCCTGAATGACGTCGTCATCGCCTGCAAGGCGATTTCCAACGTCGTCAACAAGGGCGCGCTGCTGGGCGTGATGGGCTCGCTGGATTCGGAAAACGTGCAGGGCGAAACGCAGAAGAAGCTCGACGTCATCACCAACGAGATCATGATCCGCTCCAACGAGTGGGCGGGCCACCTGGCCGGCATGGCTTCGGAAGAGATGGACGAGGTGTACGCGATCCCCGGCCAGTATCCGCTCGGCAAGTACCTGCTGGTGTTCGATCCGCTCGACGGCTCGTCCAACGTCGACGTCAACATCTCGGTCGGCACCATCTTCTCGATCCTGAAAGCGCCGGTCGCCGGTCGCGCCGCCAAGGCCGAGGACTTCCTGCAACCCGGCACCCAGCAAGTGTGCGCCGGCTACGCGATCTACGGCTCCTCGACCATGCTGGTGCTGACTTTCGGCCACGGCACCAACGGCTTCACGCTCGACCGCGACGTCGGCGAGTTCGTGCTGACCCACCCCAACATGCGCATTCCCACCGAGACCAAGGAATTCGCGATCAACGCCTCCAACATGCGTTTCTGGGAAAAGCCGGTGCAGCGCTACGTCGACGAGTGCCTGGCCGGCAAGACCGGTCCGCGCGGCAAAGATTTCAACATGCGCTGGGTCGCCTCGATGGTCGCCGAAGTGCACCGCATCCTCACCCGCGGCGGCATCTTCATGTACCCCAAGGACACCAAGGACCCCGCCAAGGCCGGCAAGCTGCGCCTGATGTATGAAGCCAACCCGATGGCCTTCATCGTTGAGCAGGCGGGCGGCGCCGCGACCACCGGCTACCAGCGCATCCTCGACCTCGCCCCGGAAGGCCTGCACCAGCGCGTGCCGGTGATTCTGGGTTCGAAGTCGGAAGTGGACACCGTGACCGGCTACCACCACGAGAAGGCCGCGTGAGCGTGGTTGTTGACGCATACGATTCCACATGGGCTTTAGCCCATAGTGGATCGGAGTCCTTCAGGGCTTTAGCGTCTTTAGTGCGTGGTTGTTGCCGACTTGTCGGCTTTACAACCACGGCCTCCCCCTTGCGGGGGCAACCACGGCCTACCCTTTACGGGTAAAGCACGTCTGACGCTGGAATGAAAAAGCCGGGCATTGCCCGGCTTTTTCATTGGCAGAGCGGCGTCTACGCTGCCGCCCGACGCAGGGCAGCGCGCATCAGGTGCACGCATTCATCGGGCGGCAGCGGCCGGCTGAACAGATAGCCCTGGACCTGATCGCACCGATTGGCACGCAGGTAAGCCAGCTGCGCGTCGGTCTCGACCCCCTCGGCAACCACGGTCAGGCCAAGGTTGTCGGACAGCGCGATGATGGTGCGCACGATGGCGGCATCGTTCTCGTCGCCCGGAATGTCCTGGATGAACGAGCGGTCAATCTTCAGGCAGTGGATGGGAAAGCTCTTCAGGTAGCTCAGCGAGGAATAGCCGGTGCCAAAGTCATCCACCGCGATGCGGATGCCCAGTTTCTCCAACTCGGCCAGCACGCTGGCGGCGGACGCCAGATTGTCCATGATCGACGATTCGGTGAGTTCCAGTTCGAGGTCGCCCGGCGCCAAACCGGTGTCCCTGAGGGCGGCGCTGATTTCCTCGGCCAGGTCGGTTTGCCGGAACTGCCGCGTCGACAGGTTGACCGCCATGGTGCCGGCCGCCAGCCCCTGTTTCTGCCAGTCGCGCATCTGGCGACAGGCCTCGCGCAGCACCCATTCGCCGATCGGCAGGATCAGACCGCTTTGCTCGGCCACCGGGATGAACTCGTCCGGGCCGACCGCACCCAGTTCCGGCGACTGCCAGCGCAACAGCGCCTCCCAGCCCACCACGCGGCCCGACAGGATTTCCTGTTTGGGCTGATAGTGCAGCGCCAGTTCCTTGCGATCGAGGGCATGCTTCAGACGCGCTTCCAGCAGCACGCGGCGCTGGATTTCCTCCGACAGATCGCGGCTGAACATGGCGAAGCAGTTGCGCCCTGAAGACTTGGCACGGTGCAGGGCCAGATCGGCATAGCGCATCAGAACGCTGGCCGACTCGCCATCGGTCGGGTAGGTGACGATGCCGAGACTGGCGCTGATACTCAGCCGGTCGTTGCCGACGTCGAATTCGCGGGCCATGATGTGCAGCATGGTCTGACCCACCTGTTTTGCCCGCTCTTCCGACGCGTCTTCCAGCAGGATCACGAATTCGTCTCCGCTGAAGCGCGCGACAAAAGCCGCTTCCGGCAGGCCCGCGCGAATGCGGCTGGCGACGGCAACCAATAACAGATCGCCTTGTTCATGGCCCAGCGTGTCATTCACGTTCTGGAAGTGGTCCAGATCCAGCAGCAGGATGGCGCAGGGCACATGCCCCCGTCTGGCGCGCTCGACCGATCGGTTGAGCTGTTCGTTAAATGCGGTGCGGTTGGGCAGGCCGGTCAGGTCATCGTGGGTGAGGATGTGGCGCATCTGGCGGAACGGCCGGCTCACCGAATCGGCGTAGATCGCACGGTAGAGGAAGTAATAGGCGAACACCTTGTAGATATGCCCCAGCAGGTTGGCGGTGCTGCTCACCTCCCGATACATGATGAAGAACAATTCGCCCGCCGCCGCCAGCAGCAGGGCTATCAGCAGGCTCTCGGCATCGCAGTTGGCTACCCGATTGCGGCGTAGATACAGCAGGGCGGCGGTGGCCAGGTAAAGTCCGCATACCCCCCATTCCAGTGCGACCTTGAACGGCGTCAGCCCGTGCCCCGCCACAAACGTCGCCGGCACCGATTGCGGCGACATCAGGAAGACATAGGCGAGCGTCACCACCCCCAGCATTACGCCAGCCAGGACGCCTCGTCGCACCGAGGCGCTCATGGCGGGGGCCTCCGGAATCAGGACGTAGGCCAACAGCCCCATCCCCGCCGTGAAACGGCCGAGCAGCCAGAACAGGATCGATTTGTGCGTTGAGTTGGGACTGACCAGGTCGGGCATGCCCGCATAGGACAGGAAATGCAGGGTGTCGAACAACGCCACTGCCAGAAAGGTAGCGCCCAGCACGACAGAGCGTAGCGAGCGGACGTTTTCCTGTGCGCCGTTGCTGGTAAAGAAAACCAGTGACGCAACGATGATGGCGAAGATTTCCATCATCGAATGCACTGCCAGGAAAGTCGGGGCCGAGATCGCCAGCTGGTTGACCGGCGTGGCCTGCCACACCAGCAGCGGGATGCTCGCGGCCAGCAGCAGGATACCGGCGAGGCGATGCGAGTCTTGTCCTGGCAAATGTGTCAAAACAGAGCGTCCTCTCTTAATTGGAGGGTTGCGTGATTAACCATGCTGATAGAGCGGGTATTCCAAAGTCTACCAGCTTCTGTCGCGTCTGGCGCACCCGATGTCGAACAGACACACAAGGCGCGCCCTCCCATGGACAGGTTCGCTGTTAACGGAACTGGCGCGGCATACTTAAATGGATTCCTCGCCCAGACCTGGCTCAGGGCGGGGAAACCGGCGGATGCGCTGGCGCGGGATGATGCGACGCCACATGCGCATTGTCATGCCGCGTCGTATGCGGATGGGCATCGATGTCTTCCGGCCGTGTCTGCAGTTGCCTGTCCGACACCCAGTGGAAGAACAGCGGGATGAAGAACACCGCGAGGAAGGTGGCGGCAAGCATCCCGCCGACCACCCCGGTGCCGACCGCGTGGCGCGCGCCCGCACCGGCGCCGGTGGAAACCGCCAGCGGCAGCACGCCGAGAATGAAGGCGAGCGAGGTCATCAGGATGGGACGGAAGCGCAGGCGCGCAGCCTCCAGCGCAGCGGAGGCGCTGGAATAGCCCTCCTGCTTTTTCAGCACCGCGAACTCGACGATCAGGATCGCGTTCTTCGCCGCCAGGCCCAACAAGGTCACCAGGCCGATCTGGAAGTACACGTCGTTGGTGAGCCCGCGCAGCCACACCGCGGCGAGCGCGCCGAAGGTGCCGAAGGGCAGCGCCATCATCACGGCAAACGGCAGCGACCATTTCTCGTATTGTGCCGCCAGGATGAGGAAAACCATCAGCACCGCCAGCCCCAGCGCAATGCCCGAGGTGCCGCTCGACCGTTTCTCCTGGAACGAAGCGCTGGTCCATTCGTAGCTGAAGTCGGGCGGCAGGGTTTTCTTGGCGATCTCGTCGACGATGGCGAGCGCCTGCCCCGAACTGATCCCGGGCACCGCGCTGCCCAGGATCTTGACCGCTTGCAGGTTGTTGTAGCGATCGAGCGTTTCCGGGCCGGACGAGAAGCTGATCCGGGCGAGCGCCGACATCGGCACCATCTCGCCCGATTGATTGGGAACGAACAGCGCCGACACGTCCTGCGGCGTCTTGCGCGCGCCCGGCTCGGCCGCCATCAGCACCTGCCAGGTGCGGCCGTATTTGTTGAAGTCGTTGACGTAGAACGAGCCGAGCGTGGCCGACAGCGTGTTGAATACGTCGTCGATCCTGACGCCCAGCATCTTCGCCTTCTCACGGTCGACGTCGACATACAGCTGCGGCACGTGCGGCCGCCACAGCGTCAGCACCTGTGCCAGCCGCTTGTCCTGGCGGGCGGCGGCGAGAAAGGCGTCGGCCACCTGGGACAGTTTCTGCGGCCCGCCCTCGCCCTTGTTCTGGATGTAGAACTCGAAGCCCCCGGCGTTGCCCAGCCCGAAAATCGGCGGCGGCGCAAAGGCCAGCACCAGCGCCTCGCGGATGCCCGCGGTGGCGCCCATCATCTCGCCGACCATCTGCTGGATGGTCTTTTCGCGCTCGTCCCAGTGGCGGGCGGCAACGAAGATGGTCGCCGCGCTGTTGCGAAATCCGCCGCCGAGAAAGTCCAGGCCGGCGAAGGCGACCACGTGCTCAACCGCGGGATCCTTGCGCACGATCGCATCGACCTGCTTGACCACGGCTTCGGTGCGCGACAGCGCCGAGCCGTCCGGCAGATACACCGCGCTGATGTAATAGCCCTGGTCTTCGTCCGGCACCAAGCTGCCGGGGGTGAATTTCCACAGCGTGACCGCGGCGGCGATCATCAGCAGGTAGATCGACAGCGCCACCAGCGCGCGCCGCATGAGGAATTTCACCCCACCTTGGTAATGCCGGGTCACGCCGGCAAAGCCGCGGTTGAAAGCGCGGAAGAAACGCCCGGGCTCGCGCTTCTGCTCACCTTTGAGCAAGGCCACGCACAGCGCCGGGGTGAGCGTCAGCGCGACGAGGCCGGAGATCACCACCGAAATCGTGATCGTCACCGCGAACTGCCGGTACAGCTCGCCGGT
>Ga0299915_10002922_pt1 | contig 12397 bp, 8 predicted proteins | sample RVTome_13_FD_200263 | JGI IMG/M metagenome (GOLD analysis project Ga0299915, IMG submission 200263) | Soil microbial communities from uranium-contaminated site in the Upper Colorado River Basin, Wyoming, United States - RVT92D227 (version 2) ...
TGCCCAGGCTGTCTTTGACCTCATCTTCTGCGTGAACGCCTTCCACCATTTCGCCGACAAACGAAAGTTCATCACTGGAGCCGCACAAGCGCTCCGCTCCGCAGGCACACTGGCCATCATCGGCATGGACCCCCACACCGGCCAGGATCACTGGAGCCTCTATCACTATTTCGAGGGAACCCGCGAAGCAGACCTGGCCCGCTACCCCTCCGCTGATTCGATCAAGGGGTGGATGGTTGCCGCAGGACTTGTGCAGGTCTGTTCGGGGATAGCGGAACACATAGTGCACTCACTGACTGGCCGGGAAGTGCTCCGGTCTCCGTTCTTGCAGAATGGCGGCACGTCACAGCTTGCCCTCTCGGCAGAGGAGGCCTATGCGGCTGGGCTGGAGCGCATCAAGGGAGACCTGCTCCAAGCGGAGAAGACGGGAGTACCTCTGGAGTTCGTAGTTGATGTATCCCTCGCTCTGGTGACCGGTCGCGCTCCATAGAGCGAGCCGACGAGCCAGCGGCACGCAGCGTCATCACGGTGGCTCCCGGGTTGCGCAATGGGACGGGTCATGGGACAATGTCTCAAGCAGTCGTGGGTGGCCTGCAAGGACAAAGGAGGTGCCGATGTCGAAGATGTCGAGCTGGCTTAAGGCAGGGCTTCTAGGCGCGGCCGTGGTCGTGGTCTTGCAGGTTCTGGGCATCATCCCCTGCGTGGGATGTGTCACCTGGATCCTGACCTACGTCGCCTATGGTTGTATCGGTGCTCTGGCTGCCTACTGGCTGCCCCCGCGGCGGATGCCGGGGCCAGCAGCCGGTCAGGGCGCCTTGGCTGGCGCTATCGCCGGGGCCATCGGCGGCGCCGTCGGCCTCATCCTCGCCCTCGGGATAGCCACCGTCTTCGTTCCGCTGGGAATGCTCGGCGAAGCTCTGGAGGGTCCAGGGTTGGACCCGTCGGCACTCTGGGAGATGTTCGCCACTTTAGTTGGATCTGTTACCTGTGGCACCGGATGCTACGCCATCGGGGTCGGCATCGCCGCGGGGCTCGGCGCCCTGGGTGGCCTCATCTTCGCTGCCATCCAACCGGAATAACTGAACCGGGGGGAGGAGAGGGGGCCCGGCAGCCAGTCTCCTTCTCCGTAGTGGGACCCACTCGCCGAGGGGGCTCAGCAGCACGTCTCGAAGCCGCGGTCTACCCTCGCTCCACAGGCAGAATCAGGCAGTTGGGTCGGCTGCTGCCGACGAGCAACTGTCAGGCAACTGCGCCAATGGGTCGAGAACTCCGCACCAGTAAAGGCTGTTGCACGGCTCTTGGGAATCGCGAATGAAGACACTGCGGCAACAGGAAGTAAAGGCCTATTTCTCTAGAGACGTCACTGTCTCGCAATGGTGGGACCCTGAGGGCGATAGAGACAGATACCATTTCTCCACGGAGAAGCGGATACTGGAAGGCGAACTGACCTTCGACCCCACCTGGCGCGTCCTAGACGTGGGGTGTGGTCAAGGCAGGTACACGATCTGGTTTGCTCAGAAGGGAGGTCGAGTCACAGGTGTGGACATCAGCCATGAGATGCTCGACCTGTGCCGGCACAACGCCGAAGTGGCTGGAGTGTCGGACAGGGTCGACCTCGTGCTGTCCGATGCGGAGCACCTGTCGGAGATAGAGAACGAGCGGTTTGATGTAGTGAGCTGCATGGGCACACTTGTACATCTTCCGGATTTGGCCCGCGCGACGACCAACATGGTGAGAACACTCAGGCCAGGAGGTCGCTTTCTCTTCACATTCGCTTCGGCAGATTCTCTGCACGGAAGACTGGTGAGCGCCTACTTCTCCCACCAGAGCTTTGGGAAACTCTTGGCTGGAGCCGAGAGCTTCACCCAGGTTGCGCGTCCCTTGCCGCTTGATAACACGATCGAGGTCTTGGAGAGGTCCGGGCTCTCAGACTTCAGGCTGTTTGGCATCGGCTTGCTGTTCCTGTTCGTGCGGCCGGAGTTGAGGGACAAGGCCGCGGTTCGCCTGCTGCGACGTCTGAGCATCATGGAGGAGCAACTGAAGCCCTACTATAGTGACCGTCTTCTGGTAAGGCTGAGTGCCACAGTATTGGGAACCGGAACACGCATCGATACTGGAGAAACTGACCCCACATGGAGCGGCTCCTGAATATGCGCGCCCGCCATGAAGCGAGTGGCCCAATTGTGCCGGGCGATCCTGAGCAGCCAGGCACTAGCCTGAGGAGGCGAGACGTGTTCGATCCAAGAACAGTCTTGCATGAGTGTCGGCAGCCAGGCTGGCATGGTACTGCTACCCTGGCGCTGTTCTGTTATTCGATTCGTTCGCCTTCCCTCTTGCAGCCGGGACAGAGGGCTAGCCGATGGAGACTGGGGCCAGGTCATGGTCTCTAAGACTTCGCCGTCTCCTCAAGCGGACGCGCCCCGCATCCCCCCATGCCGCAAGGTACTGGTGCTGGGCCTGGATGGCGCAACCTTCGACCTATTGGGCCGATGGATGCAAGAAGGTCGGTTGCCTACCCTGGAGCGCCTCACACGCGAGGGCGCTGCTGGAGAACTCAGAAGCGTAGTTCCTCCCCTGTCTTCAGCGGCCTGGGCGTCCTTTGCTACCGGCAAGAACCCGGGGAAGCACGGTCTCTTCGACTTCATGTTCCCTCGCCCAAACAGCTACGAGCTTTCGATCGCTGGTTCCGGGACCAATGCGTCAAAGGCTGTATGGGACGTCTTGAGTGAGAACAACAAGAAAGTCGGGATCGTCGGCGTGCCGATGACCTACCCACCCTCAGAAGTGAATGGGTTCGTGATCAGCTGCTTCATGACACCCAGCCCGCACAGCAACTACACCTTTCCCGAGAGCCTCAAGGACGAACTGACCACCAAGGGGTTGCGCTATCGTCCTGCACTGAGAGAGAGCCACAGATCGGGCAATGTGGCGAAGTTTCTGGAAGAGGTGGCACTAAGCACAAGGGAGAGGTTCGAGACAGTCCTTTATCTCCTGCAGGCGAAAGAATGGGACCTATTCTGCTTCGTCTTCTTAAGCCCCGACCTCCTACAGCACGAACTCTGGAGGCTCGTCGATCCCACGCATCCAAACCACGATGCCCAGGAGGCCGCGAAACACCAAGACGCGATCTGTGGTTTCTATTCCCAGTTGGATGAGTACCTAGCACACCTCATCAGAGCGGCGGGTGAGGATACCCTGGTCATCTTGATCTCTGACCATGGCTTCGGACCTGCGACGCATTTCTTCCACGTGAACAACTGGCTCCTGCGCGAAGGGTTCCTTGTGCCCAGAAGAAACCCCACTAGTTCGATGAAGCATGCGCTGTTCAGGATGGGGTTCACGCCGATGAACACTTTCCGGGCATTGACATTTCTCAGACTTGGCTGGCTCCGTCGGTACGTAAGGTTCGGACGGCTGTACAGGCTAGCAAGGCGTCTGTACTTCTCGTTCAACGATATCGACTGGTCTAAAACCACGGCTTTTTCGGTGGGCAATTGGGGTCAGATCTACATCAACGCCAAAGAACAGCGACCCGAGGGAATAGTGGAGCCCGGAAGGGAGTCGGAGAACCTGAAGAAGGACATCACAGCTAAACTGCTCGAGCTGCGCGACCCCAACACTGGTGACAGAGTCATCCAACGGGTCATGAAGGGCGAAGAGCTGTACTCTGGAGTATGCCAATCGTTTGGGCCCGATATCATCCCCATGACCAGAGACCTCGAATACGTGTCGTTTGGCGCTGTGGATTTCGGGTCCAACCATGTGATCGAGCCAGCTTATGGCATGTCCGGACACCACCGCATGAACGGAATCCTGATCGTGAGCGGAAAGCACGCCAAGTCAGGTCCCCCTCTGCACGGTGCCGAGATCACAGACATCGCCCCCACTATTTTGTACGCCATGGGGATTCCCATCCCTCTGGACATGGATGGGAGGGTCCTGATCGAAGCGTTCACTCCGGCCTTCAGCAGATGCAACACGCCTGTTTACACCGACATTCCGTCGTCGAAAGAGGCTTCCCAAGAGTGCTACACAGAGGATGACGTGGAACGAGTTCGAGCCCGGTTGAACGGGATGGGCTATCTGGGCTAGCTTCCCCGCCAGAACTGGACGCTTAGATCAAAGCAGCCTCGGTCCCTGTCTGCAGGCGAATGCTCAAGTGGAAGTCACCAACACGTTCTCGGCCGCTGCACGATGATAGGATCGGCTAGGTGCGCATTGGATCGAGCCCGCGTGTGCACATCTGAACGCTACCGGAAAGTCGGACGCAGGACATGAGTCACTCCCTGCCGGTTTCCAGACTATAGCCGTACGAGGCAGAGTACTCCGATGAGACGGTGGATAACCAAGAACTGGCCCGCGGTAGTCGCCTGCGCGATCATTTTCCTGGCAGGCTTTGTCTACTACCTGTCGTACTACAAATATCTTCCGTTAACTGGCGACGAAGGGCATCTCGTCAACGGCGCCCTCAGAGTGCTCGATGGACAGCTACCCCTGAAGGACTTCTATCAAACCTACGCTCCGGGCCGCTACTGGGTTCTCGCCTTCTTGTTCCGCATCTTCGGGCCGAGTCTGAGCCTGGAAAGACTCCTCTGGGTCATCATGCACGCTCTCGCCAATGTTCTAATGTACCTCGCAGCAAGACGCAGCATGCCCGCCCCTTTCACGGCGATACCTCTCATCGTGATGATGATCATCCCAGGGATCTGGAACAAGACGCTGTGCAACTTCCTGCTCCTGGCCAACGTGTTGGCGGTATACCGGTACGTCGAGCGCTTCGACCGGCGGTCTTTGGCGCTGTGCGGCGCAGCAGCTGGTTTCACGGTCTGGTTTGCACAGGATATCGGTGGCTACGCCGCCTTGACCGTCGTCGCTTGCCTGCTCCTGCGCGCCGTATTGTGCCTGAGATCTGGCGAAGGGGAAATCACTACGCGAGTCCGAGGCGCGTTGCCAAGGGCTGTCAAGGACCTTCTCGCGTTCTCAACACCACTTGCTCTGTCCTTTGTGCCCCTGGCTTTTCTATACTGGTTACGCTCCGGGCTCTACGAGCTGCTCCGCGGAATGACCATTGGACGGATAAGGTCGGTGTTTGCGATCTCAAGTCCTTTTCCTAGCCCGCTGCTCATCCTCTCCGCTCAACCCACCGTTCCAACTCGCCCGGAGATCATCTTCCTCTATGCTGTTCTCCTCATGCTCGCGGCATTGACCATCTTCGTTTTGGCCCAAGCCGCAAGGAGTATCCGGAAGAGGGACCCAACTTACAACTACGTCCTATTCTGCACCATTGTCCCGACGATCCTGCTTGTCCGGAGCCATATCTACCCCTTCGCCCATATGTACAGATTGCCGCAGGATGGTTCGCTGATCTACATCCTTGGTGGATACGTCCTCTACCGCACCTACACGCATGTGGGCTCTTTCATCTCCGGCTGGACGAAATCAAGGCGTGTGGGCTCTGCCGTCGGAATCGCGTGCACCCTCATTCTGCTCGCCTTACCGGCTTACTACGTGGGCTACACTCTCGTGGCGCAGTCGACGGCGGGAGGCGGAATCCCGCTGACCAGCGGCCCCTACATCCCCATAGACTCCCTCAGGGCCGGCACATCCCTTCCCCAAAGTCAGACGACAGTTCTCAATGAGACGATCAACTACATTGCCGCTCATACAGATCCGCAGGACACCATCTTCGCTTTCAACACCCCGCAACTGTATTTCCTGGCGCACAGAAGGAATGCCTCAAGGCAAGACAAGATCATTCCCTCTTTGGCGGAGGCCTGGGCAGAACAGCAACTCGTGGAGGATCTACGCGAGAACAAACCTCGCCTCATCCTGGTCACACCGAGCGAGGCCCGCCGATACCTCACCGCTCTTCACTTACTGCGCGACGAGATCGTACAGAACTACCAACTCGTCAGCACGATGGGCACGACCTACATACTCGAGCGGGGCGCAACTCTCTCCTCTCCGTACTCATCGTTGGGCCTTGTCTACGAGATCGCGGGGGAGGAGGAACAGGCCGTGTCAGAGTACCGAAACGCGCTGGCCACCGACCCCGATGATCAGGTGGCTCGAGAACGCCTGGCACTAATGTACTTTCGCCGGGGCAACACAAATCTCTCCGCAGGACGGATGGAGGCGGCGGCTTCAGCCTACCAGGAAGCGATCAGTCTGGAGCCGTCGAACGCGCAGATTCACGAAGCCTTGGGCAGGCTCTACCGCGAACAGAATCTGCTACCGGAGGCCATCGCCGCGTACGAGAAAGCTGTCAAACTGGATCCGACCTGCGCTCGTGCCTTCCTGGGCTTGGCGGTGACCTACAACAGATTGGGGAGGTCGCAGGATGCAGTGGCAGCCTATCAGGAGGCCGCTGCGCTCTATCTGAGAGCGGTAGAACTGGACCCGTTGGACGCAGATACCTACGAGGACCTCGGAGTCACATACCAGCAACTGGGACGGATCGACGAGGCGACCTCTGCCTACCAGCAGGCGGTCACGTTGGATCCATCGAACGCGCTGATTCACGAGCGGCTGGGCAGAGCATACCACGAACAGGGTCAACTGCAAGAGGCCGCCGCGGAGTATCAGATAGCGGTTGCCCTGGACCCGACGCGCGCTAGCGCCTACTGGGGGCTGGGGCGGACCTACGAGCAATTGGGGAGGTTCGAGGACGCGATCATAGTCTACCAGGAAGCGGTGAGGATTGATCCCGCGAACAAGCGCGCACAACGGGGACTGGAGGAACTCTCCGCCGCTGGAGAGATCCGCCATCCGCTCTGGCGAAATCTCGGAGAGGTGCTCGCTCTTCTGGGCTACGACGTCCAGCCGAAGAGCGTGAAAGCGGGAGAAACGGTGCAGTTGACCCTCTGGTGGGAAATGCTGGCTGGGATGGACAGGGACTACACCGTCTTCATCCACCTGGTGGGCCCGGATGGCCGCATCCTGGTGCAACAGGACAGGCTATTGGTGCGTGACGGGCGCGGCACGTCGGACTGGTTAGCAGGGTGGATAGCAAGGATGAGCTACGAACTAGAACTACCTCCCCAGACCCCAGCCGGTCGATACTTCGTCAAGGTCGGCATGTACTACTGGGAAACGGGAGAACGCCTGCCGGTGTGGGATGGAACCATGACGAGCATCGTCGATGACGCAATACCGCTGGAGACTCTGGTCGTAGCAAAGTGAGCTCCGGCCGTCCCCATCAGCCTTATTGTCTGAGATGGACAGCAGCACGTCTCGAAGCCGCGGTCTACCCTCGCTCCACAGGCAGAACCAGGCAGTTGGGTCCGCCGCTGCCCTTGGTAAACTCAGACAAGTCGAGCTCGTGAACGACTATGCCTTCTGCTGTGAGCTCGTCGGTCACCTTCTGATTCGAACGCTCCACGATCACTTCGTTCTCCCCCAGGCAGATGACGTTGGCCGTTGTGCCTCCGGCACAGACAACCTCGATAGCATCAAAACCTGTCAGGCTGGCCTTCGGGATCAATCCGCGACAGTAGATCGCTCGATCGGGCCCCACAAGCATCAGGGCTTTGTCCAGATGCAGTATGGAATCGGGCAGGGGTACCACCCGGACTTCGTAGTCCATCGCGGTCAGGTACGCAGCAAGCTGCTCCACGCCCTTTCCATTCGTCCTGAGAGAACGCCCGACGAAGGCTACGGACCCCGCCAGGATCACGTCACCGCCCTCCACTGTCCCTCGCGCTCCTATCTCGCCAACGAATGGTTCGCCCAGGGAATCCAGGATTCGCGACATCCATTCCTCTTCGCCCTGCCTGGTTTCCAACCCCATTCTGAGTCTGATGTAGCCGCGGGGTGTGCAGAGGGCTGTGTCGCGGGTGAAGACTGAGTTGGGATGGTCAGCGAGCTCTGGGACGTTTGTCAGGTGGGCGCCAAAGCCCGCCAGGCAGCTCTTCAATGCGTCATGCTGCTCCATCGCCCGGTCAGGATCAGCGGGCTCGACGATATTGTGCTTCTTCAGATCGCCAACGTGGAGGTACTCGCGTCCAGGCGAACAAACCACGACCCGTGACAGTCTATCGCCTTCATTCCGGAGCATCGAGGTCTCTTTCTCCTTCGGAGAGGAGTCCGGCAGCCACCCTCACGGACAGAGCTACCCCGCCGGCCCGAACTCAAACGCGCCCATGTCAGGCGCAGAACCGAGGTACGGCAACCCCACATCTACTCCGGCGTCGATGCAGGGCGACCCGGGACTGAGGTGCACATCGGGTACCGTGAGGTCGACGAACTGAGGGTCCACCGAGACGTTGCCTGTCTGAAACGCGCCGCTGTTGATCTCCTCGGCCGTGTAGATCTCGCCCTCGTCGCCCACCAGGCGGACGCCCACTACAGGGACGTTCCTGCCCAGTTCGCCCGCCCAGTTGTTATGGGTGGCAACTACCTCCCAGACCGTCCCACTCACCGCCAGAGCGGGCCTCTCCTCCCACTCCGGCTGGCCGTTCTTGTAGGCGATATTATTCTTGAACACCAGCAGGCTGTCGCCGGGCGTGGCATAGGTGCCTAACTGATCCTCCACACGGAACCCAGCGTCCGAGTTCTCCAAGGACACGTTATTGATCCATTCGACGTGCCAACAGCCTTCGTAACACAAGAACCCCGACGCTGTTCCGTGCCCCGCCCAGCCGGCGCCGTTCCGCCAGGCTACGTTGTTCCGGTAGACCACGTGGTGCGAATCGCTGTTGATCGAAAAGCCGGAGACCCCGTTGTCGTAGGAGAAGTTGCCTTCCACCGTGACGTCGTGGGATAGCTCACCCCCTTTGGGCATGTCCGATACGTCGAACCCGTGGATGGTGTTGTGGTAGGCGGCACTGTCGCTGACAATGATGTCGTGGCCCTGGTTGACGGCCAGGCCATGCCCTTCCTCACCCGTCTGATCGTGGAAACTGGAGCCCCTCACCACGCCGTTCGCTGGAGATAACGCCCCATCGTCGGAGCTGGTAATGTCTAGGCCATAGTAGCCGTTGTCATAGGCCTCCACGTTCTCCACGACAAAGCCGTCCACTGCGGCCAAACGGATGCCCGAGAGGCCGTTGTTGTGCAGGGTGCAGTCCTGGATAGTGATATCGAGGTAGGGTGTGCTCGTGGCCCCATCTGTGGCTATCCCGCTGCGGGGCATGTTGCGGACGGTCAGACCCCGAATAACGTAGTGCCCCTGCCCCTCCGTTGTCTGGATGCCTGACGACTCGTACCTGGACGTCGACCCGTCGAGGATGACCTCTTCCGACTGGTAGCCGGCCAGGGTAATTGGCGCGCCTGGTGCTCCAGAGTTGGCGAAGACGATGCCGGACTCGTAATAGGTCCCTGTCCGCAGGTAGGTCGTATCCCCCGCCAACGCCGTGTCCGCGGCGTGCTGAATGATCAGCCAGGGGCCATCTTGTCCGCCCTGGTAGGAGGGGTGCAGGCCGTTGCTGGCGTCGCTGGCCCCCGGCTCGTTCGCTGCCACGTAGTACACGGCGCCTGGGCCCGCGCTCGCCGGGGAGGAGCCCTCAACGGTCGGGGCCACAGGGGTAGCAGGCGCCCCTCCCCCATCAGGGATCAACCCGGCGGGAAGGCAGGCCAGAAGTAGTCCGATCAACAGGGCCAGCGGCAGACAGATCAGGCAGCGCACTCGGCTGCGTCGAAAGGTGCGCACTCGTGGGCCCATCATCATCGCTCCTTCGGTGTCCCATCCCCACGAGCAGTCTCAGCCTCGACACGCCAACGGCTCGCGCCTCCCATCTTCGCCCGCAGCCGAGACAAACTCACTGAACTGTGTCTGGGTGCGTACACCATGCCTCATTGTAGCACCGAGGCAGAGCGGCGGACAAGACCCTTATGGCCCACGCCATGCCTCGTATCCTTCCTAGCATGACCATCGAGGAAGCCCTCGACGTGACCAAGATCTACTCCGTGTCTGGTCTGTTGCCGGCCGAGACGGTTTGCCCAGATATGGACAGCAGGCCATCGGCGCCATCTCCCTGCCGGTGATGCCAACAGACTTCGTCCCAGAGCTGGCTTCCACGGCGGAAGCAACGGCGCACTGCCACCGGAGCGACCAGGTTCAGGGTTGCTGGCCTCCCGAGAAGTACTCCTGCATCCCCTCGAAGTAGTGCTCCTCCCACCCTTCTCGGTACTGCGTCGCCTGGCCCTCGGGAAGCTCAGTGTGATACAGCGTGAGGCGGGTGCCTTCCTCCACCTCCTCCAGCACGATCTCCAGCCGAGAGTCTGGACTGTCAGGCGGAAACTCTGTTGTCCGCCATGACTGAACGATGCGGTGGTTGGGCTCCAACTGTTCGTTCACCCCCTCGATGTAGCCATCCCACACGGAGAATCTGCCTCCAACCGCCGCGTCTATCTCGGCGCTAGAGCCGATGAAGGCGGCGTGCTCGTTGCTGTTTAGCCACGCCTCATAGATTCGCTCGGCGCTCGCGGGCAGGACTGTGGATACCTCAAAGCTCTCTGACACATCTACCTCCTTCTGGCAAGAGTCCCCCATGAGCACCTTGGATCTCGCTCCCTCCACCTGAAGCACCTTGCATGGCAATGGTCCACTGCACGGGCGCCTCACCGCCGAGTGCTTGGAGGTCCAATGATGAGAGACCGAGTAGAGTCAGCCCACTTCTGATCAGGCAAGCTCAGTAGGCTGCTGGCTCCCATGGCCGACTGGCCTATACCGACACAACATTCTCGAAGATGCCGCGCTACATGTCAAGCTGATCCTGTCACGAACACTCCCACCGCAGGTCCGCGAGAGAGACAGGACCTCCCATTCTTGCTCTTCCCACTGCCCTCTGCTACACTCATTGATGGCTACCATGGGAGGCGCCATGCTCGCCAAGGTCTTCAGTTGCGCGGTCATCGGGCTGGAGGGAGCCGTCGTCCAGGTGGAGGTGGACATCTCCCGCGGCCTGCCCTCTTTCACCATCGTGGGCCTCCCCGACACGGCAGTCCAGGAATCTCGCGAGCGCGTCCGCGCTGCCATCAAGAACTCCGGCCTGGCCTTCCCCGGCACGCGCCTCACCGTCAATCTGGCCCCCGCCGACCTGCGCAAAGAAGGCCCCGCCTACGACCTGCCCATCGCCCTGGGCATTCTGTTGGCAAACGATCAACTCTGGGCCGACGTCTCGTCCTGCCTCTTCGTCGGCGAGCTCTCCCTCGACGGCACTGTGCGCCACACCGAGGGCATCCTGCCCATGGTCAGCGTGGCTAAGGACGAGGGCTTCCAGCGCGTCTTCGTCCCCAGCGTGGACGCGCCAGAGGCGTCGCTGATCAAAGGGCTGGAGGTGATCCCGGTGGATAGCCTTGCAAAGCTGGCTATGCACCTCCAGGGGTTGGAGGAGATGATCCCCTACCAGCCCGACTTCGACATCGAGGAGGAGCCGGCCCCCGATTACGGAACCGACATGGCCCACGTCAAGGGACAGGAACACGTCAAGAGGGCGTTGGAGGTAGCGGCCAGCGGCGGCCACAACGTGCTCATGACCGGGCCGCCCGGAGCTGGGAAGACCCTCATGGCCAGGGCCATGCCTTCCATCCTCCCCAGCATGACCATCGAGGAAGCCCTGGAGGTGACCAAGATCTACTCCGTCTCCGGCCTGCTGCCCCCCCAGACCCCCCTCATCCGCCACCGCCCCTTCCGCTCCCCGCACCACACCATCAGCCACGCAGGATTGGTGGGCGGCGGACAATGGCCCCGCCCAGGGGAGATCAGCCTGGCCCACCACGGCGTACTCTTCCTGGATGAAGTACCCGAGTTCGGCACCCGCGTGCTGGAGGTGATGCGCCAGCCCATGGAGGACAAGGTGGTCACCATCAGCCGCGCCCAGGGCACCCTCACCTTCCCCGCCAACTTCACCCTGGTGGCCGCCATGAACCCCTGCCCCTGCGGCTACTTTGGCGACCCCACCAGGGAGTGCACCTGTCCCATGTCCATGGTCAGCCGCTACCAGAAGCGACTCTCGGGACCGTTGCTAGACCGTATAGACATCCACATCGATGTGCCACGGGTGGACTACGAGAAGCTCACCGACAGCCGGCTCGGCGAGCCCTCGGAGAAGATGCGCCAGCGCGTGGAGAAGGCCAGACGTGCACAGCGCGCGCGTTTCGCCGACGGCAAGCTATCCTGTAATGCCGACATGGGGCCAGCCGAGGTGCGGGAGTACTGCCAGGTAGACGACGCTGGGCGAAGCCTCCTGCGAGCAGCGATGGAACAGCTACAGATGAGCGCCCGGGCTTTCCATCGGGTGCTGAAGCTAGGCCGCACCATCGCCGACCTGGCCGGGTCGGAAACGATACAGACCGCCCACCTGGCGGAGGCGCTGCAGTACAGGCCGCGCACTCACATGTAAGCATCGGGTTCTCGCGGACAGAAGGACTGGCAATCTCATGCCGATTGGCATAC
>Ga0299915_10002923_pt1 | contig 12396 bp, 13 predicted proteins | sample RVTome_13_FD_200263 | JGI IMG/M metagenome (GOLD analysis project Ga0299915, IMG submission 200263) | Soil microbial communities from uranium-contaminated site in the Upper Colorado River Basin, Wyoming, United States - RVT92D227 (version 2) ...
CGATCTCATCGCTGTCGATGCCTACAAGACCCCCTTGCAGCTCTACGTGGAGAAGTTCGGTAGCCTCTTCTCAGTCCTGCGTCTGGGGATCAGCGCGCTTCTCTTCTCGGTGGCGATCATCTTCGCCAGCCGCTCCCTCGAAACGATCGGGGTGCTCTGGATGGGCTCCTGGTCAATCGATCGGTACCCCTACTGGCTCGTCTCTGCCGTATTCCTGGGTGGGGCGATCTGCATCCGTCAGGTGGGGGTCTTGGCTGGAGCAATCCTGACACCGTATATGCTCTACCGTGGCCGAAAAAAGGGGGTCCTGCCACTGCTGCTATTCTGGCTTCTTGCCGTCTTTGTCGCTTACCTCACCTGGCCATACCTCTGGGGCGATCCCGTGAACCGGATCCTGGACAGCTTCTCCAAGGTGGATGCGTATGGCCTGCACACTGCGGTCTTCCAGGGTCGCGTCGTCTTCACGTCGGAGTTGCCCTGGAACTATTTCCCGGAATTCCTGAGTCTTCAGCTCACCGAGCCGGCGCTGATACTGGCCGGGGTCGGCCTTCCGGTCCTGGTATGGAAGTCGCTCAAACGAGAGTCCGACCCGCTCGTGGTTGGACTGCTTACCGGATGGATTGGAGCACCAACCTATTGGCTGATCTACCATGGCGCAGGGATCTACGGCGGCATCAGGCACTTGTTGTTTATCCTTCCGCCGATCCTCATCCTCGCCGGAGCGGGGCTCGATTCACTCCTGGATCTTGTCCGCCGCCCCTGGCCTAGACGAGTGATTCTCGCTCTTATCCTCATACCGGGACTGTGGGGGATCATCTCACTCCAGCCGTATGAATATACCTACTTCAACAGCTTCGTCGGTGGTGTAAGCGGTGCTTACGGAAAATACAGCCAGGATTACTGGTGCACATCGATCAAGGAAGCTACTGAGGAGGTCAATCGGGTGGCTGGTCCTGCACAGGCACTGATGATCTTCGGGCAGGTCCAGAATGCAATCCCCTACGCCCGGAGTGACTTGCAGATCGAGAGCCAGTACTCCCCATTATGGAAAGCAGACTTCGTGGTCCTGTGCAAGGATGTGCGAAGCTCGCGCTGGGATCCTGACGACTTTCGGCTGATCTACCAGGTGCATAGGGGAGGTGCCGTGTATGCCGAGGTGTGGGAGCGGGTGCGTCCTGGGATTCCGAACTAGGAATCCCATGGGGAGTCGCGCTCCAATTCAGTCACCTTCTCGCGCCGTACATCCCTGCCCGATTAGAATTGGCTGCGGGGTATTCTCATCAGGTGACTTCCTCTTCGATAGTGTTCGACGAGAGTGCCTGACTCCGTCATCATTGTTTTTCTTCACGCTGCCCCTTCCGGAAAGACAGCGCCGCCGACCCATGGCGCATGCACATCTCTCCAGTACGTTCAGGACGCCAGAAATGAACTTTGACATCGTCCCATTTGAGGTCAAACACATTGGGAGCGCTGTCGGGCTGGTCTCGACACGCTACCGCCAGCTGTGCGGGAAGGTGCCTGCCCTCCCTGCCCGATACGCATACGCCAGCACACTGAGTGGGCTCTTTGCGGAGTTACTGAAAACCGGTTCGGGCGCGGCTGCGATCCGTGAAGGATCCTTGATAGGCTTCATCACAGCCTGGCGGCTCGCGTCTTTCCTCGGTAGGCCGAGTTCGTTCTCACCTGAGTGGGCCAACACCGTCGCCGGAACCGAAGGCCGCCGCGTCTACGAGGCCCTGTACACTCACCTGGCGCCGACGTGGCGCGCTCACGGATTTGACACACACTGGATCAGCTTGCTGGCCGACGACGCTGCCGGTCTGGAATGTTGGCAGTGGTTGGGGTTCGGAATGGTCGCGGCAGATGCCGTGCGCAGTCTAGATCCGGTCTCTCCAGCCAACTCATCAGCAATAGGAGTCAGGCAGGCAGGACCGGGAGACCTTGAGACGGTTCTGAGTCTTGATCGCGCGTTGTTCCGTCACATCGCCGGCCCTCCGATCTATCTCATGGACGACGAGTGGCCGACGCGGGCCGAGTACGAGGCCTGGCTCAACGATCCTCAGGTGGCAGTCTGGATCGCCGAGCCAGCCGGAGAGGCGATCGGTTTTCTCACCATCGGCCCGGGAGTCCAGGATGCTTGCACGATCATACGCGACGAGGGGACAGCGAGCGTGATCGCGGCTTTCACGGTCGAAGAAGTCCGGGGCAAGGGGATCGCGACGGGCCTCCTCAATCGGGCTCTCGGCTGGGCCAAAGATCACGGATACGAGCGCTGCGCCGTCGACTTCGAACCTATGAATCCCCAGGCAAGGCGTTTTTGGACGCGCCACTTCGACCCTGTGGCCTACTCCGTCGTCCGCCACATGGGTCCTTTCGAAGGAAAGGACGGAGGACCGGGGACGGGAGACGGGTAGAACTCCACCGATGATCAGCCGACCATCTCCACCGCGACTCCTCCAGGTCGCCGCTCTATTCCTCAGACTAGGATCCACCGCCTTTGGTGGTCCGGCTGCACATATAGGAATAATGCACAACGAGACGGTCAAGCGGCGGAAGTGGTTGGATGATCAGGAATTCTTGGATCTGCTTGGGGCCACCAATCTCATCCCCGGTCCCAACTCTACCGAGATGGCGATCCACATCGGCTTTCGCCGTGCCGGGTGGCCCGGTTTGATCGTCGGCGGCGTCAGCTTCATCATGCCCGCCATGCTCATAGTGATGGGACTTGCATGGAGCTATGTCCGATACGGGGCTACACCTGAAGCGGGCTGGCTTCTCTATGGGATCAAGCCAGTCGTTATCGCCATCATCTTGCAGGCTCTCTGGAACCTGGGCAAGAGGGCGGTCAAGACGCCTCTCCTGGCCGGCGTCGGCCTGGCCGTTCTCGTCCTGTCATTTGCGGGCGTCAACGAGCTTGCCCTGCTCCTTGCGGGAGGGCTGGTTGTGACGGCCGTTGCGAACTACGGCCGGCTCGGGCGTAACCCCCCCGGAGCGTGGCTCCCGCTGTCCATCGCCGGGCTTCAGGCTTTCGCTGCTCCGGTCTTGACAGCCTCGCCTTTCAGCCTCACGGCGTTGTTCCTGATCCTGCTCAAGATCGGCTCGGTTCTCTACGGCAGCGGGTACGTACTCCTTGCGTTCTTGCACGCCGATCTTGTCGAGAGACTCGGCTGGCTTACGGACCGCCAACTGCTGGACGCCATCGCCGTCGGCCAGCTCACCCCTGGCCCGGTCTTCACAACGGCGACGTTCATCGGGTACGTTCTTGGCGGGGTTCGAGGGGCAATCCTGGCGACGGTGGGTATCTTTCTGCCTTCCTTCGTCCTCGTCGCCGCGTCGAATCCCCTCATCCCAAGAATCCGCAGCTCGCCCTGGGTCGGTGGGCTGCTCGATGGCGTCAACGTCGCTTCGTTGGGCTTGATGGGCGCTGTGACCTGGCAATTGGGCCGCGCCTGCTTGATCGATCCCATTACAATCGGGATTGCCCTGGCCTCGCTGGGATTGCTGGTCCGCTTCAAGCTGAACTCGACCTGGCTTATCGCACTCGGTGCAGTGGCCGGCCTCTTGAGTTCTGCGTTTCGCTAGTAGCACACAAGGGGTGGGACCGCAGCGCAACAGGTCGATCGGACTCAACAACACACGGCTCCCTTTCTGGCGTAAGATTGCCTTCGATCTCCCTACTCAGGCGACGGAGCGAAGGGCACGATCGATGACACGCTCTTCCCCGTGGCGCAGTCCCGCAAGATGACAACCCCGAAGTGTCATGCCATGATGCCATCGGCAGCCTCAACCGATCCTGAGCACCCTGCGGAGGCCGCGCGGCGGAGCCTCATCGATGGAGTGATCGGCCTCATCGATCGCCTCCCCTTCCCGGCTTGGAGCGTGTATCTGGCAGTAGGCCTGCTTCTTGTCGCGACTACGCATGCCGCGGACTGGGCATGCTCCACTGCTGCAGTCCCTCGTTTCAGCCTGCCGCTGGCAATGACCTCCATATGGAGTGTGCTCTCTTTGGCGGCGATCCATCACACGCAGGTGGTTGGCCGGCGGGCACTCGAGCCCTTCCGCCCTGCCCTGGAGGCTGATGACCTTCTCTATCGCCGCTTGCTCGTTCGCCTGACTTCGGCTCCCCCCATCAGTGTGGTCCTGGCCCTTGGCGCCGGTGTCGTGTATATGTTCGCCATTAACTGGCTTGATCCCAGCTTCTTCGGCCTGCTCGCCGGTCGCGCTTGTCCTGATTCACTCGTCTTGTTCATCGGTTGGATCAACACCAGCATGATCCTGACCTGCAGCTACAGGGCATTGCGCGTCCTGATTGCCGTCACCCAGGCGCATGATCGCTCTCCGAGGTTGGACCTGTTCCAACGCCCCCCATTGTTCGCGTTTTCTCTGTTGACATCGCGCGTCGCGTTACTCATCGCGGCGTTGTCTTACTTGTTCTTCGTTTCCTTCCCGACCGTGATGGCCAATCCGGTCGTCTACGGGTACCTCCTGCTTATCTCTCTCCCCCTGAGCCTTCTCGTCTTCCTCTTGCCACTGCAGAGCGTCCACCGACGCATGGTCGAGGAGAAGGAACGCTTACGAACGGATGTGGGGCTCAGGATCAAGGCCACCCTCGAGAACATCCACCGCCGGATCGACACAGCCGAGGGCCAGGGTATCGATGAACTCAACCGTCTTCTTTCGACGCTGATCCTCGAGGAACAGTACATCCAGAAGATGCAGACCTGGCCGTGGGAGCCGGGGACGCTGACGGGGGTCTTGACGGGCTTGTTCCTGCCTCTGGTCGCCTTCTCGATCCAGCGTGTCGTCGCCGCATTGATCACCTAGAAGACCGGGGCGGGCTCAGAGCAACCGGCCCCAAGTGAAGGCCGATTCGAGATATCAAGGAACTGTCGATTTCTGGGCCATGACAACGATCATCCAGGCATCCGGCCTCACCAAACGCTTTGGTGACACACTCGCCGTCGACTCGGTCGATCTGAATGTCGCGCAAGGGGAGATCTATGGCTTCCTCGGGCTGAATGGCGCCGGAAAGACCACCACGATCCGGTCGCTACTGGGCATGATTCGACCAACCCGCGGCAGTGTCATGTTGTTCGGCGTGCCGGTGGGTCCCGGGGGCCGCGGACCGTGGGACAGGGTCGGTCACATGGTGGAGGCTCCGGCGGCCTACCCCGAGCTCAGCGTTCGCCAGAACCTGGAGATCGCCGCCCGTCTGCGTGGTGTCAAGAAGAGCGGCACCATCGGCGAGACGATCGAGCGCTTCGGGCTGGCTAGAGATGCCGATCGTAGCGCCGGGAACCTCTCTTCCGGAAATCTCCAGCGCCTCGGCCTTGCCCGGGCTTTCATCCATGACCCTGAGCTCGTCATGCTCGACGAGCCGGCCTCGAATCTCGATCCGGCCGGCGTCGTTGAAATCCGCGAATTCTTGAGGACATTCAGCCGCGAGCGTGGCGCGACGGTTTTCATGTCCAGTCATATCCTGTCCGAAGTGGATCGACTGGCGACCCGGATCGGCATCATTCACAAGGGGCGATTGATCGAGGAGCTCGGAACGGCGGAGCTCGACCGCCTCCGGAGACGTAAGCTGCTGATCCAGGCCCGCGACCCAGTCGCGGCGCGCTCCGCGTTGGAGCGCGGCGGATACCAGATCAGCGAGGAGCAAGCCGACGGGTCGCTTGTACTGGAGGGATCGCGGGCGCTCGAGTCCCCGGACGATGTCGCCGTCGTGCTGGTGAACGCCGGGACGCCCCCGACGCGGCTCGCCTTGATCCATGAGGATCTCGAGGAACACTTCCTGAGGCTGACAGGTGGGCTCCAGTGACTGACCTGCGCTCGGGATTGTGGGCAGAATTCCTTAAGGCCAGGCGGTCGTTGGTACCGTGGTTAACGGGCCTCGGCTTCTCACTGGCGCCCATCGTAGGGGGGCTGTTTATGATCATCCTCAAGGACCCTGAACGAGCGCGATCGATGGGACTGATCAGCACCAAGGCACAGTTGACCGCCGGCGTGGCCGACTGGCCATCTTTTTTCGGCATGCAAATGCAAGCGATCGCCGTAGGCGGAGCGATGCTGTTCGCCATACTGACTGCCTGGGTATTCGGCCGCGAGTTTTCCGACCGCACAGCCAAGGACCTCCTGGCGGTCAAGACCTCACGCAGCGCCACGGTCGCGGCCAAGTTCATTGTCATCGCCGTCTGGGCGACCATCGCGACTGTCTGGATCGCGGTGCTCGGCCTCATCGTCGGGGCGGTTGTTGTTCTGCCTGGATGGTCGATCCCCCTTGCCGTCGGAGCTCTTGGCCATATCCTGGCCGCGGCCGGCCTCGGATTGGCGTTAATGCCGCCGGTTGCCTTGTTCGCTAGCACAGGCCGGGGCTATCTCACGCCGGTCGGCTGGGCTTTCCTGACACTGGTCCTGGCACAAATCGCGGCGGCCCTGGGATGGGGATCCTGGTTCCCGTGGGCGGTGCCGGCGCTCTTCAGTGAGATGCTCGGGCCGCGGGCATCGCAACTCGGCCCGCATAGTTACTTCCTCGTCCTGCTGACCTGCGCCGCCGGTCTCGCGGCGACGTTCGCCTGGTGGATCCGTGCCGACCACACCCGTTGAAGGGCAGGCGTCGCGCGCAGTCTCGCCAAGTGGCCGTAGTTCTCCTCGCACTTGTGGACTACAGGCGTCGGCCTGTTGGACGTCCTGGTATCGGAGGAGGTGGCCCATTGACTCGGGAGCGTCATGGGGTTTTCGGCAGACTCAGAGTGGATCATCCGCTAACGCACTGCGGCCGCAACGGGGGCCGAGCAACAGGGTGTGGTATATATCCAAGCTGCGAAACGTGGAGCCGGCGAACGCCGATGCCCGGGTGAGGGCCGGGCCTGGACCGTTCGACTCGATTTTGGGGAAGCGGTGAGGGCTTCCATGCGATGAGACGACCCAGAGCGAGGTGTGCATGCCATCCCGCCTCAGCAATTTCATTATCAGGTCCGTCCTTACCTCGGCGCTTCATCCGATTCTCGGCGAGCGTTTCGCACTGATCACCGTTGCCGGTGCACGCACTGGACGCCGATACTCGACGCCAATCAATCTCATCCCCCATGGAGACGGATTCGACGTCGTCAGCTTCAGAGATCGGACGTGGTGGAGGAATCTACGTCAGGGCGCGATCGCTTCACTTCACCTCGCCGGCCGTGACGTTGCTGTGCGCGGGACGGTCATCGAGGACGCGCCCGGAGTGGTCGACACCCTGGCGGCCTACTTCGCGCGATTCCCCGCTGAAGCACGCTACTTCGGCATCCGCCTGGGAGCAGAGCAGCAACCAATGGCCGAGGACATCTCTCGGGCGGCCGAGGGTCGGGTGGTGATCAAACTGACTCCGCTGTCCGGGGAAGATTGAGCCCGTCGAGGTCTACTTAGAGACGGTTGCAGCGAGACCTCAGAAGGCCCGCAGGGCATTCGATCTCTCCTGATTGTCAGGATTCGAAGGGTTAAGCCATTGGACCAGGAGACGCTGTTCAGGTTCATACAAGCCGTTGTGTTCATCGGGTTCGTCGCCCATCGCGGCTACTACAATCGCAAGTTCCCGGCGTCGGAGGCGGACACGCTCGAGAAACAGGACCCAGGCATGTCTAGCAGGATAGCCAATCTCCTGGCGATCCCGGCATTGATCGGACTCGGGGCCTATTTGATCTCCCCGGCGTGGATGGCCTGGGCATCGATGACACTCCCCGCCTGGAGCCGATGGGGCGGCGTCGGCCTGGCCGGGATGGGATTCGCCTTGTTGCAGTGGTCGCATGCTGCGCTTGGCAAGAACTGGAGCGACCATCCGCGTATCACGGCCGCCCAAACACTGGTGACCGACGGCCCGTACCGCCGGATCCGGCATCCAATCTACACGTCCTTCATCCTCATCCTGGGCTCTTCCCTGTACATCTCGGCAAACTGGTTCATAGGGCTTCTGTGGATCGTCGCGACAGCCATCGACATCGAGACCCGGATCCGGTTCGAGGAAGAGAAGATGATCGCCCGGTTCGGAAAGGAGTACCGAAGATACAAGGAGCGTTCAGGGAGTCTGCTACCCCGCTTCTGATCGATCGCACCGCATGCGGGGATTGACCTCAGGGCGGTGGCTACCCTCGCCGTCCCCGGGCTCGGCCTTCTCATGGATCGATCCGGCCGGTTGCGTTTCACCCAGGGTCGCCTAAAGTGGTTTAGATTCTCGGCGACCGGAAGGCGGCAAGTCAGGCGACGGCTCCCTAAGTTTGGGTGCAGCGTGGAAAGGTGACTCATGAAGCAGTATTGGTTCAAGGAATGGGGTTGGATATTCCGGCCAGTCTCATGGCAGGGCATCGTGATCGTCCTTCTATGCCTGGCGTTTTCGGCGCAGGTGTTCGTGGCCATCGACCGCAATTCACACTCGGTGAACGATACGTTCTACAGCGTATTCCCCTTTTTCGTGTGCTGCTGGGTCATCGCCTAATGGATCGCCTCCAAGACCAGCGCCCGAGATTGATGACGCTTCCCCACCCGTTCCGGAGGCCCTGTCACCGAAACAGGAATACGCCGGAGCGCCTCGTCGCGGGAGTTCTGGACGGATCCACCCCGAGGACGAAAAGATGGCGATAGTCTTCCACTGGGGTTTCGTGACAATCCTGGCGACCGCATTCGCGCTCTCGGCGACGTTCCGTGCCAAGGCACGAAGGACCTCAGGCACCATCGCTCGCCGCGAGGAGGGAGTCTGGGCGGTTGTGCTGCGGGCGGTTCTGGCCTTGCCGCTCTTCCTCTCCTTCTCCGCCTTTGCCATCAACCCCGATTGGATGAAATGGTCATACGTCCCCTTGCCGGATTGGCTGCGCTGGACAGGCCTCGCAATCGGGGCTCTGTGCGTCTTCTTCTTGTGGTGGGTGTTCGCCTCCATCGGATCCAACATCTCGGAGACTGTGCTCACCAAGAAGGACCATCAGCTTGTCACGGACGGACCATACAGCTGGGTTCGACATCCGTTGTACAGCGGGGCCTTGCTGGCCTTCTTCTCCCTCAGCCTTGTTGCCTCAAACGCATTCATGGCCGGGCTGGTCGTCATCGGGGCTGTCCTGTTCGTTGCGGTGGTCATCCCGCGCGAAGAGGAACACCTCATCGCCAAGTTCGGGGAGGCCTATCTCGAGTACAGGAAGAGTACCGGCAGGTTTCTTCCTCGAATGTGGAAGTAGGATTCGCCGGCAAGACGGGCTTCGGCTTTCTGCCGGGTAGACCGGCGCTCGCCTGCGCCGGGCTTAGGTGAGGCGGGGAAGCCGACCCGCAGCATCTCTGGAGGGATTCTCCCGCCGTCGCAAGTCTGATCTGTGAGGATAGATCCCGCTGCAGATGTGCTTGCCAGGAGTATCATGAGGCTCGATCGGCGCCACCTGTTCGTCGCCGCCGCCGTCGTGGAGCATGACTCATGGTCTGCCTTTGTCCCCTCCGGAGCATCGATCCTTACCCTGTGATGCTCGACGAAGGAGAAACCATCGTTGCGGGATGCACCTCCTCAGAATACAAGTGAAGTGAACCAATCCTCGGCCTGACTCTCCCAGACGTTCAGGAGGTTCAACGTGGGGGAGGTGGTCGGTCCTCAAGCAAGCCAGTTCTCAGTACGACAAGTCCCGCACGCCGTCCGTCCGAGTGAGGTTGAGACCGATGGTCAAGAGCAAATCCACCCCAAAGAAGGCCGCCAATGTCCCGACGAAGAAGGCCGGCGGACGTCCGAAACTAAAGCGATCGCCTGAGGCACTTGTCGCGTTCTTCGATGCGACGATGAAGTCCTTCCCTGACGTCGGACTGCGCAAGGTGTTCGGCTATCCGTGCGGGTTCGTCAACGGACACATGACGGTTGGCCTCCATGCGGACGTGTTCTTCGTCCGGCTCCCGGAGGACGACCAAGCCGTCTTGTTGAAGAAACCGGGAAGCGGGTTCCTTGAGCCGATGCCCGGCAAGCCGATGCGCGACTATGTCATCGTCCCTGAGAGCATTCGCGACAAGAAGGCCGAATTGGAAAGATGGATCAACAAGGCGATCTTATTCAGCCGATCGCTCCCCCCCAAGGAGAAGAAGCCCCGACGATAGGAGCTTGTCCTCTTGCTTTGAGTCCGACAGACTCACAAAGAGCCTCAAGATGACGAGTGTTGTGACAGGGGCATTCGGCTACATCGGGAAGAGCATCGCCCGAAAACTGCTTGAAGCCGGCGAAGACGTCAGGACGGTCACTACCCACTTGAGAAGGGCTGACCCCTTCGACGGCGCGGTACGCGCCTCCCCGTACGACTTCGACCACCCCGCTCGCTTGACGGATCATTTGCGCGGTGCCACCACACTCTACAACACATACTGGATCCGCTTCGAGCAGCGCGGGGTGACTTTCGCGCAAGCCGTCCGGAATACATCGATCCTCTTCGAGTGTGCCCGATCGGCCGGTGTAGAGAAGGTCGTCCATATCAGCGTGACACGGGCATCGGAGGGCTCCTTGCTGCCCTACTATGCGGGCAAGGCTCGCCAGGAAAGCGCCTTGAAAGACTCGGGCCTTCCGTATTCCATCCTGCGTCCGACGCTTGTCTTTGGGGACGGGGACATCTTGGTGAACAACATCGCCTGGCTGATGCGGCACTTCCCCGTCTTCCCGATCTTCGGCTCAGGTGCCTACCGTCTGCAGCCCGTTTTTGTCGAGGACCTTGCCGCGCTGGCCATCCAGGCTTCGCGTGATCCGACGTCCGCGACTACAGATGTCATCGGGCCTGAGGAATTCACGTTCAGGAAATTCCTCGAAGTGATCTCAACGCAGGTGAGACCTCAGATGCCTCTGATCCATTTTCCACCCTGGGCGGGGATCGCCGCTGGCCGGCTCATCGGGGTGGCAGTCCGAGACGTCATACTCACGGCTGACGAGCTGCGCGGATTGATGGACGAGATGTTGACATCCAACCAGACACCCAATGGCTCGAAGCTATTCTCCGATTGGGTGGTACTGAGACGAGAGACCCTTGGCCGCCGCTATGCGTCCGAGCTGGCAAGGCATTTCTCCCCGACTGGATAGATCTAGCTGACCGATCCCTTGCGTTCGACAGTCGGAGCGACCGGATCACCGCTCGTCCGATTGGCAGCATTCGAAATCCGGCAGATCGCCTTCTCATGCCCCAGGCCCACATGACCATGTCGGAGGGGTGTAACCCTTGACCGAGGCCGGAAGGACAGCTATAGTCGAATCGCAATCCCGACTCATCTTGTCCGCTTTGGTTCGGGGTCGTTCTATCTGGACAGGCGCGCTGGATGGGTATTCCTGCCATTTGGGAACGTGCTCTGGAAGAATCTGTTTATCCCCGGTCGGCGCTCAATTGCTGGAGAGTGGACCGTGCTCACCCGAATCGAATCCAAGGGCATCTACCGTTCGAACGACGGCTGGGGCCAAGCCCAATACCATTTCGCTTACGCCGAGTACGTTGACCCGTCAAACACCCACTTCGGCGTCCTGTGTGCTCTCAATGACTTCGTCCTCCGGCCGGGGAAGGGATTCGAGGAGCATCCCCACCAGGAGATGGAGATCATCTCGTACTGCATCGAAGGACAGTTAACCCACTCCGACAGCCTCGGCAACAAGCACACGCTCGGCCGCGGGGAAGTCCAATACCTGCGCGCGGGATCGGGCGTCACTCACTCCGAGATGAATCTCTCTCTTAGCAACCCACTTCGCTTCATCCAGGTCTGGATCCGACCCAGGCGCGCCGAGCTGGCGCCCGAGTATCGTCACGCCAGATTCCCGGAAGACGCCCGGCGCAATACACTCCTCCGGCTGGTGAGCGGTCGAAGCGGGGAATCGGCAATCGAAGTTGAGCAGGATGCGGAGGTATACGCCGTCGAGGTGGAACCAGCCGGCGAGGTGGCATTTCGGAACCGGGCAGAGCGGCAATCGTACATGGTTGTTATCGAAGGGGAGCTCCAAGTGAACGAACAGGACCTCCGGGCCGGCGACGCCCTCAAGGTGAGAGGAGATCAGTCTCTGAAGTTGCGCTCGAAGTCCGGGTCGCATACGATCATCGTCAATGTCCCCTCAGACGAACTGGGGAGTCAGCCTGGGGTGTGAGTCCCACCATGATGGCGCACGACCTGAGTGGGATTCAACATGCTAACACCCGCCCCTACTTCAGGCTCAAGGTCACGGGTGACCCAGAGGAGACCGATGATCACTTTCAGTCGAACGATCCTTCGTGCGGCGGCTTCGGGTGTGATGCTCGTCTGCACGGGGTGCAACCTGGTGCTCCCTCCGGGCTCGGCGCCCGCAGGCGACCCAAAGGCGGCCACAGAGTTGGCGCTTCAAGCGTCACGCCAGAATGCCCTCGAGACAGCCAACGCCGGTTTGGCGACCGAGGTGGCCCTTCA
>Ga0299915_10002924_pt1 | contig 12393 bp, 15 predicted proteins | sample RVTome_13_FD_200263 | JGI IMG/M metagenome (GOLD analysis project Ga0299915, IMG submission 200263) | Soil microbial communities from uranium-contaminated site in the Upper Colorado River Basin, Wyoming, United States - RVT92D227 (version 2) ...
TTCTCCTGTTCCATGAAATCGACAAGAAGTTGGAACGCGGCATGAAGCATGACGTGATCCTTATCAGACCACCCCTTTTGCAGCGTGTAAATCCTCAGGATCTTCATTCTCTGATCTCATGCCGACGGGCATCACCGGCGGGGATGGAGCGCCAGCGGAATCCCTATCCGTGTGCATGCCATTGTTAGGCCTAATTATTTGAAATTTAATCATATCCACCGTCTAACCTTTTTTTTGTACTGAATGTATTCTTCTCCGAAACATTCTTCGAGGTAACGTTCCTCTCGAACAACAAAAACAAAATTGAAAATAATAAACAATGAAACAAGTAAAGCTAAAAGCCATACTGAGTTTATAAAGATGGCGATACTGCCGAAAGCTAATAGTAATGATAAAAATAAAGGGTTTCGTGTGAAACGAAACGAACCTTTAACAATAATTTTTGTGGTTGGCTTATTGTAATTTATGTCTGTGTTAATTTCTTTCATAATTTTAAAACCATTAAGGGCAATAAGGCCTGACAAAATACTAATTGGTATTCCAATGAATAATCGTATTGACCACTTGTTAATGATAAAAGTTATAGGAAAAACCCAATGAGCGATAAACCCTATAAATAAAAAAGTAAAAAACACTATAGGGGGAGGGATAATGCCTCTAAAATATTTTGTTTGATCATCCATTTTTTCTCCTTTTCTTATTGCCTAACGACCAAAATCAACGGGGCATATAATGGCATCCACTGGATTTATTGGTTAGCCACAAATCTATAATTCATCGCCAAGAATGGGCGCACGGCTCGGAACCTTGGCCAATATTTTCCTGAAATCCCTCTTTTTCGCTCTTTGGGCTCTTTTCTCCAGGTAATCTTCGGTCATTAACGCCGAAATTTTTTCCGATACCGCAGATGAAATAAACTGGTTAATAGAGACTCCTTCCTTTTTCGCAATTTTCCTGATATGACGATGAATGGATTCCGGCAAACGCAGGCTCAAGGCACCCATAATATTTCCTCCAGTAAATTTTTAAGAGTTATTGATTTTTATAGACTGAAGAGCGTTCAATATAACCAGCACGCGTTTACGCGCTTCAGAAGGAAAATTTTATTGACTGCCGTAATTGATCCGTAATATCGTATTATACAGAATTCCTATATCATAGGCAGGAACTTATATGAGAGAGAAAATGTTACCTTCACAAACCCTTTCAGATTTTTAGCAATATCTGCTTTCACGAAAGCTCGTGCCGGGGAAAAGTGTAACTGCTGGCTTGGCTGAATTTATGCATAAAACGGGGACTTTTACAAACCAAAATTATTGGTGATGGATATGAATGAGATAGACTTTAAGGGGAAGACTGCCCTTGTAGTGGGTGCGCATCCTGACGACAACGACTTTGGGGCAGGCGCCACAGTGGCCAAGGCCGCCAGGCAGGGGGCTGAGGTCATATACCTCATCGCCACCACAGGTCAGCGGGGAAGCTCTGACGAGACCATGACCCCTGGGAGACTCTCTGATATCAGAAAGAAGGAGCAGGAAGCAGCTGCCGGGGTCCTGGGTGTGCGCGAGGTGTATTTCCTGGACTATGTGGATGGGGAACTGATCCCTGACATCCGACTTAAGGAACAGGTTGTGACATATATAAGGCGATACCGACCTGACCTCGTCTTCACGATGGATCCCAGTTTTTACTACTTCAAGGACTTCGGTTTTGTGAACCATTCTGATCACCGTGCCATAGGGGAGGCCACGCTGGACGCATGTTACCCGCTGGCCCGTGACCTTCTATCCTTTCCCGAGAACATGAAGGCCGGGTTGAAGCCCCACAAGGTTAAGGAAATCCTCCTCCACAGCTTTGTTCCTGAAAATGCCAACTTTTATGTGGATGTTACGGATACTTTTGATGTCAAAATAAAGGCTCTCTCCTTGCACAAATCACAGGTTCCTGACATAAAGGAGGTTGAAAAGAGGATAAGAGGCCGTGCCGAGGCTGCGGGCAGGTTGGCCGGATGCGGCTATGCAGAAGCTTTCGTGCGCCTCCACCTGCCTGAGTAGACGGTCAAGTCTGCTCTTGGCTCTTGTTTAACTCGATTGTAAAGGAATTTCCTATACAATTCAATTAACGAGGACACAGAATAAAACAGAGAAAAGGAGTTTATTCATTCGATTTATCTTAATTTTCCTCTGTGCCCTCTGTGGTTTCATATCCTATCCTCTTTTTTTCATAAAACTTTTGACATTACCATTCCCTGCCGCGACAGTTCCTGGATTTTTTCTTCGGTTATATAAAGTTTCCCCTCTTCCGTCAGGTGGATGACTTCGTTTTTGATCAGGATTTTCAGGGCGTTTTGTTTGTAATCGCGCAGGCGCGAGAACCTCTCCAGTAAATTTGGGGGTCTTAATCCCAGCTCATCGATCGTCTTGGCCCGATGGATCCCGATAGCCTGATGCCGTTGGAAGATTTCGATTACCCGGGAGATCGCCCGCCGGGTCATCCGGGCCGCGATGAAAAATGTCAGCACGATCAGCGCCACCAAGAAGAAAATCGTGATGAAAATATTAATATCCACTATTTTAACCTCTCTTTCCTTTTAGGAAACGTGTCGTTCCTGCTCATAGAGACCCACCAATTGCATAAGTTCATCACATAGTTTATGGGAAAAGAAAGTAGCAATGGGGAAAGAGCCAGCATTGTCCAGAAAATCCCCCCTCCCCCCTTTGAAGGTGTGAAAAAATTTAACTGACCGGCGAAATCAGCTTTTCTTGTTGTCCAGGGGACGGAAAAATTCGCGCCGCCAAAATCGGGGGGACAGGAATGATCCCCAACGGATACCCTGCCTTCCGCGAAGGGACGCCGGCACCTTGGAACAAAACCTATGTAGATACATAGGGTTTGGCCTTTGGGCCTAATCGAAGTTGATTCCCCAGCCGGCAACAAGGAGAGCACCACATCATTTTGGCAAGCGAATTTTTCTGGCCCCTGGACATGAGTGAAGCCTCTCCTTTCCCCCTACTCCAATTTTTTCACAGCTTCCTTTTTCAAAGAGGGGCAAGGGGGAGAGCGCCTCGTTACCGATGCCTTTTCATAACCCCAGAAGCCGGCGGGCATTCTCCCGAAAGATTAGCCGCTTTTCTTTTTCCCGCAGGGGAAGATCATTGAACCACCTGATCTGCGGGAGAGGGTCAGTGGTGCTGGGATAATCGGTGGCAAAAAGGACTTTTTCTGCGCCATGTTGGCGGATGAGACCGACCACCTCGTCCGGCTTTAGGCTCTGGATATTCGGCCCCCAACAGGTGTCAATATAAATATCCCTGCCGATAATCCACCTCCGCGCCTCATCCAGCATGAAGAGGCCCCCGAAATGAGCGGCCACGATGGGAAGCGCGGGGAAGCGCTCCTTGAGCCGGGCTATGTCTTCCGGGCCGGTCCGGGCCGGTCGGGACGGATGATTGGGGTCCTTGCCGACGTGGAAGTAGGCAATCATCCCGGCCCCGGCCATCTCCTCGTAAATCGAAAGGAGGTTTTCATCTCCCGCTCCGATGGGCTGGAAGACGGAATGAAATTTGATTCCCCGCAGGCCCCGTTCCCGGATCCTGCGCACCTCCGCCGCTGGGTCTTCCAGGTCGGGCAAAATCGTGCCGAAACCGAAGATCGTCCGGTGATCCGTGATCCCGATCAGAAAATCGTTGGCCGGGCCCACGGCCTTAGCCTTCTCGGCTACGCAAAAAGTTATTACCGCTTCGACACCGCAGCGGGCCATGTAGGCTTTTAAATCCTTCAGGGTGAAATCCCCGGACAAGGGAATCTGATTCCCCGAATCGGCGCGCATGTTTTCCACGATCCTGGGGGCGATCTTATCCGGAAAAATGTGGGTGTGGGTGTCGATCATTTAAAATCCCCTTTCCATCTCTCGATAGATGGTGAGCCGCTGAATCTCCGAGGTCCCCTCATAGATGCGGGGGAGCCGGGCCTCCCGGAGAAGTTTTTCCACCTTGACCCCCTTGGTCACGCCGGAACCGCCGTGAATCTGGACCGCTTCGTCAGCCACCCGCCAGGCCATCTCCGTGGCGAAGAGCTTGGCCATGGAGGCATATTTGATGGTCCGGGAGATTTTCCCTCGAAATGAGCGGCCACGGCGGGAAGCGCGGGGAAGTGCTCCTTTTCCCTTTTTTGATGCCTCCCCGGGCTTCGGCAGGGATATTAGCATTTTTTTAAAAAGGCGGCAAGAAATACGGCGAAGGGCTAAAAATTACGATCGAGCTGGACGTCGATTAAAACCGGACCTTGCTGGGTTAGAGCACGAGTTAGGGCCGTCTTAACCTCCTGGATTTTCTCACAGCGCTCCCCGGGTACACCCAGGGCTCGCGCCAGACCCACAAAATCGATCGCGGGGCGCTCCAGGTCCATGCCGATATAAGAGTTAGCCTTGGCCGAGAACCCTCCCAGGGCATGGGTCCGTTCCTTGAGGATCCGATATCCTCCGTTGTTGCAAATAACGAAGATCACCGCCAGCCCATAATGAGCCGCAGTCCAGAGCCCCTGGTAGGAATACATGGCGCTGCCGTCGCCGATGAGTGCCACCACCGGCCGGTCCGCCAGGGCCAGTTTGACCCCGAGGGCTGCGGGGATGCCCCATCCAATCCCGCCGCCGCGCATTCCGAAGTAACTCTTCGGGTCCTCGCTCTTAAACAAGGCCCTCAGGTCGCGCCCGGACGATATGGTTTCATCGACGACCACAGCATTGGCCGGGAGGCTGCTGCCTATGGTTTCGATTAATGCCAGGGGAGTTATAGGTGTTCGCCTCATCTCCTCTTTCGCTTTTTTCATTAGGGCTGAATGGTCTTTTTCCTTTTTTTGGCGGACCTTTTCCAGGCGGAGTTGAGCTTCCTGCCTTTGTCCCGGGCTCATCCGCTCTGCCAGAGCTTTTTCCAGCTCAGGAAGGGTCTCCTTTGGATCGGCAAGGATGGCGATCTGCGCCGGGTAATTTTTCCCAATCTCCCAGGGGTCTGAGTGGAGATGAATGATCGACAACCCGGGAGGCAGGGGGTCCAAATCCGCCGGCAAAGACATGGTCATCAGATCGGCGCCCACGGAAAAGAGCAGATCGGCTTCCTGTAAAGCTTTCCGGGTTACTCCCTGGACACGGGGCAGGGGGCCCAAAGAGAGCGGGTGGGATGAAGGAAAGTTACAGGCACCCGATACCGTTTGCTGGTAAACGGGTGCTCCAATAAGTTCAGCCACTCGAGCCAGCTCCGCATGGGCATCCCCGCGGGCTACCGAATCACCGGCGATGATGACCGGATGGTTGGCCTTGCTCAGCATCTCGGCTGCGGACCCAATGGCAGCCCGCGAAGCGCAGAGGCGAGGATCGATACGGGTGGGGGCTCCCAGGTCAACCTCTCCCTCGGCTTTCAGGACATCGATGGGAAGAGAAAGAAAAACCGGGCCCATGGGGGGTGAAGTGGCAACCTTGGCCGCCCGGTGTACCGCCCGGGGTAAATCCTCGAGGCGGTGAATCTCGTAAGCCCATTTGACAAAGGGCTTAGGAACATCGAGAAGGTTTGAAAATAAGATGGGCTCGGTAATGAGGAAACTCTGGTCATGCTGCCCGGCAGTCACGAGAAGGGGCGAGCCCCCCTTGTAGGCATTATAAAGCATTCCCATGGAATTCCCAATCCCCGGGGTGACATGGACATTTACGACCCCCAATTTCCCGGAGGCTGCGGCATAACCATCGGCCATCGATATGGCCACGCCTTCGTGCAAGCCGAGGAAGTAGCGGATCGTTTTATCATCCTGCAGGGCATCCATCAAAGGAAGCTCCGTGCTTCCGGGGTTGCCGAAGATGCAGTCAACTCCTTCCTGTTTCAGGATCTCCAGAAAAGCCTGCCGGCCAGAGATGAATGGCATTGTTCCTCTCCTTTCCCTTTTTAGCTTTAAAGACAGCTTAAACTTCTTTTTACGAAGTCGTCAAGGTTGATTTCATTCTTGCTTTTCCCTGGGCCAGTCGGTAAATTAAACAAAGGAGAATAGGGAATGACCAGACCTAAGGGGATGATCGCCATTATGGGCTCCGGGGAGACAACCGATTCCATGGTCCGGGTTCATCGTTATCTTCTCGACCGACTCCCACCTCCGATCAAAGCCGTCTTCATCGATACCCCGGCTGGCTTCCAGATGAATTCCGATGACTTGTATGAGAAGGCGAGAGAATACTTTGCCAAGCATTTCAACCAGTCCATGGAACAGGCTTCCTTTAAATCGGCCAGGGGCATTTCCCCCTATGAAGCCGAGAAAGCCTTTAAGACCCTCCGCCAGGCTGATTTCTTCTTCGTCGGTCCCGGCAGTCCTACGTATGCCTTAAAAAATTGGATGGGAACCCCCATCCCGCAGATCATTTATGAAAGGATCCAAAACGGCGGCTGTTTCGCCGCCGCCAGTGCCGCCGCTCTAACCCTGGGACGATTCACTCTCCCGGTTTACGAAATATACAAAGTAGGCGAAGAGCTTCACTGGGTGGAGGGATTGAATTTGCTGGGGAGGTTCGGGTTGAACCTCGTTGTAATCCCCCACTGGAACAATGCCGAGGGAGGAACTCATGACACGCGCTTTTGTTACATGGGCGAATCACGGCTGATCCAACTTGAAGAGTTGCTCCCGCCGGAACTGCCGATTCTCGGCGTCGACGAGCATACCGCCTGCATCCTGGATTTTCAAAGCGGACAAGTCCTGGTCCAGGGGATCGGGAAAGTAACCCTCCATCACCGGCAAGAGCAAAATTTTTTAAAGGCCGGGCAATCTCTTTCCTTGGAAGAGTTCAAAACCTTCGCAGTTCCCCCAACTCCGGTTAAAGAAAAGCCGCCGGTACCCTCCCTGGTTCTAACCGCTCCTCCAACCGGAGAATCTTTCCTGGATCAGGTATTAACCTTCAGGGAATCTTTCGAGGCCCTGTTGCCGAAGGACAAAGGAGCGTCTTTGGTGGATGCTCTCTTGTCTCTGGACAAATTTATCTGGAAATCCTGCCGGGACTTTGAGGACGAAGAGGCCGTCTCCCGGGCTCGCGAAGTATTTCGCGGAATGGTTGTGCAGCTGGGGATCCGCTTCGACGAGTTTCCGAAAGACATCCCTTCGGTGTTGTCCCCGCTCATGGAAATTATCCTGGACTCCCGCGAAAGGCTCCGCCTGGCCAAACAGTGGAAAATGGCCGATGCGCTTCGGGCCAGGTTGCTGGGAGCGGGGATCGTCATCGAGGATACACCCCAGGGCCCCCAATGGCGCCTTAAAGCCTTGAGCAGAGAGGAAGGCGCATAGAGGGAAATGTTGGGAGGAAGAATGGAAGACGACAGCGTGCTCATCGAACCCCGGAGAATACTGGGAGATCCGCATATTGACCATCCCATCATCCTGACCTTATTTGAACCCTACGGAGAAATTCTCCGCAAGGAACTGAAGCTGAAAAAGTCGGCCGTAAAGCGTCTGCGCTTTCCCTCGATGACCTGTTGCCCGGCAAAGTTGGAGGGGAAGAAACTTTCCTTCTTCGGAACCCCTCTTGGCGCTCCTCAAGCCGCCCTGATGTTGGAGAGGTTAATCGCCATGGGAGCGAGGAAGATCGTTGCTTTTGGATGCTGCGGCTCTCTCCAGCCGGATCTACAGGTGGGTCACCTGGTTATTCCCACTGAGTCTTTGAGCGAAGAAGGGACTTCTGTCCATTACCCCCTACCGGAGGGAGTAGAAGCAAAGGCCAGTCATAGAATTGCCCAGCTCTTTTGGGAAAAAGCCCGGGAGAATGGCTTCGCGGTCACAAGAGGAAAAGTTTGGACCACCGATGCCCTGTTTCGGGAGACGCGGGAGAAAACCAAACGCTATTCGGCGATGGGACTCCCTGCTGTGGAAATGGAAATGTCGGCCTTGTTTACTGTCGCTGCTTACCGCCAAGTGGATCTCGGAGGCTTGATGGTCGTCTCCGATGAACTGGCCACACTCAAATGGAAGACGGGTTTTTTAGACCCTTTTTTCTGGTTGGCTTCGAAGAAAGCCGCAAGGCTGGTTCTTGATGTTTGTCGTTGTCTTTAAAACATAACCATAATAATGAAAGGAGGGAGAAAACAATGGAAGTTTTAATCGTCTATTATTCCATGTATGGTCACATCCACCGCCTGGCCGAGGCCATCGCCGAAGGTGTTAAAATGGTGGACGGGGCGAAAGGGCAGTTGCGTCGCGTCCCGGAGACGCTCTCGGATGAAGTCCTCCAAAAAATGGGGGCGCTGAAAGCAAAGGAGGCTTTTGCCCGTGTTCCTACCTGTACAGTTGAGGAGCTGGCTTCGGCCGATGCCATTCTTTTTGGAACTCCGACCCGCTTTGGGAACATGTGCGGCCAGATGCGCCAGTTTTTAGATGCTACCGGCCAGCTCTGGGCCACAGGAGCCCTCGTCGGCAAAGTGGGAAGTGTATTCACAAGCTCGGCCACCCAGCATGGAGGCCAGGAATCCACCATCCTCAGCTTTCATATTACCCTCCTCCATCATGGGATGATCGTCGTCGGCTTGCCTTATACCTTTCAGGATCAAATGCGGATCGATGAAATAACCGGCGGGTCTCCCTACGGTGCGTCAACGATCGCGGGGACCAAAGGGGAACGTATGCCCAGCGAGAATGAATTGGCCGCGGCTCGCTTCCAGGGAAAGCATGTAGCCACGATCGCTGCCAAACTGGGTAGATAGCTTCCATCCCGAAACCCCATCTTCCCTTGCGGGAGAGGGCTCGCCCTGTGGAGTATGTTCTTAAACTCCACAGGGCGAAGGAGAAAGAAAAACCAGGGAATCGAGGGGAGGCTGAAGATCGAGGAAAAGAGCTGCTCCGCGGGGCAATGATCTACTTTTTGAACAGTTTTTTCAAAGCCTCATAGGCTTCCTTGATATTCTCTTTGAGTTCTTTTCCGGTTTCCTTCACGGCCTTTCCTATTTTTTTAAACTCCTTGACAGCTTTGTCCGGGAATTCTTCGCCGGCTTCTTTGAGCTCTTGGCCGGCCTTTTGGATATTCTTTTTTACCTCCTTCTTTTCCTCCTTAGCTTTTTTCTCGATTTGCTCGATCAGGCCTTTCTTGGCAGTCCCCTCTTGGCTCGATCCGCCTTCTTTCCCTTGCCCCATACCAGGAGCGGCAGGGAAAATCAGCGCCAAAGTGAACAGAAGGATTAAAATCATTTTATTCCCGGCCTTCATCTGTTTTTTCCACCTGCCTCTCATTGCGATTGTATCCTTCGCCATTAGCGTATTTAATTATAGCATATAATCCAGGCCTCCTTCAAACAGATTAAAAAACATCTCAATTCATTTGACCATTTCCTCAATTATCTATAGAATATTTAAAAAAGGCAGTCGAACCATCAACCCGCCTCAACCATTTTGCCTATAAAGAATCGAGAGGGGAGGCGTTGCCGATCTAAGGGGGTATTATCTGATTTGGGGAACAGATAGAAAGGTTGGTGAGCGATGGAAAATGTAAAAATAGTCGTCCGCTTTGTCGACGGCCGGATCATCAAAGGATCCACCCAGGATTTTTCCCCCAATAAACCGCTTTTTCATCTCTATCCTTATGATACCAATATCTCGAAAGACGGGATTGAAATCTTTGTAAAAGATCTAAAAGCCATCTTTTTTGTGCGGGATTTTGAAGGGAACGCCCAGTATAAAGAACGGAAACAGTTCCTTGAAGGAGAGCGGCCTTCGGGTCGAATGGTTCAAATAATCTTTAACGATGGGGAGGTGCTGGTCGGAACAACCCTGGGTTATGACCCCAAACGCCCGGGTTTCTTCCTCTTCCCTCCAGATTCCCAGGGAAACAATATACGCGTCTTTGCTGTTTCCAAAGCCATTCGCAAAGTCCAATACCCGTAATTCCTTCCCCTCGAGCTGGTTACAAAATCCATCCCCATGGAATAAAATGAGCGGGGGGAAAAAAGTAATTTTAATCCTTCATGGAACGGAGGTTGGCCGATGCTCAATCGAAGGCTAAAGATGATTCTCGCGGTGCCCCTTAGCTTCCTTATGCTGAGCGCATGGACAAGCCTACCCGCGGCCCAGGATGTGCCCAGAATCACCAAAGAAGAACTCAAAGCCATGCTCGGCAAACCTGAGGTAATCATCGTAGATGTTCGCACAACAAAGGACTGGAATAAAAGCCAAGAGAAAATTCAGGGGGCGGTCCGGGAGGATCCTGAGAAAAAGGTGAAGACCTGGGCCAAAAAGTATCCTCAAGACAAGACCCTGATTTTCTACTGTGCCTGACCCAGCGAAGGGACGAGCGCCCGGGTGGCGCATGAATTCATCTCTCTGGGATTTTCGCAGGTTTACGCCCTCAAAGGCGGGTGGAAAGCATGGTCCAAAGCCAGGTATCCCACGGAACCAAAATAAACCGGTAAAGGTTGCTTTAGGCTGGATTTAAAAAAGAATTTCCGATACGATAAATTTGGGGAAAATAAAACCTGAACTCATCAAAGGAGGAAAGATTAATTGAACTTAGCGGATCTGGGCTTTATGCCCGCTACCGAGATGATTTCTGCCGTAAAGAAAAAAACCTTGTCTCCCCTGGAAATCGTGGAGGCCTTTCTGGCCCGCATCGATAAAATCAACCCCAGGGTCAATGCCTATTGCACCGTGGTCCCGGAAATGGCCAGGGAGGCTGCCAGAAAAGCCGAAGCGGTCGTTATGCGCGGAGGGGCGCTCGGCCCCTTGCACGGCATTCCCGTTTCGGTCAAGGACCTTACCCTTACGGCCGGAATTCGGACCACTTTTGGCTCCAGGATTTTTGAGCATCATGTCCCCAATGAGGACGCCCTGATCGTCCAGCGGTTGAAGGCTGCGGGGGCCGTCGTTCTCGGCAAGACGAACACTCCCGAGTTTGGAGCCGGAGCGAATACGTATAACGATGTCTTTGGACCCACCCGCAATCCCTGGAAACTCAGCCATACCTGCGGGGGTTCCAGCGGTGGCGCGGCAGTGGCCTTAGCCTGCGGCCTCGGCCCCCTGGCTACGGGCAGCGATCTGGGAGGCTCACTTAGAATTCCGGCATCCTTCTGCGGCGTGGTCGGGTTTCGGACTTCTCCCGGGTTGGTCCCGATCTATCCCTCCTTTTTAGGGTGGGATACCCTTGCCGTGGAAGGGCCAATGGCCCGCACCGTAAAGGATACGGCTCTCATGCTTTCGGTAATCGCCGGGCCGGATGACCGATCGCCCATCTCTTTTCCGGCAGACGGGCGGGAATTTATCACTGCTGTCGAACGCCCCGAGGTCCGGGGTTTAAGGGTGGCCTGGAGTCCGGACCTTAAAATTGTGCCCGTTGATCGGGAAGTCCGCTCCATAGCCGCCACTGCCGCCAAACGCTTTGCCGAACTTGGTTGTATCGTGGAAGAGGCCGAGCCTGATTTCGGCCGAGTGCGGGAAGTCATCCATGTTACCCGGGCCACACGGATGGTGGCCCTCCACGCCGAAAATCTTAAAGAGTGGCGAGACAAAATGAATCCCAACTTAGTCTGGAATATCGAGCGAGGTTTCCCGCTGACGGCGCAGCAAGCCGGCGATGCTGATAAGGAAAGGACCGCGATCTATCACCGCGTCCGCCATTTCTTCGAGACCTATGATCTTCTGCTCACCCCCACCGTCGCTGTGCCCCCGTTTCCTGTGGAAATGTCCTATCCCAAAGAAATTAACGGCCAGGCCATGACTACCTATACCGACTGGTTCCTCTTGACCTACGCCATCACCATTACCGGCTTACCGGCGATATCTATCCCCTGCGGCTTTACTTCCGAAGGATTTCCTGTGGGTCTTCAGATCGTTGGCCGGAGGCTGGCCGAGGCCACGGTCCTGAAGGCTGCCGCCGCCTTCGAAGCCCTGGCTCCCTGGCACGATAAAAAACCACCCCTTGAATAAAAAACAAGGGGCAAAGGGGAAAGGAGGTTAATGGAAGGGTTCAACCCTCCAATCGGGATAAAAAAAGCTTTAAAAATTTCTCCCCGCGGACTCCCCAACCCACTTCTATTTTTTGTTCATATGCAATCGGGCCGCCGTGATCTTTCCCCTTGAGGTTCTCTGCAGTCTGGCCATAACGCTCTCCTTCCCGGGTCTCCACCAAAAGCGACAAGCGCTCCCGGTTCACCAATCCGCTGTTAACGACTGCGCCTACAGCCAGCGGATCATGCAGATAAAAAACCTTAAACCGGCGTCCGAATTGCCGGGTGGTGAAATCATATCGGGTCGCCTCTATGACAAATCGCGCAAATGAACTCTGCATGGGACTCACTCTTTGGGCGATGATCTCAGGAGTGAGACGAACCTGGTGGGTGACGTCGAGCGGGACCAATAGGATCGGCAACCCTGATCGGAAGACCATTTGGG
>Ga0299915_10002925_pt1 | contig 12391 bp, 12 predicted proteins | sample RVTome_13_FD_200263 | JGI IMG/M metagenome (GOLD analysis project Ga0299915, IMG submission 200263) | Soil microbial communities from uranium-contaminated site in the Upper Colorado River Basin, Wyoming, United States - RVT92D227 (version 2) ...
TCCGGCGTGTCGGGAATCAGCAGCCAGGGTCTCGATTTCTCTGACGGCCTCCCAGGCCCTTTCCAGCCCTCTTCTCTGCTCTCCAGAATCGTATAGCAGCATACCCAGATTGCTCAGGATGCTCGGGTGGAGAGTAGGTTCTCCTCCTCTTGCCAGAGGCAGCGCTTCTTCATATCTCTCCCGCGCCGCGGCCGGCTCCCCCGAATCTCTCAGCAGGTTCCCCAAGTTGTTCAGGGTCATGGCCACATCGGCCTCGAAGGCGGCCGGCTCCGCGTCGGCCAGGCGGCGGTAGATTTCCAGGGCCTCCTCATATTTCTCCCGCGCCCCGGCCCGGTCCCCCAAATCACTCAGCAGCGCCCCCAGGTTGTTCAGGGTCATGGCCACATCCGGCTCAAAGGCGGCCGGCTCCGCGTCGGCCAGGCGGCGGTAGATTTCCAGCGCCTGCTGCAAATGTGACAAGGCCGCGCTCCTCTCGCCAAGTTGAGCCAGGGAAGCGCCAATATCTCCAAGAAGTGCGGTCTTGCCCTGCTCCGGAAAATCCTGGGGGACAAGAGAGAGCGCGGTCTGCAAAGCCTCGACCCTGAAGCGCAGCAAATCTTTCCGCCGGCCCGGGATTGCCTGCAAAAAAGTCATGGCGGTGGCAAAGCGCAAGCGATTGTCGAGGGAAGGATGGCTCTGTGCCGCCTGAAAAAGGAGCGCCGAAAGGAGGATTCGCGCATCTTCAGACAGAGCCGTCTTTGCCTTGTCGCCCGAGAGGAATGCCCCGATTTCGAGGATGTGCTGAGGAGCGATTTGCCCTGCCTTCGCGCGGGCTGCCATGACCTGGCGCGCAGAGGCGAGGTCGCCGCCGGATTCTACGGTTTGCTTGAAGATCTCGAGAATCGGGTTTTCAGCCATGGGCATTGTTCCGCGGTGGATCCTTCTTAGGCGCTTTCCAGAACCTTTTTCTGGAGGGCGAGCAGTTCCCGGATGCCTTTCTCTCCCAGGCGGAGCAGCAAATCCAGTGAATCTTTGGAAAACGGGTTTCCTTCCGCGGTTCCCTGTATCTCCACAAACTTCCCCGCGCCGGTCATCACCAGGTTCATGTCAACCGAGGCCATGGAATCTTCCTCATAGACCAAATCCAACATCGGCTCTCCCTGGACAATCCCCACACTCACCGCGGCCACCGCGTCCAATAAAGGCAGGTTTTTCACCAGCCCCTTATTGTGCATCCAGCGAAGAGCCTCCGCCAGGGCGACATAGCCTCCGGTAATTGACGCCGCGCGGGTGCCCCCATCGGCCTGGAGGACATCACAATCAACGGTGATGCCTCTTTCTCCCAGGGCGTCCAAATCCACCACAGAACGGAGACTGCGGGCGATCAGCCGCTGAATCTCCATGGCCCGGCCCCCCTGGCGGCCCTTGGCCGCCTCCCGCGCGGTGCGCTCCTTGGTGGAGCGCGGGAGCATTCCATACTCGGCCGTCACCCAGCCGCGCCCCGTGCCCCGCAAAAAAGGCGGCACGCTGTCTTCCACCGAGGCCGTGCACACCACCACCGTCTCCCCCATCTCAATCAGACAGGAGCCCTCCGGATACTTTATGAAATCCCGGGTCAGATTCACCGGCCTTAGTTCCTCATTTTTCCGCCCGTCGGCACGCGGCATGGCTCCCTCCACTTTCGGGTTGTATAGAAAAGAGATTCTTTCCCTTTGCTCCTTTTCCTGTAAGAAAACCCGGGTCTATGCACAAAACCTGGGGCCCAAGCGGTTTTGATGGTAATATTAAGAGCGTTGAGCGTTCAGGGTTCAGCGCTTGCCCGCCATCTTGTCCGCCGAAGTTTCAACGAAGGCGGAAGCCTCGGCGACGGCGGGTTGAGAGTTGAGTCGGGCCAGAGGAACGACTTGCGGGCTCATCTGGAAGAATTCTTGGATCATCTGACGGTTGAGCGGGGTCTGGCGCGCAATACCATCGCCGCCTACCGCGCCGACCTGGAGGGACATCTCGGCTTCCTCGTCCGCCTGGGAGTGCAGCAGTGGCGGGAGGTCTCCGAATCTCATGTCATCCGCTATCTTTCCACCTTGAGGCGGCGAGGATGCGCCCCCTCCACGCTTTCCCGCAGGCTCTGCGCTCTGCGCATCTTCTATCGCTTCCTGGTGCTGAGAAACCATTTGGCCCGTGACCCTTCCGCGGCCCTGGACCGGCTGCAGCCGTCTCGCAAACTTCCCTCGGTCCTCACCTTTGAAGAGACCCTCGCCCTCCTCAGTCAACCCGATATCTCCACCCCCAGAGGCCTGCGGGACAAGGCGATGTTGGAACTGCTCTATGCCACCGGCCTGCGGGTATCCGAACTGGTTGGGCTGCAGCGGGGTGAGGTCAACTTCGATTTGGGGCTGCTGCGCTGCCTGGGCAAAGGCTCCAAACAAAGGCTCGTGCCCGTGGGAGAGGAGGCGCTGGCGGCCTTGCGCGCCTATCTTTCCACTCGCAATGATACAGACCCGGCGCTCTTCCTCGGACGGAGAGGCCCCGTGCGGCGCGCCTCCTTCTGGAAGATGATAAAGGCCTACGGCCGTCAGGCCGGAATCTCGACTCCCATCTCGCCTCACACCCTCCGCCACTCTTTCGCCACACATCTCCTGGAGCGCGGCGCCGACCTCCGCTCCATCCAGGAGATGTTGGGCCATGCCTCCATCTCAACCACTCAAGTCTATACCCATGTCTCTTCCGATTTGCTGAGAGAAGCCTTCCACCAAGCCCATCCCCGGGCAAACTAATGAGTCTCGTCTACAGAGACTCGTATATTATGGTAACAGGAAGTGGCATGGGCATCTTGCCCATGAAGCCAGTTTTCACGGGCTGGAAGCCCGTGCCACGCTTCCTGCAAATAGTTACTCTAATATGAGAGACTCTGTAATATAGTGAGACATGCGCTTGTGCCGATAGAACGACCGCGGCTGTACAAGGGCGGGTGCGCCGCGCCCGCCGCTTGGCTTACAGATAGATTCGGCGGGGTTACCTCCTTCGCTAAAGCTGCGGAGCCCAGGGGCAGCCCCGCCCTACAAATTCTGCTGAGGGCTTTCCTTGTGACATTTTCTCCCATTTTGCTGAAAATATCTGGCGGCTTCTTCAGATTTTGGCACGGTTCTTGCAACTCGACCTGTTGAAGGGCCGTTTCGAGGCAGGAAGAATCATCTGCCTCGAGACGAAGTCATGCCATTGGCCCGCGGCTTCAACAGCAAGCGGACAAGGAGGCGAAATGAGGACAGTAGGTATTGTGGTTCTGACGGTCTTTTTCCTTTCATTGCTTGGGCTCTCGCTTTGGGCAAAGAATGATGAATCGGCCGCTCCGACCATTCCGCCCATTGGCGGAACCGGCGCACAAACTGCTTCTGACCAGCAAGACACTTCCAATCCGCCGCTGGCGGGCCAGCCTGAAGGCGCTGCCGCGCCCTCCGATGCCGCCCAGCCGCATCATAAGAAGTCAAACGCGGCCGCCCTGGCGCTGATCGCGGTCGGTGCCGCGGGCCTCGCCTCGTCGGGATCGGGTTCGGGAGGCTCCGGCAGTCAGGCAGCCCCTCCTCCCAGCGCGCCAATACACACCCCCGAGCCGGCCAGCCTTGCCCTGCTCGGTGTCGGTCTGGCGGGCCTGGCCGGATATGCCATAAACCGCCGCCGCGCCCGACGCCAGTAATCCTGCCCTCTTCCGCCGATCATTGTGACGGCGAGGGATAGCGGAGAGGTTGCGCAAATGGAGCAGGCTCTTTCGCCCCGCGCGGAGGAGCCTTCTCTTTTTCTTTGCCGCAAGAGGCCTGATTGACGGGGCGCTCTTGAAGGATTCTAAGCGCCCTGCAGGGAACTTCTTGCTCCGGGGCGGATTCCGGAAAGGAGACCTGAGTTGCCCAGATACCGGCTCAGCCGACTCTTGAAAACTACCTCCTCCGAGGTCTATCTGATCTGGTCCGGGGAGCGGCGCGTAGGCCAGGTGGACATCCACTATGCCGATTCCATCATCCACGCCAGCCTGCTCCTGGAGACCGACCTCACCGAGGAAGAGACGATGTCCCTCTGCGCGCAAATTGACGAGGATGTTGTCACCTCCTACCTCCCCTGCTTCGAGAGAGAGGAGTTTGTCATAACCGTCTTCAGAGGGGAAGAAGTGGATTCCTTCACCTATCCTCCCACAGGGGAGGAAGGGGAGGGGGGATGAAACTCAGGCCGCGCAAGCCTACGCGAGCAGGCCTGGCGGCATGGGGATTCCTCTTTCCCAATTTCATTGGATTCCTCACCTTCATTCTCTTGCCCCTCAGCGCCGCCTTCCTCCTGGCCTTTTGTGAATGGGACCTCGGCCCCAAGACGCTTCCTCGCTTCGTCGGCCTGGATAATTTTGTCCAACTGTTGACAGACCGCAGCTTCTGGCGCTATCTCGGCAATACCCTCTTCTTGATGCTCGGCATTCCCATCAACATCTTTGGCGCATTCCTTTTGGCCAACCTGCTGCACATGCGCCTGCGCGGCATCAGCATCTTTCGCACCCTCCTCTTTCTTCCAACCATGTGCTCTCCGGTGGCCATCTATCTCCTCTGGCAGTGGATCTTTCACTATCGGCCCAATGAAGTCGGCCTCCTCAATGTCGCCTTGATGAATTTGGGGGTATCTCATCCTCCGGACTGGCTGAACGATCCGCTGTGGGCAAAGCCCGCCCTCATCCTGGCCGCGGTCTGGATAGGCGTCGGAGGCTATAATTGCCTCCTCTATCTTGCCGGCCTTCAGAACTTGCCGGAGGAACTCTTTGAGGCCGCCGAACTGGACGGCGCCAGCCCCTGGCAGCGGCTCCGCCGCATCACCTGGCCCCTGCTCTATCCCACCACTTTTTTCATCCTCATCATGAGCATCATCTCCGGTTTTCAAGGCGGCTTTACCGCGGTCTATCTCTTGACCAAAGGCGGCCCCGGAGATGCCACAACAACCCTCATCTACTATATCTACAACAATGCCTTCGCCTGGTTCCGCATCGGCTATGCCGCAGCCGCCGCGGTGATGCTCTTTTTCTTGGTCTTCGGCTTTACTTTGCTCAACTGGAGAATCAGCCGCCGCGTCGCCCAGTTTTGATGAGTCTCGTATCTTAGAGTTGCGAACATTCGGGCGGATACAAATCCGCCCCTACAGCATCCGACCAAGGCGATTGCCCGTAGCCTGTAGGGGCGGCATTGCTGCCGCCCGCCCTGAATTCAGCACCGCGTAACCATAAGTCACAAGACTCATTAGGAGATAGTTGAAAGTTCCGAGTTGAGATCGCCGTTGGGCGGGAGCTTGTTTACCCTGAGTGCGATCGAAGGGCCTCCTGCCCTGAAAAGACAATGAGTTCATCGAGAAAACTCTTGAGAAAAATCGCCGCCTACTTCGTGCTCTGCCTCCTCTCCGCAGGCACGGTCCTGCCGCTGCTCTGGATGCTCGCAACTTCAGTGAAAGTCCCGCAGCCGCAATACCTCTTCCCGGTTCGCTGGCTGCCAAAAGAACCTGAAGTTGTGAAAGTGCATGGCGACCTCAGGCCCGTCTTCATGCTGGACGATGAGAAAGTGACAATCGTGCGCCATAGCCCGGAAGGAGACCTCGTCAGCCCCGTCTCCGGCGGCAAGGAACGAATCGTTTCCCCCGCTCGCCTCAAACCGGTGGAGTTGACGCGCTTTCACTGGCACAACTACCTTGACGCCTGGAGGAAGATAAAGATTCCCCTCGTCTTCGGCCGATTCCGCAATGTGGACGGCTTCCTCATCTTCTACATCAACAGCCTTATCGTCAGCATCGCCATTACCGTGGGTCAAGTTTTCACCTCAAGCCTGGCGGCCTTCGCTTTCGCGCGGCTTCGCTTCCGCGGGCGGGATCACATCTTTCTCGCCTATATTGCAACTCTCATGGTGCCCACGGTGGTCACCATGATTCCTCTCTTTTGTCTCTTCCGGATATTTCGCCTCACCGACAGTTATGCCGCCCTCATTCTGCCAGGCCTCTTCTCCGCCTATGGCACCTTCATGCTCCGCCAGTTCTTCATCTCTTTGCCAACCGAACTCGAAGAAGCCGCCATCGTTGACGGCGCCGGCCCCTGGCAGATTTATTGGAAGATTCTCCTTCCCCTTTCCAAGCCCGCCCTCGCCGCCCTTGCCATCTTCGTCTTCTTGCACTCCTGGAATGATTTCATGTGGCCCCTCATCGTCATCTCCCGCCTCTCCCTCAAGACCCTGCCCATCGGCCTCTCCTATTTCCAGGATTATTACACCACCGATTGGCAGCTCCTCATGGCCGGCTCCGTAATCGTCCTCATCCCCGTGCTCATCGTCTTCCTGGTGGGCCAGCGCTTCTTCATCCGGGGCATCGTCCTGAGCGGAATAAAGGGGTAATCCAAGAGGAATCTCTCACCGCAGAGCCGCAAAGCAACAAAGGGGAAAACTTCATCTCATCCGCAGATTACACAGATTCCTCGGGCTGCCAGAGGCAGCCCATTCTTTTTCAAATCTGTGCCAATCTGCGAAATCTGCGGATGAAAAGGATTCGAGCTTTCGCCTCCTTCCAGGGGTGGCCCTTCGACAGGCTCAGGGTCACCCCTGGGAAGGCTCCAGGGGTGGCAATTCTTCCTCGGTGAGGGAGAGGAGATATTTCTGCAGCCGCAGGGTTTCTTTGCCGGGTTTGATGCGGCCGAAGGTGTAGTCATCAATCAGGGCGCGGGTGCGCTGCATGGCGGCAAGGTTGAACTGGTTCCAATCCACGGAAAGGCCCTGAGATTGGCGCTTCTCCGCCTCCACGCGATGAACCGAGATCAGGTCTCTCAGGGCCGTCGCGCGCCGCAGGAACTCCAGTTCCACGGCCAAATCCTTGCGCCTTTTCTCTTTCATCTTCTTGGGCTCTCTCTCGGCCGCTTCCGGAGGCCACAAGAGCGCAGCGAGCAGCTCTTCCATCCGGCTCCGCGAGGTAAAAGCATAGTAATCCAGATCCACCAGGTTCAGAGTTCCGGTCAGCCGATAGCGCTGGTCCCGGATGAAGAGATAGCGGCGCTGGAAGATCTCCTCGAGGGACTTTCTTGTCTCTTCATCAAAATAATCGCGCGCCTGGAGGCTGACGAGCGTGGGCAGCGCCTCCTGAATCCTGTCTCCCAGGTCATCAAACTGCTGGTGGCTGACAGTTTTTCCCGCCCAGTGCTCGCTCATCTGCCTCCAGAGCCGGGAAAGTTGAATCCACGCCGGAGTGTCGCGCAAGGGGAGTTTCTTCTCCGCAGAAAAGCCCGCGGCAGCCGCGCCCAGCAGGATTAACAGAAGAAGCAAACCTGCAAGAAATCTCATTTCAAATCACTCGGCAATCAAATTGCGGGCAAAGCCATCGGCTTCGACCTGGCAGCCAAGGAAAGAAGCGAGCGCGCTTATCGCCGCGTCGGCCGGAACTCGATTCAAGGAAATCGTCACGCTCTCTTGAGAGACGGGCGCCAACAAGACCAGCCCGCTCTTTTCACTCAAATCAGCCAGGGCTTGCGCGGAGGATGCTCCTCGATATTCAGCCGACGCCAAAGTCTCATCTGGGGGAAGCAGGCGGGAAGGTAGGAAGAGGCGATAATCCTCATGCCGCGGCCCCGTCCGGCCCGGCAGCGCCGAACCGCTTTTTTCAATCAGTGAGACCCTCCATACGCTCGCTCCCGCAGGGGGAAAGAACGGGGGCAGTTCCAGGCTGCGACTGCGAGAGAGGTCAACCACCCATTGCTGCTCTTTCCCGGCCCGTTGAGGAGATACTCGAAGGGCAAAGAGCCCCATCGGTTGCGAAGCCTCGGCGCGGAAGAAGATGACGGGCCGCCCCTCCGGCCCTTTCGCGGCTCTCACTCGCACGGCGGCGCTTCTCCGGGCGAGATCAAGCGCGGCCCCCTTTTCTGTGAGCGCACCTCCTGTCGCCGGGTAACCGGGAGCGCCGGGGCGTCCGCCCTCGGCCTTCATGGCCACTTCGTCGCTTCTTTCAGGCGGGGCGTATCCGAGGCCTGAGGCAGCGGGCGCGCGCGCGACCCTCTCTCCTTCCACTCCCCCTGAAGCAGCGCTGCCCGGAGCCTCTCGGGAGACGGCGAGAGGCTCCGACTCCTGCTTAGGGCGGAATTGTGGCGCGGCGGCTGTCCGAGGAGCGGCCCCTTCCGCTCCGACGCGTGGTTTGCCCGTCTCCGCGGGAGACTCCTTGGCAGCAGCCTTCATCTCTTCTCTCATAAGGGCTCTGCCTTTGTAGTGCCTAACGGGAGGTTCGGCGGCCGGCCCGGCGCGCTCGAACTCCGCCCATTCCCTTTCGGCCATTGCCCTCTTGGCGCGATACCCTGCCGGCTGCACAACTTGCCACCAGGTGATCATACCGATGATCAGCACCCCGAAGGCGGGCGCCAGCCAGCGCAAAGTCTGCCAGCGGTTCGGCCGGGGTTGGACGGCCGCCCTCTGCCTCACCGCCGTGCTCACTTTTTCGACAAATCCTTCAGGCAGGGGAGCGGAGGTGAGCGATCCCACCCTTTGCAGAGTGATTCGCAATGCTTCCAGTTCGCCTGCACACGCCGGGCAGGCGCGCAGGTGCGCCTCCAGCCGTGCGGAGAGGCCTCCCTCCAGCCTTCGATCAAGGTATTCCCCTAAGAGTTTTCGCGCTTTCTTGCAGCCCATCTCTGCTCTCATCTCTTTTGACTGCACTTCTTCGCCGTCTGTTCCCCCGGAGGGGCGAGAAGTTGTCTCAGCCTTTGCCGGGCCCGGTGGAGACGGGACTTTATGGTTCCTATTCCCGTATTAAGCGCGGCCGCGGCTTCCTCATAGGTCAGGCCCTCCATATCGCACATCACCGCCACCGCCCGCTGCTGTGCCGGCAGGGAGGCAAGCGCCTTTTCCACTTCCTCGTGCTCCGCCCGGCGGGCGACTATCTCGGCGGGATCTTCGCTATTCTTTTGCGCCGAGAGACAATCCATCGGGTCCGGCGCATCTCCATCTCGCGCGCCATACAGTGAAGAGATGGGCTGCGGGCGATTGCGGCGGCGTTTCAATTCGTCGAGACAGATGTTGACCGTAATGCGGTGAATCCAGGTGGAGAAGGCCGCTCCCCGACGAAATTTGGGCAGCCCGGAAAAGGCCCTCAGAAAGGCTTCCTGCGCGGCGTCTTCCGCATCTTGACGAGAGCCCAGCATTCGGTAGGCAAGATTGAAGACCCGCGCGGCGTGGAGATTGACGAGGCGATCAAAGGCGGCCAAATCGCCCCGCTGGCCGCGAGCAATCAGGGCCGCCTCATCCAGCCTTGCTTCAATATCAGCCATGTTAGCCGCCGCAGCGGGGAGGGGCCGGCTTAAGAGACGATTCTAAGATAGGGAGGTTCGGGAATTTCGAGAATCGTCTGCACCCGGGTGCGCACAGAGTTCACCGTTTTGAGGACCTGGAGATAATCAAAATCCCCTTGTTTCCAGATGCGGATGACCCCGTCCGCCAGAGAACGAACCTTGCCCAGGGCCGCTTCTCCGACCAGGTGAGGCCGTATCAAACCCAGCGCCACCCCCCCGTAGCACTGGGAGATGCTCACCAGCCGAGAGAGCAGACCCAGCAATTCCTCCAGCCCCAGAGAGAGGGCAAGGGAAGAGATATCTATCTGGAGGCGCACCTTTTGGCGCCCCCGCAGGTTGTGAAAGACCTCCTCCAAGCGGCTGAAGACTTCCTCCGCGCTGACTGCGCTCGATCCATTGGATCGCGCCACCGGGCCAATCACTTTCACCGTCCCGCTCCTGAGGCTCTCCTCCAGCGCAGCCGGAGTTATTCCCAGGCCCATCAGATGCAAACAGACTCCCTTGCTAAGGGCGGGAAGAGCGCCCACCTGCACCCAGATGTCTCCGGTTTCCATCGCCTCCCGGATGAAGTTGGCCTCCAGCAGTTGCTGATGTAAGTCCGAACTATTCTCAAAAAGATAGAAGGAGCCGTAGGGGATGCCTCCGCCCATCAAATCGTCGAGCCGAGAGATGCCTGTGGAGATCGCCTCCTCCAGCCGGAAAAAGGCCTGGCGATGAGCCGGTATGACGCTCAATCCGCCTTCTTCGATGAGCAGCATTCCCCGCACCGGAACATGAGGAGTGCCGCGGCTCTTCATCACCTCGACAAAGCGCACCCGCTGGCCCTCCACTCGCTCCTGAGAAAGGATGATCAGCCCGTCGGCAAGGAAGTCCTCCGCGGCCGCGCCCACCGCGGCCTCATTGGGCAGTTCCCGAATGAGTATGGAAGTCAGCCCTTCTCGCTTGAGGGCGTTCATCAGGCCGTAAATCGCCTCCCTGCGGTCACCGTGCAAGGAAGGATGATGCTGGAAGTGGCTGATGGAATCCACCACCGCGCGGCGGGCGCCGATCTCATGCAGCATCTCCGAGATGATCCCTTGTTCGTTGAGCAGGTCTTGCTGCACCAAATCGGGAGAAGTGAAGATGACCTTGAGTTTGTCCTCTTTTTCCAGGCGGGGAAAATCCCAGCCGAAATTCGCCGCATCCCGGTAGATTCTCTGGGGGAACTCTTCAAAAGTAATCAAGACCCCGGGCTCATCGTATTTCGTCGCCCCGCCGTAGATAAACTGCATCCCCAGGCTGGTCTTTCCCGTGCCCGGGGCTCCGGCCAGCAGCACCGTATCTCCCTCGAGGAAGCCTCCGTAAAGCAACTCATCCAGCCCTTTGATTCCAGTGCATACGCGCGGTATCTTGTTCAGCATCTTCCCAACCCGGCCCTTTCCCTCTATTCCGGCGACAAATGACAATCCGCCGCGGACCCCGGCCCCTTATCTCCTCCGCGGCAGATAGCGATATATATCATTTCCCGGATACGAGATTCGGTGGATGAAGCGCTTCTCCTCCAGGATCTTTAATTCTTTGGTCACTTCCTCAACATCTCGGCCCAGCCGAAGCGCGATCTGCTTCGCCGTGTTCACCGTGTAGGGGTTCGCTTCGAAGAAGGAAATAACTCTTTCCAGGCCCCTGGAGGAGGCCGCCATCCGCCCCAAATCTCCGCTTACCCGGTAGGTGCGCAGCCCCCGCCGAATCCTCTCCGCCAAACCAGCAAGCGCTTGCTCCTGCTCCGCCAAATGGCCCGCCAGTTCTGTCTCCGAAAGCCGGTGCAGCCGCCGCTTCTCCTCCCCCTTTCTCCGCAAAAAGCCCTCCGCCTCGGCCACCGCCGCCTCCAGACTATAGCCCAGGTCAAGGCCCTGTTTTATCAGGCAGGCCTTCTCTATAGCGGGATAGTCATATACCCGGGAGCGAGCCCCCGACTTTCTGGCAGAGCCGTTCCGGCCCTCCGGCCCCGCGTCGCGAGAGAAGATGCCCTTATCAGTCCAGTAAGACAATTGCCGGATTGATACACCGCACATCCTCGCCGCCGGCCCTATCCCAAGGCGCAGGTGTTCCAAGGCCTCTCCCAAATCAACGGGGCGGATGCTGTTCCGGTTGCGAATCTTTCCAGGTTGGGCTTGCAGAGATAGGGTAGTCTCGTCCACCAGTCTCTCCTTGAAAGGGAGTGGAAAAAGGTTGCCTCAGACCTCTGTCAACCACTGCAACCGCGTCATCAAAGATTCCTGCTCCCCAGAAGTGGCTTTCCGCCGCCACCTGGTGCCTGAATTATACCAAAGGGTTCCGCTTTGTCAAGATTTTCTGACTTTTTTGGGGCCGGAAGCGCCCATTCCGAGGCTCTGTCATGTTTTTGCGCAAGAGAATTGAACAACGCCGCTCATGAGACAGCCTTTCAATAGGCCGACATCGCTCCCCGGAAGCCTGACGGTCATCCAGTCTTGGGAACAGCATGAGTTAGACTGGGATTCTTCGCTTCGCCCGCCCTTTTGTCAGGGCAGGCTGCGCTCAGAATGACAAGAAACTGCTTGTGGACCTGTCATTCTGAGCGAAAGCGAAGAATCTCGCCTCTCCTGACCGGACGGGCTCAACCGCCCCCAAAGCCACACCGGAGGAGCAATCCTTGCTGGGAATCTGCAAGACCGGTAACCGTCATCTCAGAAGCCGACGGTTACCCAGTTTCGGAGGATGGGGAGAAACTTCTGCCTTGAGCGAACGTTAACTGCATAAGAGCGCCTCCTGGCCTCTCAGAGGGGCCGGCAATCCAGGGGTCAGGGGTCAGGTCTTACTGAAACTTGGTGCTCGTAGTAGCGCCATTCATGGCGCTTGTTCGTAGTGGCGCCATTTATGGCGCTTGATTCAACTAACGGGCGATGGTTCGACAGGCTCACCCTTCGGTTGCCCCTCGCTCGAGGTAAACACTCAGGGTGACCCTGAGCGAAAGTCGAATGGGTCACCATCCCGAGGGATGAATCGCCCTACTACGAACCTGAGACCTGACCCACCGCCATACATCTATAGGCGGTAGGCCAAAGTTGGCGAAGAAGATTGCGGGCGGCTGGT
>Ga0299915_10002928_pt1 | contig 12389 bp, 11 predicted proteins | sample RVTome_13_FD_200263 | JGI IMG/M metagenome (GOLD analysis project Ga0299915, IMG submission 200263) | Soil microbial communities from uranium-contaminated site in the Upper Colorado River Basin, Wyoming, United States - RVT92D227 (version 2) ...
CTGCGCGACCAGCAGGGCCTCGAAGGCCTCGTCCGCCGGATCGACCCCGATCCCGAGGAAGTGGAGCTCGCCGTCGGGCAGGTCCGGGATCTCCCGGGCGACGCTGTTGATCTCGACGGCCGGGAGCAGCTCGAGCGCTGCCGGGAGCGGCGGCGCGCCGGCCGCCGTCAGCTCGCGGTACGCGAGGAGCGAGTCATGGTCGGCGATGGCCAGGAGCTGGACCCCCGCCCCGGCGGCTGTCGCCGCGAGGGCGGCGGGCGCGAGGACGCCGTCGGAGCGGGCCGTGTGTGCGTGCAGGTCCACCGACGTGGGTCCCGGGGGCGGCACCGGGTGGACGCCCGGGGCGCGTCGGCTGGGCGGCACCGGTCCCTAGAGCTCCACCTGCCGCTGGATCCGCTCGAGGGCGAGGGCGCGGCCGGTCGCCGGGTCGATGTCGACCCGCAGGGCGTTGAACACGACCGGCCCGTCGGCCACCTCGAACCGGGTCGGCAGGCCGGTCAGGAAGCGGGGCAGAACGGTGGACGGGTCGAAGCCGATCACCGAGTGGATCGGGCCGGTCATCCCCACGTCGCTCTGGAAGGCGGTCCCCCGGGGGAGGATCCGCTCGTCGGCGGTGGGCACGTGGGTGTGCGTTCCGGCCACGACCGAGACCCGCCCGTCGAGGTAGAGCCCGAAGGCGGTCTTCTCGCTCGTGATCTCGCAGTGGAAATCGACCAGCCGGACCGGCGGCAGGTCGTCGGCGTGGGCGTCGAGCAGCCGATCGGCCTCGGTGAACGGGTTCTCGATCGGCAGCATGTACGTCCGGCCCTGGAAGTTGAGGACCGCCAGGTGGGTGCCGTCGACCGCCTCGTACACCCCCCAGCCCCGGCCCGGGACCCCCTCGCTGCCGTAGTTGTGGGGCCGCAGGATCCGCTCGTCGGCTTCGAGCGTCGGGTAGACCTCCCGCTTGTCCCAGACGTGGTTGCCGCTGGTGATCACGTCCACTCCCGCCCCGAACAGGGCGGCCGCGGTCGAGCTGGTCAGGCCAAGGCCGCCGGCGAGGTTCTCGCCGTTGGCGGTGACGAAGTCCAGGCCGTCGGACCGGAGATCGGGCAGGAGCCGTCCGACCGCCTCCCGCCCGGGCTTCCCGATGACGTCGCCGATCACCAGGACCCGGCACGGCCGCGGGCTGCGGGTGCCGGTCATCGGCCTACTTCGCGTACTCGACGGCCCGCGTCTCGCGGATCACCGTCACCTTGATCTGGCCCGGGTACGTCAGCGACTCCTCGATCTTGCGCACGATGTCGCGGGCAAGGCGGGTCGCCGCCAGGTCGTCGATCTCCTCGGGGCGGACGAGGATCCGCACCTCGCGGCCGGCCTGGACGGCGAACGTCCGCTCGACCCCGGCGAAGCCGCCGGCGATCGCCTGGAGGTCCTCCAGGCGTTTGAGGTACATCTCGGCCGACTCGCCCCGGGCGCCGGGGCGCGAGGCGCTGATCGCGTCGGCGACCTGGACGATCGGCGCCTCGGGGCAGGCGTACTCGACCTCCTGGTGGTGGGCGGCGACCGCGTTCACCACCTTGCGCGACAGGCCGAGGCGCTGGATGAACTGCGCCCCCAGCGCGGCATGCGGCCCTTCCTGCTCGTGGTCCATCGCCTTCCCGATGTCGTGGAGCAGGCCCCCGGTCTTGGCCGCCAGGACGTCGGCGCCCAGCTCGGCGGCGATCACCGCCGCAAGGCGGCTCGTCTCGATCGCGTGGACGAGCACGTTCTGGCCGTAGCTCGTGCGGTACTTCAGGCGACCGAGGAGCTTCACGATCTCGAGTGGGAGACCGGGGACGCCGGCCTCGTACGCGGCCTGCTCGCCGCCCTGCCGGATCGTCAGCTCGAGCTCGGCCCGGGCCTTGGCCACGACCTCCTCGATCCGGCCGGGGTGGATGCGGCCATCGGCCATCAGCTTCGTCAGCGCGATCCGGGCGACCTCCCGGCGGACCGGGTCGAAGGCCGACAGGATGACGGTCTCCGGGGTGTCGTCGATGATCAGGTCCACGCCGGTGGCCTGCTCCAGGGCCCGGATGTTGCGGCCCTCGCGACCGATGATCCGGCCCTTCATCTCGTCGTTCGGCAGGTGGACGGCGGAGACCGTGTGCTCTGCCGTATGGTCGGCGGCGACCCGCTGGATGGCGGTGACGATGATCTCGCGCGCCCGGTCGCCTGCCTCCTCTCGCGCCCTGCGCTCGATCGCCCGGGAGAGACGCAGGCCGTCGAGCTCGGCCTCCTCCCGGATCGCCTCGGTGAGGGCCGTCTTCGCGTCGGCCGCGGACATGCCCGCGACCTGCTCCAGGGCTGCCACCTGCTGCTCGCGGGCCCGGGCCAGCTCATCGCGCGCCCGCTCGATCTCGCGTTCCCTCTCGAGCAGCTTGCGGTCTCGCTGCTCGAGCATGTCGGTGCGCTGGTCGAGCTGCTCGTCGCGGGCGAGGAGCCGGCGCTCGAGGTCGGTCAGGTCGGCCCGTCTGGCCCGGGCATCGTCCTCGGTCTCGCGCTGCAGCCGGAGCTTCTCGTCCTTGGCCTCGAGGATGAGCTCCTTCTGCTGGGTGCGGGCCTCGGCGACGATGCGGGCAGCCTTCTCCTGGGCGGCCTTCACCGCCTGGGTGGTCCACAGGCCGCGCGCGAGGAACCCGACGAGCAGGCCGATCGCGGCGACCGCGACGATGGCGACCGCCACGACGACAGGGTTGTCCATGGTGCCTCTCGCCTCCCGTCCGGCCGGGGGGCCGGCCGGGGGTATGAAAGTCGGGTTCGGCGACACCGCGCCAGCCGGGGCCCGTCCCCCGGGCGCCGGCGCGGACGCGGCGTGGGCTCGCCGGAATGGATTCGATCACGGGCCGGGAGCGCGCGGCGCGCCCGGCGTGCGCGTAGCCTACTACGGACCCCGCAGGGAGGCCTCCGGGGGTTCCCGGACGCGTCGCGCCCGCGGCCCGGAAAGGCGGGCTCAGCCCGGCAGCGGGTCGGCCTGGTCGTCGGTGCCCGCTGATATCGTCAGCCAGGCCAGCACCGTCCGGGAGCACACCTCCGGATCGAAGCCGTTGCGGGCCAGCAGGGCATACGCCTTCGCCTGGCGCCGGCGAAGGTTGGGCTCGCGCCGGAGAACGGCGTCGCGACGGGCGAGAAGATGCGCGGCCGCTCGCTCGTCGGCGCCCGGTGCCGCATCCGGCGGCCTGCGCCCACCCTCAGCCGGGACCGGCTCGCCCTCGTCGCGACCGCCGAGCACTGCTGCCACGACGTCGTCGGCGATGCCCTTGCGCCGCAGCTCCGTCCGCAGTGCCAGGGAGCCCCGTGGCCGGGAGCGATCGCGCGATTCCACCCAGGCCCTCGCGAACGCAAGATCGTCGAGCAGGCCGAGCCCGGTCAGGCGCTCGAGCGCACCCTCGACCAGACCAGCCTGGTATCCCGCCTCGACCAGCCGCCGGCGCAGGCTGTCGACGCTGAAGGCCCGGACCTCGAGGCGCCGGAGAGCAGCCGCGAGCACGTCCTCGGGGTCGTCCACCGCCGCCCGGCGGGCGCGCCGTTCGGCGGGCGAGGGCCGCGGCCGGCCGTGCATGCCGCCTCTACTCGGCCTCCTCGATGCCCTCGACCGGGATCGCGGCGTTCGACATGCCGGCCCGGATCCGGGCCTCGATGTCCGCGGCGAACGCGGGGTTGGCCCGGAGGAACTCCTTGGCCGCCTCCCGGCCCTGGCCGAGACGCGTCTCGCCGAAGGTGAACCAGGCACCGGTCTTGGTCACGACGTCCATGGCCACCCCGACGTCGAGCAGGCCACCCTCGCGGCTGATGCCCTCGCCGTACATGATGTCGAACTCGGCCACCCGGAACGGCGGCGCGACCTTGTTCTTGACGACCTTCACCCGGACCCGGCTGCCGATCGACTCGGTGCCCGACTTGATCGTCTCGATCCGGCGGATGTCGAGCCGGACGGTGGCATAGAACTTGAGCGCCCGGCCGCCCGGCGTCGTCTCCGGGTTGCCGAACATCACCCCGATCTTCTCGCGCAGCTGGTTGGTGAAGACGAGGGCGGTGTTCGAGCGGCTGACCGCGCCCGTCAGCTTGCGCAGGGCCTGGCTCATCAGCCGCGCCTGGATGCCGACGAACGACTCGCCCATCTCGCCCTCGATCTCCGCCCGCGGCACGAGGGCGGCGACCGAGTCGAGGACCACGCAATCGACCCCGCCGGAGCGGATGAGCGTCTCGGTGATCTCGAGCGCCTGCTCGCCGGTGTCCGGCTGGCTGACGAGCAGCTCGTCGACGTTCACGCCGCAGGAGCGGGCGTAGCCCGGGTCGAGCACATGCTCGACGTCGATGAAGGCAGCCACGCCACCCCGCCGCTGGGACTCGGCGATGATGTGCTGGCAGAGCGTCGTCTTGCCCGACGCCTCCGGCCCGAACACCTCGGTCATCCGGCCCCGGGGCACGCCGCCGACGCCGAGGGCGAGGTCCAGGGCGATCGAGCCGGTGGGGATCACATCGACCTGGAGCTTCTCGGCCGAGCCGAGGCGCATGATCGCGCCGCGGCCGAACTGCTTCTCGATCGCCAGGATGGCGGCCTCGACCGCCTTGGCCCGATCGCCGCCGGCTGCGCCGGCCCGGTCGTCCGCCCGCCGCTCTCCGCTGATCGCCATCGTCACGCTCCCGGCTGCACTACCGAGCCGGCCCGAGCGGACGTCCCGGCGCCCGCCCGTCGCCTCAGCCCTGCTCCTCCTGCTCGACCCGCGGCTTCCGCTTCGGCTTGATCAGCTCGACGGACTGGGGCGGCTCGAGGAACGGCTGGAGCGTGGGCTTGGGCTCGGCCGATCTCGGCTTCTTCTTCGTTTCGCGGTGGGGACGGTCTCGAGTACCCATCGTCGATCGCCTCCGCGGCTGCTCAAGGTAGCGGCGCTGCCTTCACGCGGGCTGCACGGAGGTTGCACCCGGGCTTGTCCGGGCGGCATGCGCGCGCAGCGCGGGAAGGTCATCAGGGAAGGTCCCGGCTCGCAGCGCGGACCGGATCCTGGTCATGAAGTCTAGGGTGAAGGTGAGGTTGTGACAAGTCGCCAGCCGGTAGGCCAGCAGCTCACCGGCCCGGAACAGGTGGGCCAGGTACGCCCGCGAGAAGCGCCGGCAGAGCAGGCATCGGCAGTCCTCCTGGACCGGCGCCGGGTCGTCGCGGAACCGTTCGTTGCGCAGGTTCAGGCGCCCGCCGGGGATCCACAGCTGGCCGTTCCGGGCGACCCGCGCCGGGAGGACCGAGTCGAACAGGTCGATCCCGCGGGCGATCGCGTCGAGCAGGTCGGCCGGCGAGCCCAGGCCCATCAGGTAGCGCACGCGGCCGTCGCGCCGCGCCTCCAGGACTCCGACGGCCAGGTCGATGGCCGCGCCGCGCTCAGCCGGCGTCTCGTCGCCGGCGAGGCCGCCGATGCAGATGCCGTCGAAGGGCTGGTCGGCGATCGCCGTCGTGCTGCCCGCCCGGAGATCAGGCTCCAGGCCGCCCTGGACGATCCCGAAGAGGGCCTGGTCCTCGCGCCGGTGGGCGGCCAGCGATCGGGCCGCCCAGCGATGAGTCCGCTCGGTCGCCGCGGCGACGGTCGGCCGGTCCGAAGCGTGCGGCGGGACGGGCTGGTCGAGGGCGACCGCGACGTCCGCCCCCAGCGCCTCCTGGACCTCGATCGCCCGCTCGGGCGTGAAGCGGTGGAGCGAGCCGTCGTGGTGGCTGCGGAAGGTGACGCCGCCGTCATCGACCGTCCGCAGGTCGCCGAGCGACACGACCTGGAAGCCGCCCGAGTCGGTCAGGACGGGTCGATCCCAGGCCATGAACCGGTGCAGCCCGCCGAGCCGCGCGATGCGCTCATGGCCGGGCCGCAGGTAGAGGTGGTAGGTGTTGGCCAGGATGATCTGGGCCCCAACCTCCGCCAGGTCGTCGGGGTGGAGAGCCTTGACCGTGGCGTTCGTGCCAACCGGCATGAACGTCGGCGTCTCGACCGCCCCGTGGCTGAGCTGGAGCAGCCCGGCCCGCCCGCGCCAGCGGCCGTCGGCAGCTGGCCCTGCGAGGACGTGGAACCGGGCGGCGCCGGGCACGCGACGGCGATCAGGCGTCGGCCACGGGCGGCGTGGCGACCGCCCCGGCCGCGGCGTCCCACAGCCCCGGCTCGCGCCGCGCGGGCGGGAGGTCGTGGCCGAGGGCCTCCAGGTGGGCTCGCGCCCGCTCGGTGGCGACCCGGCCCTGGGGCGTGCGGTCGAGGAACCCGATCCGGAGGAGGTACGGCTCGTACACGTCCTCGACCGTCTCCGCCTCCTCGGCCAGGATGGCCGACAGGGCCGCGATCCCCACCGGTCCGCCCCCGAACTTCTGGAAGATCGCCAGCAGGAGCCGCCGGTCGGTGGCGTCCAGCCCGGTGATGTCGATCTCGAGGACGGCCATCGCCTCCTCGACCGAAGCCAGGGTGACCCGGCCGTCCCCGTGGACCTCGGCGTGGTCGCGGACCCGTCGCAGGAGCCGGTTGACGACCCGCGGCGTCGCCCGGCCCCGGGAGGCGATCGCCCGGGCCGCCTCGTCGCTCACCTCCACGCCGAGGATCCGGGCCGAGCGGCGGACGATCGCGGTCAGGTCGTCCTCGCCGTAGAAGTCGAGCCGGTAGACCGCCCCGAATCGATCCCGGAGCGGCCCGCTGATCCGTCCCGCCCGGGTCGTCGCGCCAACGAGCGTGAACGGCCGGAGCGTCAGCCGGAGGGAGCGGGCGGACGGGCCCTTGCCGATCATCACGTCCAGGGCGAAGTCCTCCATGGCCGGGTAGAGGATCTCCTCCACCGCCCGGTTCAGGCGGTGGACCTCGTCGATGAACAGGACGTCGCGCTCGTCGAGGGAGGTCAGGATGGCCGCCAGGTCTCCCGCTCGCTCCACGGCCGGCCCCGAGGTGTAGCGGACGTTCACCCCCAGCTCGCGGGCGATGATCGTGGCCAGGGTGGTCTTGCCCAGGCCGGGGGGGCCGTGGAGGAGGACGTGGTCGGCCGCCTCGCCCCGTCGCCGGGCCGCCTCGAGCAGGACGGACAGGCTCGCCTTCACCTCGCGCTGGCCGAGGTACTCGTCGAGCGTCCGGGGGCGGAGGGAGCGATCGACGGCCGCCTCGATCTCGTCCAGCTGTCCTGTCGCAAGGAAGGAGAGCGGCGGCTCGGTCATCGTCGGCAGTCTAGCAGGTCGACGTCAATTTCGTACGGATGTTCTAGCGTGATCCCGGCCCGATGATGCGCCCGGGTCAGGCCCGGGACAGCTCGCGGAGGGCGGCCTTCACCCGGTCCTCGAGCGAGCCGCCGACCGGGCGCCCGATGACGGCCGCGCGGGCCGCCTCGCGCGCCTCGGCGAGGGTGTAGCCGAGCGCCTGGAGCGCCGCCACCACCTCGGACTCGGCCAGCGCGGGCGATCCGGCCACTGCCGGGCCGCCGCCCGCGCCAGCGGCCAGCCCCGCGGCGGCGACCTTCTCGCGGAGCTCGAGGACGATCCGCGCGGCGAGCCGCTTGCCGACGCCGGGCACCGCGGTCAGCAGCGCCTGGTCGTCGGCCAGGATCGCGAGCTGGAGCTCGGCCACCGGACGGCTGCCGACGATCCCGAGCCCGACCTTGGGACCGACGCCGGTGACGGTCAGGAGCAGCGTGAAGAAGCCGAGCTCCTCGACCGTCCGGAAGCCGTAGAGCGCCTGGAGGTCCTCGCGGACCAGGTGGTGGGTGTGGAGCTTGAGCCGCCCCCCGGGCTCGGAAACGCCCAGGACGGCCGGCGCGGCGAAGACTCGGTAGCCGACCCCGCCCACCTCGAGCACGAGCGCATCGGCGGTGACGGCCGCGACGATTCCCTCGAGCGAGGCGATCATCCCCGGCGGAGACCAGGCCCGGTCGCGGCGCCGCGGGCGGCGGGCGGGTGGCCGTTGGAGCCGTGGGTGGTCGCCGCTCTCTCCCGCTCGCCGGCGATGGCCACCGGCCGGCCTGCGACCGCGTCGGAGCCATCCCACTCGGCCAGCATCCGGCGCTCGCGCTGGAGCGCCTCGCGGATGGCGCGGTCGAACGGTGTCTCCTCGCGGGCCAGCGGGGCGGCGGCGGCCCGGTCGAGAACGCCGGCGTTGAGCCGCTCCCCGGGCCGTTCGCGATGGGCCGTCCAGATCGCGACCGCCAGCGCGTCGGCCGCGTCATCCGGCTCGGGTGGCTCCGGGAGTCGGAGGAGGACCTGGACCATGCGTTGGACCTGGCCCTTGTCGGCGGACCCGTAGCCCGAGACGGCGATCTTGACCTCCTGGGGGGTCGCCTCGCGGACCGGGATCCCGTGCTGGGCGGCCGCCAGGAGGATGACGCCCCGGCCATGGCCGACCGCCAGCGCGGTCTGCGCGTTGCGGCTGTGGAAGACCCGCTCGACGCCCAGGAGCGCCGGCTTGTGGAGCTCGAGCAGGTCGGTGACGAGCGCATGGATCGCGGCCAGCCGCTCGGCCAGGGGCAGGTCGGGCCGGGTGGTGAGGACCCCGTAGTCGACCGCGCGGAGCCGGCTCCCGGTGCGATCGACGAGCCCGTAGCCGACCGACGCGGTTCCCGGGTCGATCCCGAGGACGATCACCCGGCGACCTCGGCGAGGAGCTCGTCCGAGAGCTCGAGGTTGACCGTGACGCGCTGGACGTCGTCGAGGTCCTCGAGCTGCTCGACGAGCCGGAGCGCCTGGCGGGCCCTGGCCGGGGCCACCCCGACGGTCTGCTTCGCGACCATCGTCGTCTCGGCCGACTCGATGCTCACCCCGGCTGCCTCGAGCGCGCTCCGGACGGCCTCGAGGTCGTGGGGTTCCGTGTAGACCTCGATCGGGTCCGCGTCGGGCTCCACGTCGGACGCGCCCGCGTCGATCGCCGCCAGGGCGACCTCGTCCGGGTCGATCCCGGCCCGTGCCACCGAGATGACGCCGCGCTGCTCGAACTGCCAGGCGACGGCACCCGACCCGGCCAGCTGGCCGCCGGCCTTCGCGAACATCGAGCGGATGTCGGCCGCCGTCCGGTTGCGGTTGTCGGTCGCCGCTTCCACCAGGACGGCCACGCCGCCGGGCCCGTAGCCCTCGTAGGCGATCTCCTCGTACTGCTCGCCCTCGCCGCCCTTGGCCGCGCGCTCGATCGCCCGCTTGATGTTGTCGGCCGGCATGTTGACGGCACGGGCCCGTTCGATCGCGAGGCGAAGGCGGAAGTTGCCGTCGGGATCGGGCCCTCCGGCGCGCGCCGCGACCGCGATCTCCCGTCCCATCTTGGTGAAGACGGCGCCCCGCTTCGCGTCGTTGGCGCCCTTCTGGCGCTTGATCTGCGCCCATTTCGAGTGTCCGGACATCGCCCGGGAGTATAGCCGACTATCATGGCGGGAAGCCCGCGGCCGGGCCGCATCCACGCCTGCCCGAGATCGCACCAGCGGCATCCCGAACCCCGTCCACCCCCTCCTTGGAGAGCGACGAAACGATGACCACGAAGAGCGTTGACCTCCCCCACCTCCGGAGCGTCGTCCTGGCCGGCCACGCGGGCGCGGGCAAGACGACGCTGGCCGAGGCGCTCCTCCACCGGGCGGGGGCGACCAGCCGGCTCGGCCGGGTGGACGACGGGACCTCCACCCTGGACACCGAGCCGGAGGCCCAGAAGCGGCGGATGTCGCTCTCCCTCTCGGTCGCCTCGCTCCAGGCAGAGGGTCGCCTGCTCACCCTCCTCGACACGCCCGGCTACGCCGACTTCGTGGCCGAAGTCGTGGCCGCCTTCCAGGCGGTTGATGCCGCCCTGATCGCGGTCGACGCGAGCGGTGGCGTCGAGGCCGGCACCGAGAAGGCGGTCGAGCTCGGTCGGTCGGGTGGCACTGCCGCCCTGTTCGTCGTGACCAAGTGCGAGCGCGAGAACGCCGATCCCGGTCGCGTCCTCGATGCCCTGCGCGATTCGTTCGGGACGAAGATCGCCCCGCTCCAGCTGGCCATCGGGACTGGCGAGGCGTTCTCTGGCTACGTCGACCTTGTCCACCGCACCGCCTACCGCTGGGACGGGAAGCAGGAGGTCGAGATCCCGATCCCGGCCGAGCTCGAGGGCGAGGTTGCCCGGCGCCGCGACCAGCTCCTCGAGGCGGCGGCCGAGGCCGACGACGACGTCCTGACGAAGTACCTGGAGGGCGAGGAGGTCTCCGACGAGGAGCTTGACGCCTGTCTCCACAAGGGCGTGCGGGAGTCGCTCCTGGCCCCCGTCCTGGTCGCCTCGGCCGCCAAGGGCATCGGCCTGCGCGGCATCCTCGACGCGATCGTGCGCTACCTGCCGGCGCCGTCCGAGGAGCCGCCGGTGGCGGCCCGCGAGCCGAAGAGCGGCGAGGCGATCGGCATCGCTCCCGACGCGAACGGCCCCCTGCTCGTCCGCGTGTTCAAGACGACGGCCGACCCGTTCGTCGGTCGCCTCACCTACCTGCGCGTCCTCTCGGGCACGCTCCGCAGCCAGGGCTCGGCCTGGAACGCGGGCGTGGGCGAGGACGAGCGGATCGGCCAGCTCCTGCGTCTCCATGGCAAGGAGCAGGAGCCCACCGGCGAGCTCAAGGCGGGCGAGATCGGGGCAGTGGCCAAGCTCGCCAGGACGGGCTCCGGTGACACGCTCTCGGCCAGGGACCGGCCCTTTGCCCTGCCGCCGATCGTCTTCCCCGATCCGACCCTGGTGGTGGCGATCGAGCCCCAGACGAAGACCGACCTTGACAAGATGGGCCCCGCCCTTCAGCGGATGCTCGAGGAGGAGCCCTGTGCCCGGGTCGAGCGCGGCGCCACCGGCGAGCAGCTCCTCGTCGCCATGGGCGAGACCCATGTCGCCGTGATCGCCGAGCGCCTCAAGCGCAAGTTCGGCGCCTCGATCGTCACCCGGACCCCCAGGGTCCCGTACCGGGAGACGATCCGCGGCCGGACCCAGGTCCACGGCCGCTACAAGAAGCAGACCGGCGGTCACGGGATGTTCGGCGACGTCTGGCTGGAGCTGGAGCCCAACCCCGACGGGGGCGTCGAGTTCGCCGAGCGGGTCGTCGGTGGCGTCGTCCCCAGGCAGTACTTCCCGGGCGTTGAGAAGGGCGTCCGCGAGGCGGCGGCCGACGGCGTGCTGGCCGGCTACCCGCTGATCGACTTCAAGGCCACCCTCTACGACGGCTCGTTCCACTCGGTCGACTCGAACGAGCTGTCGTTCAAGATCGCCGCCTCCATGGCCCTCAAGCAGGGAGTGATGGAGTGCAGGCCCGTGCTCCAGGAGCCGATCATGGCGGTCGAGGTGCGGGTGCCCGAGCGCTTCATGGGCGACGTCAACCGCGACCTCAACGGCCGCCGCGGGCGGGTGCTGGGCATGGACACCTCGGGCGCCGGGATGCAGGTGATCACGGCCCATGTCCCCCAGGCCGAGCTGTTCAGCTACGCCACCGAGCTGCGTTCGCTGACCGGCGGGCGGGGCACCTTCAGCCAGACGCTCGATCACTACGAGGAGGTGCCCCAGCACCTCGCCGGGAAGGTGATCGAGGCGCACAAGAAGGAGCAGGAGGCGGCCGGTCACTGAGGCGGGCACCCGCCCGGGCTCACGCCTGCTCGCCCTCGTACGCGCGGCCAGCGGCTGCGGTCAGCGCGCGGCGCTCACCGCCTCGGCGAGCGCCAGGCGACCCTCGTAGAGCGCCCGGCCGACGATCACGCCGGCGCAGCCCGCGTCACGCACCGCCTGGATGTCGTCGAGGCTGCTGATCCCCCCCGACGCGATGATCCGGGCGCGCCCGGTGCGCACCAGCCGACGGAGGAGGCCGAGGTCCGGGCCTTCGAGCGTCCCGTCGCGCTCGATGGCGGTGACCGCGAAGGTGAGCACGCCTGCGTCGAGGAATGCCGCCAGCGCATCCTCCACCCGGCCGCCTGACCGCTCCCCGACCCAGCCATCGCCGACTGCCCGGCCGTCCCGGACGTCCAGGGCAACGACGATCCGGGCCGCGCCGTGGGCTTCGACGATTGCGGCGACGAACGCCGGGTCGGCCAGGGCAGCTGTGCCGACCACGGCCCGCGCCGCGCCCGATCCGAGCGCGGCCGCGACCGATGCTTCGTCTCGCAGGCCGCCGGCCACCTGGCAGCGAACCGGCTGCCCCAGCCCCGCGGTGATCGCCCGGATCACGTCCGACTGCCGCGGCCTGCCCGTTCGCGCGCCGTCGAGGTCGACGAGATGAAGCCAGCGTGCCCCCTCGGCCACGAACGAGCGCGCGACCGCAACGGGGTCGTCCGCGTAGGCCGTCTCGGCCGAGAAGCTCCCCCGGAGCAGGCGCACGACGCGACCGCCCCGCAGGTCGATCGCCGGAAGCAGCTCGAAGTCACGCTTGCCCGGCGATGTGGCATCGTGATAGCGTGCTCG
>Ga0299915_10002930_pt1 | contig 12383 bp, 7 predicted proteins | sample RVTome_13_FD_200263 | JGI IMG/M metagenome (GOLD analysis project Ga0299915, IMG submission 200263) | Soil microbial communities from uranium-contaminated site in the Upper Colorado River Basin, Wyoming, United States - RVT92D227 (version 2) ...
GCGCACGTGATCCTGCCGTATCACAAGCTGATCGACGGGCTGCGCGAGGATCACGGCGCGAAGCGCGGCAACGCGATCGGCACCACGCGACGCGGGATCGGGCCGGCCTACGAGGCGAAGGCGGGGCGCCGCGGCGTGCGCATGCGCGACCTGCTCAAGCCCGCGCGGCTACGCGAGCTCGTGGCCGCGAACCTCGACGAGCTGGCACCGCTGATCCGCCACCTCGGCGGCACCGTCCCGTCCGATGCCGAGGTCGCGAAGTGGATCGAGGAAGCGCTCGTCGCGGGCGCCCGGCTCGCCCCGCACACCGGCGACGCGGGGCGGCACGTGGCGAACAAGATCGCAGCGGGCAAGCACGTGCTGTTCGAAGGCGCGCAGGGCTGCTTGCTCGATCTCGATCACGGGACCTATCCGTACGTGACGTCGTCGTCGACGATCGCCGCGGGCGCGTGCCAGAGCGCCGGGATCGGCCCGACGCAGATCGATGCAGTCGTCGGGATCACGAAGGCCTACGCGACGCGCGTCGGTGGTGGGCCGTTCCCCACCGAGCTCCACGGCGAGGCCGGTGATCGGCTGCGCGTCGCCGGCGGCGAGTTCGGGGCGACCACCGGTCGGCCGCGCCGCTGTGGGTGGCTCGATCTGCCGGCGTTGCGAATGGGCGTCAGGCTCTCGGGGATGCAGTCGCTCGCGCTGACCAAGCTCGACGTGCTCGGCGACCTCGGTGAAGTTCGTGTGTGTGTCGCCTACAAGGTCGACGGCAAGGAGCTCGACGAGCCGCCGATCGATCCCGATGACATCGCGCGGGCCGAGCCCGTGTATGCGAGCTTTACCGGCTGGGGAAAGCTGCCGGCCACCGCGCGTGACGTCACGGATTTGCCTGCTCCGGCGCGTGCGTACGTCGACACGATCCAGAAGATGGCCGGTGTTCCGTTCTGTCTGGTCTCCGTCGGGCCCGACCGCATGGAGACGATTCGCCTCCTCGATCCGTTCGCCTAACGCCGGCTGTGCCAGCGAGCCGCCAGGCGAGCAAATACCCTTGGGGTGCCAACTGGCGTTCCGCGTGTAGGCCTGTGATACGATCATTTCTCCAAGGAGTGCGGGACTCGGGGGTCCGACACTCGAACCACGTATGCAGGATTCACCATGAAGATCGTCTGCGACGCTTGTCAGGCCAAGTACTCGATCTCGGACGATAAGGTCCAAGGCAAGGTCTTCAAGATTCGCTGCAAGAAGTGCAGCAACATCATCGTCGTTCGTGGTGGTGCCGGAGCTGCCGAGCCTGCTCCGCCGCCCGCGCAGGAGAAAGACACGCGCGTCTACGACTACGGCTACGAGGGTGGCGATCAAGCACCGGCGGGTGACGAGCCCGTGTGGCATGTCGTGATCAATCAAGATCAGGTCGGCCCGATGACGGCCGTCGAAGTGCAGCAGCGGTTCTCGTCCGGCGAGATCGATGCCGACACCTACGCGTGGCGCGAAGGGTTCGCGGACTGGTTGCCGCTCGCGCAGGTCGATGCGTTCGCCGGGTTCGTCGCATCGGGCAGCGCCACGGCGGCGGTCGGTGGCGGCGGCGGCGGCGCCGATGCGGTCGCGGCGATGTTCGGTGGCGGTGGTGGTGGCGGTGAAGAGGCCGGCACGATGCGTAGCGATCCCGGTGATCTGTTTGCAGCAGCGTCCTCGAGCGCGCGGCACTCCGACGACGATGGTGGCGATCTGTTCGGCAGCAAGCCCGCGGCGGCCTCGTCGCGTGACGCCGCAGCCGCGAACGCCAAGCTCCGCGGCGAGCGCAACGAGAACTCGGTGCTGTTCTCGCTCAACAACCTCGCCCAGCTCGCCAGCGACAAGCCCCAGAAGGCCGCGTCGGCGCCGCAGGGCGGCACGATGCAGGGCCATGCGAGTGGCCAGGCCGGTGGCGAAGGCTCCGGGCTGATCGACATTCGCTCGATGGCGAACGCCTACCTCGGCGGTGGCGCCGGTGCGGTGAAGCCGGCGACGTCGTCGGCGATCGGCTCGATCGACGACCTGCCGGTGTTCGGCGGCGGTGGGTTCTCGGAGCCCGCCGTCATCGTCCCGACGGCGCGGGCACAGAACAACAGCAAGCTGATGTACGTGCTGATCGGATCCGTGGGGCTACTCGCCGTCGCGGCGGTGATCCTCATCGTCGTCATGCTCGGCGGCGACAAGAAGCCGGAACAAGTTGCCGCGTCGGGGCTGGGCGACAAGCCGGACACGACGAAGCCCGACACCGTGAAGCCCGACGACGTGGAGAAGAAGCCCGACGACGTGGAGAAGAAGCCCGACGACGTGGCGAAGAAGCCCGACGACGTGGCGAAGAAGCCCGACGACGTGGCGAAGAAGCCCGACGATGTGGCGAAGAAGCCCGACGACGTGGTCGCCAAGAAGCCGCCGAAGAAGGATCCGGTGAAGAGGGATCCCGGCGGTCAGGTGGCGGTGAGGGATCCGGTGAAGAAGGATCCGGTGAAGAAGGATCCCGTGGTCAAGGATCCGCCGTCGGGCGGTTGCGACGAGGTCTCGTGCGTGCTGAACAACTACGAAGGTTCGTGCTGCGCGAAGTACAAGAAGGGCGGCGCCACCAAGACCGGTCCCGCCGTGCAGATCGGCGAGAAGCCGAAGAGCGACGTGCCCGAGGCGCTCGACCGCTCGATGATCGCCGAGGGTGTCGGACCGGTGAAGGCCAAGGTGATGGCATGTGGCGACAAGTCGTCCGCGAAGGGGCAGGTCAAGGTCTCGGTGAAGGTGAACCCCGACGGCAGTATCGCGAGCGTCACGGTCAAGGCCTCGCCCGACCCAGGTCTCGGGAGTTGCGTCGCGAGCGCGATGCAAAGAGCACGGTTCAAGAAGACGCAGTCCGGTGGCACCTTCGGCTATCCTTTCGTCTTCTAGAACCGTCGTGTTCTAGAGGAACCTAAGAAGGGGTGACCATGTCCTGTTGGAAAGCTTTGGCCTCTGGTGCGTGCATTTCGTTCGTCGTGTTTGCCTGCGGTGGAGGTGGTGGCTCCGACCTGACCGCCGCCGAGACCGTCGACGACTCACTCGACCAGCTCTGCGAGCGCGCACACGAGTGCAAGGCTGACTTTCCGGCCGACGCGGGCTTCATGTTCGATGTGGTCTTCGAGGCCAGTGTCGCCGAGTGCATCACGTCATTCGACATGATCAGCCTGCGCGACGAGATCCAGGCCTCCGTGGATGCCGGTCGGATCGACTACTCCGCGGAAGATGGTGCCGATTGCAGCAACTTCGTGGACGGGCTGAGCTGCGCCGACTTCTGGAGCAACGCGCTCGAGGGCGTCCCGGCGGGACCCACGTGTGACACCGTCTTCCTCGGCAATGTCACCGTCGGTGGCGCGTGCGTGATCGATCTGGACTGCATCGGCGCCACGACGATCTGCAACGAGACGACGCTGCTCTGCGAAGAGGGCTAGTCCCGCCGAGCGTTGCTGCGGTTCGACTTCTACTTACCGCCGCAGGCGATCCACTCGACGAGCAGCGCGCGCTCCTCGGCGCTCGGACCGCCCGCGGGTGGCATCGTCGGCGTCGCGCCGGTCGCGCGGAGCACGACGCGATCCTCGAGCTGCATCGTCGTGGCGTGGTCGTCGAAGTTGATCTCTACGGGGGCGTTCTGGCGCATCGCTCGAGTGGCATCCGCGGCACCCGTTCGTGACGAACGGCGCGCCGAACGTCTGATAGTCGAGGTAGGAGGTCTCGCAGTCGCCGACCGGTGGATCCAACGGGTCGTCGTTGACGGCGTCGGCGCCGCCGCCCCCAACCGCCGGCGTGATCGCGGCGGCGGCGATCCCGAAGCCCGCGAGCCGCCGCGCCTGCGCGTGCTCGAGCCGGTCGTCGTACTCTGCGAGCGTCCCACCGTCGTCGTTGCCGAGCTGGTGCGCGTGGTAGAGCAGCCCGCCTGCGCCGAGGATCGCCGCACCGCCGAGCACGACGAGCACGGTGTTCGCGGCACCCCAGGTGCGCTCGAAGCGTGGCGGTGGCGGCGGCGGTAAGACTCGCTCGACCGGTGTGAGCTTCGGCTGGGTGATGCGCATTCGCGCCGCGCCGATCGCCTGCTGCGCGAGCGAGATCTGATCCTCGCTCGGGTTCGTCGCGAGGAAGCGCTCGTAGTAGATGATGGCAGCCTCGAAGTTGCCTAGCTGCAGCTCGACCTGCCCGATCGCGAACAACAGCTCGGGTTGTTTCGTGTCCTCGTAGAGCGCCAGCAGCTCGGTGCGAGCGGTGGCCGCCTCGCCGCGCTCGAGCAAGCCGCGGACTCGCTCGATGCGGCAATCGGTGATGCACACATCGGGCTCATCTGCGCCGGCAGGCGTCGCGAGTAGTGCGACGACGATCGCGACGCGTGCGCACGACATCGCCGACCTGTATCACGCTTCTCGCGCTGCGATCCGATCATGACGGTGCTGGACGTCACGTTCATCGAGCTCGAGGCTGAACCGGATGATTACAGGGTCAGCGGCATCAGGTGATAGCCGACGGCACCCGCGAGTACCGTGACGAGGAGTACCAGCATGATCGCAAGCACCACCCGGTGCCGGGGTCGAGAGGTCGAGAATACGGCGGTGGGTTCGATGCGCGTTGGCGCGTCGTGCATCGACCCGTCGAGGGGTTGGAGGAGCGTCGGCGCGTCGTGCATCGACGCGTCGAGGGGTCCGGTTCGGTTCGCTGGCGCTGGCGCACTGGAGGGAGCGCTCTGCGGCCACCGTTGCGCCGTGCCGTCGGGCAGCGTCCGCGGGACGTCGCGATCGGTCCACAGCGGCATCGCGGCCGGCGGCGGGTTCGGGCTGGGTATTGCGGGATGGCGAGCGTCTCGCCGGGGATCCACGAGCTGCGCAGTTCCGCGGGCGGCGCGTGGCATCGCGGCGGGCACGAGCGTCGACATGACGCCGTCACCCGGCTCGTCGAGCAGGACCGCGGTTTGCTCGCGACCGAAGGTCGCCACACGGTAGTCGCTGCCGCGGGGCGTCGGTCGCAGCATCGGCTGCACCGGTGTGCCGGCGGGCGGATGCATCAGCGGACTGTCCTCCAGGATCTGCGTCGGCTCGCGCAGACGCGGTGGGAGCGAGCGACTCGAGCGGTCGTGCGCCGCGGCTGGTCGCCGATCAGGTTCGAGCACGCGATCGCTCGGCATCGAGGGCGCGCGCCGCGGCTTGAAGAACGTGGTCTGGTCGAACAGCCACTCGATCCAGTCGAAGACTTGCTGGTTGTCGGCGACCAGCCCGAGGCGCGTGGTGAGCGTCGTCAAAGCGCTGTGCAGTGCGGTCGCGTGCTGCCAGCGCTGATCCGGATCGCGAGCGAGCGCGGTCATCACCGTCTCATCGATCTCGGCGCGGACCAGCGGGTTGGTTCGCGACGGTGGCTCGATCGGCATCTCGCGCACGCGGTGCAGCGTCCGCATGTTGTCGGGCAACGTGAACAGCGGGCGATTCGTGAGCAACTCGTGCGCGATCACGCCGAGCGCGAACAGATCGGCGCGTGGGTCGATCCGGCCGGCGAGGTACTCGGGAGCCATGTAGCCGAACTTGCCCTTGATCGCGCCGCCGGCCGTCTGCATCCCGGCAGCGGATGCCTTCGCGATCCCGAAGTCGATCAGCTTCACCACGCCACCCTCGGCGAGGATGATATTCGACGGCGAGACGTCGCGATGGATGATCCCGAGTGGCCGCCCTGCCTCGTCACACAGGTTGTGCGCGTAGTCGAGCGCGTCGCAGATCTGGTTGATGATGTTGAGCGCGATCGGCACCGGCATCGGCCCGGTGGTCACGGCGCAGTGCTCGACGACCTGGCGCAACGTGCGACCCGGGATCAGCTCCATCGCGATGAAGTAGGTCTCCCCGACCTTGCCGAGCTCGTACGTCTGCGCGACGTTCACGTGGCGAAGCTGACTCGCGAGGCGTGCCTCTCGCACGAACGCCCTCACCATGTCGTCGTTCTCCGCGACGTGCGGGAGCATCCGCTTGAGCGCGACCTGGCGACTGCAGCCTTCGCTCGCCAGCTCGGCGCGATCGACTCGCGCCATGCCACCGATCCCGAGCCGCTCGTACACGAGGTACGGCCCGAACGCCTCTGTCGGCGCTTGTCTCACCGCGACATCGTATCAGCGAACTCTCGAACAGCGACCGACGACTCCTGGATGTGATGTTTCCGGATCGTCCCATGCTAGTGCTGCCGTCACGGAGACTGGCATTCATTAGCTCGAGCGAGTCGTCGGATCATCATCACGATGCGAGACGTTGTTAGTGACCGCGCGGCGACCAAACATATCCGTCGTCGTCGCGAACCTCAGCGTGGCATGCCGGACCCCGAGTCGGTCGGCAGCAGCAGCGTCGGATCCCACTTCGGTTTTGACCGAGGAGTGACTGGCACCGCCTGCGATCCGGATCCTTGCTCGACCGGCGGCGCCGGAGGCGGATCCACCTTCGTGATCGGCTTTGCGCGCGGTCGATCTCGGCGCCGATCCTGCCTGGGCGTCGTGGAGGCCTGACCCGTCGGTACCGGCGAGATCTCCTCGCTCGTCGGCGTCGGGGCTGGTGTTGGTGTCTCCTGGATCGGTGGCATCGAGAGCGGTGCGGAGGGCGGCGTCACGGTCGCTGCAGGCGCGGCGGTCGTCCGCTCGGTCGCGTCGCCGCGGTTCATCATCACCAGCAGCGTCGCCGCCACACCGCCCGCGAGCCCGAGGCCGATGATCGATCCCACCACGAACCGCCCGCGCTTCGGCGCTTCCGGCGTCGGCTCGACCACCAGAGGATCGCTCGGACCGTCTGGCGATGATGCCAGCTTCTGACACGCGCTGTGATCTCGAGCGAGACGTCGGAGTTGCGATCGACAGGGGGAAAAATCCCAGGCCAGTACGCTTGCCGGCGCGGTGGCAGGAGCAGTTGCGTTGGCCGGGACACGCTCGATCGAGCGCCGCGATCCGCAAACAACATCGGAGGGTTCGCGCTGGGGTCTGTTGGCATCGTTCCAGCATTGGCGCGCTGCATCATGCGTATCCGATTCCTGACCGCCGCTCTCGTCAGTCTGCCGCTGTTCGCCGCCTGTACCGGCGCGGACAAGGACGAGGGGCCAACCCCCTACGACGACGACTACCCGGTCACGGACGGCGACATCAACGCCGGCGCTCCGGCGAACGACTCGCTGCCGGATGACAACAAGGCCGATCAAGTGTTTCCCGCGAAGTTCGAGGTCGCCTTCCAGTCGCCGGTGAAGAGCCAGGGCAGCCGTGGCGTGTGCTCGATCTTCGCCGCGACCGCGCAGGTCGAGAACCTCTACATCAAGGCCGGCATGCCGGTCGGCGATGCCGACTTCTCGGAGCAGTACCTCCAGTGGGCCGCGAAGAACCTGTCGGGCGGCTTCCCGAACACGTCGGGCTCGACCTCGGAGATCAACCTCCGCACGGTCGTCAACTTCGGCACCGTCAAGGAATCCGAGTGGACGTACGAGACGTCGCAGTGGAACACCTCGAACGACCCGGCGTGCACCGAGGGCGAGAACCTGCCGACGCGTTGCTATACGAACGGCGAGCCGCCGGCCACGGTCAACCAGGCCGCCAAGTTCAAGCTGCCGTCGACGCGCTTCCTCAACACCAACTCGATCAAGGCGCACATCACTTCCAAGGGAACCGGCGTCAACGTCGGCTTCACGTTCTTCTATCAGTCGTGGAACCACCGCCGCTCGACGCTCCCGATCTCGACGCCGCTGTGGCAGCAGGGTGTCGTCACGTACCCCAACGCGAAGGACAAGGAAGTCTCCCTCGTGAAGCGCGCGGGTCACGCGATCCACATCGTGGGTTGGGACGACAACTTCGAAGTCTGCATGCGTGACGAAGCCGGCGTCGACGTCCCGGGCACGGGCGGCGAGTGCAAGAAGGAGAAGGGCTTCTGGATCTTCAAGAACTCGTGGGGCACCAGCGGCTTCGGCATCGATCACCCGACGGGTTCGGGTTACGGCTACCTCTCGTACAAGTACGTCCAGGAGTTCGGTTCGGCGGTCGCGGCGGAGATTCCTTCGTTGACTCCGGCGCGCGAAGTCTGTGACGACGCGGCCGACAAGGACGAAGACGGCGACAGCAAGGCGAACTGCGACGACAGCGATTGCGCTTCGCACCCGGCGTGTTCGGGCGGCGGCACCACGCGCACGTTCACCTCGACGCCGAACGCGTCGATCCCGGACGACAGCGCGACCGGCGCGTCGAGCACCCTCAACGTCACGGATGCCGGCACGGTCACCGACGTCAAGCTCACCGTCGACATCAGTCACAGCTTCCGCGGCGACCTCAAGGTCACGCTGAGCAAGGGCAGCAAGTCGTTCGTCGTGTTCGACGCGACCGGCGGCTCGGCCGATGACCTCAAGCAGACGTTCACGGTCGCCGGCATGGCGGGCGAGGCGCTCGCGGGCGGCTGGACGCTCAAGGTCGAGGACACCGCGGCCCAGGACCTCGGCACGCTGAACAGCTGGTCGCTCGAGGTCGCCTCGAACTGATCGACAACGACTCGGCGGGGACCTGCTTTGCAGGCACCTCGCGGAACGGCGCCGTCACCCCGCGGCGCCGTTTTACTTTTCGGTGCGTGATCTCGAGGCGCGAACGGGTAGGGTACCGGCCATGAAGCTCGGACTCGTGGTTCCGCTCGTGCTGGCGTGCTCGTCGCCGGCGAAGCCGGTCGTCTCGCTGCCTCCGCCGGCTTCGATCGAGGTGCCCGTGGTCGCCGAGCCGGCACCGGTGGCGCCACCGATCGAGGATCCGTACCTGTGGCTCGAGGAGGTCGGATCGGACAAGGCCCTGGCGTGGGCGCGCGACCGCAACAAGCAGAGCGAGGCCGAGCTGGGCGGCGTCGCCAGCTTCGCCCCGTCACGCGATCGCATCCGCGCGATCCTCGACTCCAAGGACAAGACGCCGTTCGTCACCAAGCGCGGCAAGGACTACGTCAACTTCTGGAAGGACGCCCAGAATCCCAAGGGCCTGCTCCGCAAGACCACGCTTGCCGAGTACAAGAAGCCGCAGCCGCGCTGGGAGACCATCGTCGACATCGACGTGCTCGCGGCGAACGAGAAGGAGAACTGGGTGTTCGCGGGGATCACGTGCCTGTACCCGAAGTACGACCGCTGCTTGATCTCGCTGTCGCGCGGCGGCGGCGACGCGAAGGTGGTCCGCGAATTCGACGTCATCAAGAAGGCCTTCGTCGCGGACGGCTTCACGGTGCCCGAGGCGAAGACCCGGATCTCGTGGAAGGATCGCGACACGGTCTACCTCGGGACCGACTTCGGACCGGACTCGCTCACCGCATCGGGCTACCCGCGCCTCGTCAAGGAATGGAAGCGCGGCACCAAGCTCGCCGACGCGACCACGATCTTCGAGGCGCAGCCCACCGACGTCTCGGTTCAAGGGCTTCGCTCGTGGGATCACGGCAAGGCCCACGATCTCGTGTGGCGCTCGATCTCGACCTTCACGGGCGAGCTGTACCTGCGCGACGGCGCCGGCAAGCTGACGCGGGTCGAGATCCCGCTCGATGCCACCGCCAGCCTGTGGAGCGACCAGATCCTCGTCACGCTGCGCAGCGACTGGGCGATCGAGGGCAAGACCTGGGTGAAGGGCGCGCTGCTGGCGATGCCGCTCGTTGACTTCCTTGCCGGCAAGCGCGCGTTCACCATGCTGTTCGAGCCGGCTCCGAATCGTGCGCTCCGCGGGGTCTCGCAGCTCAAGTCGGCGCTCGTGGTCAACGAGCTCGAGGACGTCAAGACTCGGCTCCACGTGTGGACGCCGAGCAAGGGCAAGTGGACCAAGCAGCCGTTCGGCAAGGATCAGATCGGCACGACCTCGTTGTCGTCGGTCGATGGCACCGGCGAGACCGACGACTACTGGCTCACCCACACCGATTACCTCACGCCGTCGTCGCTCTCGCTCGGGACGCTCGGCAAGCAGCCCGCGCTCCTCAAGCGCAGCCCGGTGTTCTTCGACGCGAAGGACCTCCACGTCGAGCAACACTTCGCGACGTCCAGGGACGGCGTGCGCGTCCCGTACTTCCAGATCTCGCGCAAGGCGCTCGTGCTCGAAGGCAAGAACCCGACGGTGCTCTACGGCTACGGCGGCTTCGAGATCTCGCAGACGCCGGGATACGATCCGGTCAGCGGCGCCGCATGGGACGAGCGAGGCGGCGTGTACGTCGTCGCCAACATCCGCGGCGGCGGAGAGTACGGACCGGCGTGGCATCAGGCCGCGAAGGGCCACAACCGCCAGCGCGCGTACGATGACTTCATCGCGGTCGCCGAGGATCTGATCGCGCGCAAGGTCACGTCGCCCGCGCGCCTCGGCATCGTCGGCGGCTCGAACGGCGGCCTGCTGACGGGCGTGATGCTGACGCAGCGGCCGGACCTGTTCGGCGCGGTCGTGTGCGCGGTGCCGCTGCTCGACATGAAGCGCTACCACAAGCTGCTCGCGGGGGCGTCGTGGATGGAGGAGTACGGCGATCCCGAGCAGCCCGATGACTGGGCCGCGCTCGCGAAGTACTCGCCGTACCACAACGTGCACAAGGGGAAGCAGTATCCGCGCACGCTGTTCACGTCGTCGACGCGCGACGATCGCGTACACCCGGGACACGCCCGCAAGATGGTCGCGCGCATGCTCGAGCAGGGACACGACGTCCTCTACTACGAGAACATCGAGGGCGGGCACGGCGGCGCCGCCGACAACGAGCAGGCGGCGTTCCTGCGGGCGATGCAGTACGCGTTCTTCAGCAAGCAGCTCGGGCTCGAGTGATCAGTCGCGCGCGCCGTCGATGTCGACGGCGATGCGGCAGTCGAGCCCCACGCCCTCGATGGCGACGCCGCGTGCGCGCGGAACCCGGCGGCGATCGGAGACGTCGATCGTTTCACTTCGGCAGCTCGCGATCGGGGCGACCGAGAAGATAGCCCTGGAGGAGGTCGCACCCTACGCTCACGAGGCATTCCCTCTCGTCGACCGTCTCGACACCTTCGCCCACGACGACACACCCCACCTCGTGGCACAGCTTGCACAGCGCGCCGATCGTGCGTTGCTTCAACGCGCTCAGATGAACATCGCGGACGAGCGACATATCGATCTTCACGACCTCCGGCATGAGCTCGGTGAAGCTCGTCAGCCCGGAGTATCCCGCGCCGATGTCATCGACCGCGATGCGAAATCCGAGCTTGCGCAGCCGCGCCAGCCGCGCCGATAGCTCGGGAGAGCTGCTCAGCGATGCACGTTCCGTGATCTCGAGGATGACACGCGAGGCCTGTTGTGTGAGAGGTGCCCGGTCGTCGATCAGGTCGACATCGACAAGATCCGCCGGGTGCAGGTTGACGAACAGACTGACGTCGTCACCGAGGTTCGCGAGCGAGGTCGACGACAGCGCTCGGACCCGACGACCGAGCTGAGGCAAGCGGCCGAGCGTGGTCGCGGCATCGAGAATGTGTTGCGGGCCTGGCATCGACGGCTCGGTCGACCGGAGGAGGGCCTCGACGCCGAACAGGGCACCGGTCCTCGCGTCGACGATCGGCTGGAACGCCATCCACATCTGTTCGAGCCCCGCCTCGAACCGGACCTCGAGACCCGCGCGATCGCTCGCGCCCGCATGTATTCCCGTCACGAAGGACGCTTCACGGCGAATCCGCGCGAGCGCGTGTGCGCGCGCCGCGTGGTGCAGGATCTTGACGAGACCTGCGGTGTCGAGCGGTTTCGTGAGGTAGCGGAAGGCGCCGTATTCCAGCGCCTTGGTCGCGCTGTCGATGTCGGGCATTCCGCTCATGAGGATCACGGGTACGTCGAGATCGAGCCTGCGGACCGCTCGCACGAGATCGAGGCCACCGCATTCCGGCATCTGCACGTCGCTCAAGATCACGTCGAATGGAGCTTGCTCCAGCGCGGCGATCGCCTTGCGTCCGTCGTCCACCACCACCACGTCGAAGTCCGACTTTGTGAGTAGCCTCGCGATCGAGCGTCCGATCATCAAATCGTCGTCCGCCACAAGAAGGCGCGGACGACGGTCTGCCAGCTCGGGAGCGACCGACACGTGGATCGCATCGGAGTTGCTCGGGCCGAGCGATCGCGCAACAGCGGCGCGCAGCTCGGACGGGCTGAACGGCTTGGCAAGCAAGTCTCGCGGAGCGGCACCGCTGGGGCTCAATGCTCCCGCTGGATACCCGGACATCAGGACGAACTTGAGCCCTCGCCGCAAGTCACGAAGCTGCCCGATGAGCTCGTCTCCTCGGCCGTCCGCAAGCACGACGTCGACAACCACTAGATCGATCGATCCCTCGTGACTCACACACACACGCCTGGCTTCATCGGCTGTCGCCGCCTCGATCACACGGCACCCCGCCTCTTGCAGGATCCGGCCGGC
>Ga0299915_10002931_pt1 | contig 12381 bp, 9 predicted proteins | sample RVTome_13_FD_200263 | JGI IMG/M metagenome (GOLD analysis project Ga0299915, IMG submission 200263) | Soil microbial communities from uranium-contaminated site in the Upper Colorado River Basin, Wyoming, United States - RVT92D227 (version 2) ...
GAGGTCAACGTCCAAGGTGGCGTTCATGTTCAGGTTCACGTCGATGTACGTCGATGTACGTCGATGTCAACGTCAACGTTCTTATCTGACCGACATTGGCGCTAGAGCGACTGGTGGGTCGCGTCGAGGTGGAGCTTGAGGCCGATCGTCGTGTCGAAGCTCGCGCCGCGACCGGCACCTTCGCGGTCGACCGCGAAGACGTCGATCCCCACGGTCAGGAACAGCAGCGGCAACAGCGGCAGCGAGAGCTTGCCCGACGCGCGCAGCTGATGCTCGGCTTGCCGGCCGGGGTCGAGCAGGAAGTAGTCGATCGTGCCCTCGGCGGTGACCGACAACTTGCGAAACGTCGCGATCGCAAACGGATCGACCGCCGCGCCGGCCTCGGCGACCAGCCGGAGGGCGCCGATCTGGGCCTCGATCGGGTCCGGCGAGTCGCCGTCGGCGAGTAGCTCGGTGCGATAGCCCGCGCCGACGCGCAGCTTGAGCCGCGAGCGCAGGGTGAACAGCGCGCCGACCGTGTGGGTGAGCTCGGCGTGGCGATACGTGCGCGTGTCCGGGATCGTGAGCTCGGACTCGAACGAGACCCGCGAGTACGGGCTCGGGATCGCCGCCGGCACGATCTTGCGGCGGATCAGCCCCCGGTAGCTGTACAGCGACGTCAGCTGGATGAGGTCGAGCGTCTCCTGCGCCGCGGCAGACATCCCCGCCGGCTGCGTGCGGGCGTAGCCGAACTTCACGTTGAGCCGCGAGTCCCAGCGATGGAACGGGTGATCGAGCTGGAGCAGGACGTTGAGCTCGAGCTTGATCGCGCGTTGCTCGGCGCGCGCGAGCTGGGTATCGCCGAGCGCGGAGGTGTTCGCGATGCTGGTGTTGGTGAGATCGGCGGTCAGGTCGCCGATCGCCGCGGTCAGCAGGCGCTCGGACGCCGGCGTGTCGAACGTGGTGCCGCGCGCGAGCTCCGTCTCGACGAGCTCGCGGATGTCGGGGTTGCCCCGCCACGGCCGCCAGGCCTCGAGCTGATCGTCGGCGAACCCGCCATCGCCTCCCTGCGCGACGAAGTCGATCGTCGCGATCCGGTAGCTGCGCGCCTTGTCGATCGGCCGGCCGTTGATCTGGAACCCCTTGCCCGGTCCGGGCCGCGCTGCACCCAGCATCGTCAGCCGGCCCGACGCCTCGCCGGTCGCGAGCAAGTCCGCGAGCGAAGCGCCGGTCACGTCCAGCGTTCCGACGACGGCGGCGTGCGGCATCGCGCGCTTGAGCTTGGCGCGGGTCAACGGGGCGGTCATCGGGAACGCCCGACCGAACACCACCCCGGTGTTGACGAACGCGATCTCGGCGCGCGTCGTGCGCTGCATGACGCCGAGCACGTACGCGGTCAGGGCCGGTCGGGTCGTCGGCCCGGCACCGACACCGAGCGGTATGCCGTAGCGCTCGCAGTAGCTCGCGACGTGGCGCGCGAGCAGCCCCGCGGTGTCCGCGTCGCGCTGGTCGACCCGCGATCGCTCGACGGTCGCGTCGACCGTCGGGCCATCCGGCGACGGCGTGATCGTCACGTGGGTCACCGCGCGCGCGCCGGTCGACGATCCGACGACCGGCGGCGATCGATCCTGGCGGACCAGCAACGTCGGGCGCTGGCCGTCGGCATCCGACATTCCCGACGACAGGATCACGTCGGGCGCGCGATCGAGCGGCAACGCGCGTTGTAGCGTCAGCACCTCGTCGACCCCGCTCCGACCCGAGTTGACCTGCACCATGACGACGACCACGGTGGCGCCGGCGGCGCGCAGCCGGGCGACGCCCGCCGGGATCGCGGTCGCGAGCTCGTCGAGCTCGAGGCCGACCAGCTGGGGCTTCGCGATCGTCGCGAGGGTGCGCGGCGACAGCACGGCCAGCACGCCGATCTTGTCGCCGCCGCGGTCGACGATGACCTCGCGCCGCACGTGCTTGCAGAACGCTTGCCGGGTCGCGTCGCAGCGCAGGTTCGACACCACCATCGGGATGCCGGCCCGCGCGGTTGCGTCGACGAACCGCTCGAGGCGGTCGCGCTCGAGCGACAGCTCGTGGTTGCCGAGCGTGATCGCGTCGTAGCCTGCGCGGGCGAGCGCCGCGACGATGTCGTGCGCGCCGGCCTCGCCGTCGCGCTTCAAGATGCCGCGCACGAACAGATCGGGTGCGATCTGATCGCCGCCGAGCAGGACGATCGGCGCCGGCGCGCCGCGCTCCGCCGCGTCCTGCCGGATCCGGCGGATCACCGCGACCTGCGCGGCGTAGTCGGGCTCTTCGGCGCTGGGCTCACCACATCGAGGGATCGCCATCTGTCCCTCGAGGTCGGCGTGGTAGACGAGCTCGATCGGCGACGCGAGCGCCTGGAGGACCACGAGGGTGGCGATCACGACGCTTCCTTCGACTCAGACGCGAACCCGCACATCGCCGCATCGTCGCGCACGGCCGGTCTGCGTGCACGGATCGCCCGACACGATCGACCGGGCGCGGTCGGCGACGCTGTTCCGCGCTACCATCGCGTGTCGTTGATCGTCGCGCTCGTCCTCGTCTCCGCCTTCTCCCACGCGCTGTGGAACGCGCTGTTGCGGGTCGAGCCCGACAAGGATCGCGGGCTCGTCGGCGCGATCCTCGTCGCGACGCTGGTCGCGGGCGTCATCGCCGCCGTGCGCTGGGGTGCCGGCGACGTGCCGTTCGCGACCTACGAGGGACTCGGATACACGATCGTCGCCGGCGTGTTCGAGGCCGTGTACTTCGCGACGCTCGCCCGTGCGCTCGAGCGCGGCAAGCTCGGACCGGTCTACACGATCTCGCGCGGCGGTGCGGTGCTCGTCGTGTGGCCGCTCTCGGTCGTGCTGTTCGACGAGCTCGTGAGCTGGTCGTCGACGACCGGGAGCGCGCTCGTGCTCGGCGGGCTGATCCTGTCGGGGCTCGGGGTGCACGGCGCCGATCGCGGCGGAACAGGCCGTAGCGGCATCGCGTGGGCGGCTGCGTGCGCCGGATCGATCGCCGGCTATCACCTCGCGTACAAGGCTGCGTTGCAGAGCGGGGCGAGCCCGTCGGCATCGTTCGCGGTGTCGCTCGGGCTCTCGGCGGTGCTCAGCATCGTGCGGCTCGGCGGTGAGGGTCGCGCCGCGCTCGTGGGCCTCTTGCGGAGCCGCGGAGTCCGGATCGTGGTCATGGGCGTCATCTGCGGCGGCTCGTTCCTCCTCCTGATGGAGGCACTGGCACGCGGCGGCTCCGGCTACGTGCTGACGCTGCGCAACACGTCGGTGCTGTTCGCGATCGGCCTCGCCTGCTCGATCGGCGAGCGGCCGGCCCACGCCGAGGTTGCCGGAGCCGCGCTCGTCGCCGGCGGTGCGGTGTTGATGGCGTGGTAGCAAGCCGGTGCAAGCCGGAGCGGGCGCGACGTGGCATCCTGCGCCGATGGCTCGCACGCCCTCCAGCGCGGTCGACTGGTCGCCGGCTCTCACGCATCTCGGAGGCGCCGATCCGCGGCTGCTCTCGCTGATCGAGCGCCACGGCGCGCCGACGATCACGCCGGATCGCAATCCCGTGCAGTCGCTGTCGCGCGCGATCGTCGGGCAGCAGCTCTCCGGGGCCGCGGCGTCGACGATCTGGGGGCGCGTGCTCGCGCTCTACCCGCGCAAGCAGTTTCCCGGCGCGGCCGCGATCCTCGCGACGCCCGACGACAAGCTGCGCGCCGCCGGGCTCTCCGGCGCCAAGACCGCCGCGATCAAGGACCTCGCGCGTCACGTGATCGAGAAGAAGCTCGTCCCCGCGCGCCTGCCCGCCGCGACCGATGACGAGGTGTCCGCGATGCTCCTGCCGGTACGCGGCATCGGTCCGTGGTCGGTTGACATGTTCTTGATGTTCGCGCTCGCGCGGCCCGATGTGTTGCCCGTCGGCGATCTCGGCGTGCGCAAGGGAATGCAGCGCCACTTCAAGCTGCGCAAGCTCCCCGAGGCCGATCGGATGCGGGAGCTCGCGGCGCCGTGGCGGCCATATCGCACCGTCGCCGCCTGGTACATGTGGCGGATCCTCGAAGACACCTGACCGGGTGAGTGCGATAGTCGCGCTCGGATGAGTCGGCCGGTGAGCTTTCAGGCGCCTCCCGGGTTTCGGGACAGCCCGGCGCCGCCGATCAACCAGGGCGAGGTGGTCGCCTCGACCTACGCGATTCGCGAGGAGATCGCGCGAACCGATACCGGGCTCGTGTTCGAAGCGCGCGACATGATGCTGGACCGGCTCGTCGCGTTCAAGCTCGCGTGGCGCGACCCCACGATGCCGTCGCTGATCCTCGAGGCGCGTCGGTGCGCCGCCGTGCGCGATCCATGCTCGGTCGCGATCCACGGCATGGGAACGCACCACGGCGTCGAGTACGTCGTCGGCGAGCGCGCCACCGGACGGTTGCTGCGCGAGCTCGTCGCGACGCAGCTCCCCGCCGAGGTCTATCTCGTGAAGCTGCGGACGCTGATCGCGGCGGTCGCACGTGCCCACGAGTCGGGCATCGCGATCGGTGACATCTCCGGATCGACCGTGCTCGTCGATGACGACGGCCGCATGGTGCTCGGCCGGCTCTCGCTCTCACAGGTGCCTGCGTTTGGTCCGCTCGGTCAGATCCTGGCCCCCGAGGTCGTGCGCGGCGAGGTCGAGGCTTCCGATCCTGCCGCCGCCGAGGCGATCGATCTCTACGGCCTCGGTTGCGTCGCGATCGAGATGGCGCGCGGAATGCCACCGTTTGCAGATGCGAGCGGCGAGCAGCGTGACGGTGATGTCGAGGAGCTCCGCGGTCACGCCCACGAACCGGCGCCACGGCTCGCGGACCTGCGGCCCGATCTCCCGGGAGAGGTCTCCGATCTGGTCGAGTGGCTGCTCGCGAAGCGGCCGGAGGCACGACCGCGGTCTGCCAAGGACGTGCTCGCGCAGCTCGACGCCGTCACCGAGCGGCTCGGCAAGAAGGCGCGCTCGGTTCGCGTGCTCGTCGTCGACGACGATACCGCGCGTGCACGCTGGCTCTGGAGCCTCGCCCGTCGCGCACACGCGAGCGCCGTCGTCGAGATCGCGAGTGAGGGCACCGACGCGGCGCACAAGCTCAACCGCGATCACCCGGACCTCATCTTCATCGACTCGTCGCTGCGCGGCGTGATGAACGCGCTCGAGCTGTGCATGTATGCGCGCGGTCTCGAGATCGAACACGGCGTGCAGATCGTCGTGATCGGCGAGGTCCCCGAACGCGACCGCGCGCTGTTTTCCAGTGCATCCGTTCCGTTCATCGCCGACGACGGCCAGCTCGCCGAGGCTGTACTCGAGTGCGTGCGATCGAGAGCCGCCGCTCCGCCGAGCCGTCGCAAGCCACGTACGACGATCTCCGGCTAGCGATGCGCGAGCGCGTTGTAGTCCGCCTGACGTCGCATGCAGCAGCCCGCGTCAGGAAGTATCGGTATCCGATCGGCGACGGATCCCTATACTGCCGCGATGCGTTGGCTCCTCGTCCCGGTCTTGCTCGTTGCCTGTGGCGGTGACGACGGTCTGGCCCCTACGGCCTACTTCGATCTCGAGGGCTCGATCGCCGAGCCCGCCACGTTCTGGAACCTGCCGTTCCCGTCGGACCTGAGGCTCGCGGCATCGGGAGCTCCCGACATGACCGGGTTTCCGAATCCGCGCGACGTGCCGATCCTGTCGAGCCTCGTCTCGGTCGTCGACGAACGCCGCGGCTGGCCGACGATGCCCACCGCGTACGTACGGTTCACGGCGCCGGTCCCGACACGCGCGATCGCCGACGTGATCGAGCCCGCCGACGAGGCGCCTGTCCTCCTGATCGACATCGACGCAGCCTCGCCCGAGCGAGGCACGCGGCTTCCGATCGTCGCGAAGACGCTCGTCGCCGACAAGTACGTGACGTCCGACGTCGTCGCGTTCGCGCCGCGGCCCGGTATCGTGCTGCGCGCGAACACCCGCTATGCCTATGTCGTGCGCGAGGCGTTCGCGCCCGGCTTCACGCCACCCGCGGCGTTCACGGCGCTCGCAGCGGGCCGCACTCCAGCCGGCGCGCGCGGCGCCGCGGCCGCCGAGCTCTACGCGCCGCTGTGGCCGGCGCTCGACGAGGCCGGCATCGCGATCGACGACGTCGTGATCGCGACCGTGTTCACGACCGGCGACGAGGTCGCACGGGTCCGTACGCGCTCCGAGGCGATCCGCACCGCACATCCGATCACGATCGAGAACCTCGCGCTCGTCGGAGGCGCGACCCACGACGGCTTCTGCCAGCTCTCCGGCACGATCACGATGCCGCAGTTTCAGCGCGGGACGGTTCCGTTCGATAGCGATGGACGCTTCGTCGTCGACGCGAACGACATCCCGATCAAGCAAGGCGAGCTCGCCGTCCCGGTCGCGATCACGATCCCGAAGTCGGCGATGCCCGCGAACGGCTGGCCCCTCTATCAGTTCTTCCACGGCTCCGGCGGCATCTCGACGGGGCTCGTCGATCTCGGCTACTCGCCGACGTCCGAAGACCTGCCCGAGCCCGGCAAGGGTCCGGGCTTCGTCGTCGCGCGCCACGGCATCGCCGCGGTCTCGGCCGCCCTGCCCGCGAACCCCGAGCGCCTCCCGGGTGCGAGCGACTACGCGTACCTCAACATCAACAACCTCGCCGCCTTCCCGTTCACGTTCCAGCAAGGCGTGTTCGAGCAGCGCCTGCTCACCGATGCGATGCTCGCGCTCCAGATCCCGCAGGGCGTGCTCGCCGGCTGCGGCGTACCGACACCCGCGGGCGCCACGCACAGGTTCGACGGCACGAAGCTCGTCGCCGGCGGTCAGTCGATGGGCGGCATGTACACGAACATGGTCTCCGCCGTCGAGCCGCGGTTCGGCGCGATCGTCCCGACCGGCGCCGGCGGGCTGTGGAACCTGATGATCCTCGAGACCGCGACCATCCCCGGTGCGCGTAACCTCCTCGGGACCGCGTTCGGCGTCGACGACACCGAGCTCACGTTCGTGCACCCATCACTCGACGCGATGGCGCTCGGCTGGGAGATCGCCGAGCCGATGGCGTTCATGGCTCGGCTCGCGCGCCGGCCGCTCCCCGACATGCCGGTCCGCCACATCTACGAGCCGGTCGGCATGGGCGACACGTACTTCACGATCGAGATCTACGACGCGGCGGCACTCGCCTATGGCAACCAGCAGGCCGGCGACGAGGTCTGGCCGTCGATGCAAACCGCGCTCGGCGTCGACGATCTCGCCGGCCTCGCCACGTATCCGGTCTCCGCGAACAGCGGCGGCAAGACGCGCGTCGTGGTGCAGTTCGCCGGCGATGGCCTGATCGACGCGCACTACATCTACCGTCAGCTCGACAGCGTGAAGCACCAGTACGGCTGCTTCTTCGCGAGCTACGTTCGCGACGGCGTTCCGAAGGTGCCCGCGCCCGGTGCACTCACCGATCCGTGCGACTGATCGATCACGACTTGCACGCATCGACGAGCCCAGGCTCGCTCGAATAGAGGCTGGCGGAGCCGGCGAAGCTCAGCCGCATCGATTCGACTTAACGACGACGGACGCGACCGCGCGTGCGGTAACGGCCCCACTCGGCGCGGCCATCGTCACGCTGCCAGGTACCACGCGACCACGTGCGGCGACCGCCGACGACCGTCCACGAGCCACCGACATACACATGGCCGACACGCTCCTGCTCCCACGTGCCGGGCATCCAGACGTAGCCGGTATCGCGGTAGTCCCAGTACCCGTCGATATACGTGTAGCCGACGCGGGGCGCGTCCCAGTGTCCCTCGACCCAGACGTACTGGCTGCCCTGCTGCTGCCATGCACCCTGGATCCAGTAGTGACCTTCACGCTCGGGCTGCCAGTAACCGGCCTGCCACACGTACTGGCCGTTCACGTAGTTGTGACGACCGTTGACCCAGACCTGGCCCGGGTTGTGGCCGTAGTCGTAGTATTCGACCTGCGCGACCACCGGTGGCGCTGTGGCCGCGGTGATCGCGGCGACCGTGATGACCGCAGCCGCGACGGCCAGCGGGTTCGCACGGATGTGAAGGTTGCCGCGCATCCCGACACCGCCGTAGCACCCACTGGCTGCAACAACGAAGATTAGACCCACGACGAGCTTTCGCATGGGACCGATGATATCGCGGGAAATCTCGACGACAGCAAGCGGCACGTGCGTCGGATCCTGGCGACAGGTGACATGTTGCACGAGAGCTGGCACCTATCGGCCACCTAGCTCGCGTGGCTCGACCCAGCCATCGCCGTCGCTGTCGAACCGGCGCAGGCGGTCTGCGGCTCCTGCGGGAACCTCGCGCGGTCCGACGTCGCCGTCCCCGTTGACGTCGTAGCGCTGGATGAAGCGGCGGAGCTTCGGAGCGCCGTCACGTCGCGGTTGATCGTAGTTGGCTCCGCCGCGCTGACCGCCGCCCGACAGCCTCTGCTCGATCCGGCGCAGCACGCGGGCCGCACGCATGCGCTCGCGCGGACCCAGCCGACCGTCGCCGTCGAGGTCGAACTGCTCGACGAGCGCATGGCGAAGCCGGGCACGCTTGGCTTGCTGGCGCGGGTTCCGTTGCACCCGCTGCCGATCGGCGCGCTGCGGGCGATCGCTTGGCTGCTCGACGATCGGGTCGTCGCCTCCCTCCACCGGACCGCCCGGTGGAGTCAGGATCTCCGCCGAGGCGGATGACGAGAACAACAGCAATGCGGCGAGCATGGTGAGTCCGACGAGCTTCATGGCTGGTCAGACTCGACGCGCGCGCCAACGTTAAGTGCGCGCTCCCGTGGGCACCCACAAGCACGAGGGTATGCTCCGATCGATGACAGCCGTTCTCGTACGCCCGTGCCGACGATCCTCGAGCTCGGTGTCGTGTTCGCGACCGGCGTGATTGCACTCGCGCTCGCCGCTCGGGCGTTCGCGAAGACCGAGTGATCAGCGGCGACGACGACGGAACAGCAGCAACCCGACGAGCGTGCCGAGTGCGAGCGACCCTCGTGCGCCACGGCCCGTCGAGCAACATCCGCCGAGCCCGGGGTCCTCGATCACCTTGCACGTCGTGCTGCACGTCGAGGTCCCGCTGACCCCGTCATCGCACTCTTCGTTGTCGTCGACGATCGTGTCTCCGCAGGCCGGCAGGCCGCAGTACGTACGGCATGCGCCTGGGAGATTCGCGTTGTCCGGGCCGTTGTCGCACGCCTCGAACAGGTTCTTCACGCCGTCGCCGCAGATCGAGTTGCGGTTCGCGACCACGCAGACGTCGTCGATGTGCCAGCCACCGAGGTGGAGCCCCTCGTCGGTCTGGAGGTCCCAACCGATGTCGATCGTGTGACCGAACGCGTAGCCCGAGACGCCGATGTCGTTGAACCGCCACTCGCGATCGATGTGGTGCGTCGAGCTGCGCTGGCCCTGGTTCGCGGTGAAGTTGACGAACGCCTGCTTGCCGTTGACGGTGACGCGGGCCTTGTCGAACTCGCTGTCCTCGACGGCGAGCCACCGCCGGTACTGCAAGCGCACGTCGCTGTATTGCCCGACGTCGATCGGAGGCATCTTGACGAACGAGTACTGCTTCGCCGCGTAGTCACCGCCGATGTTCTGACCGACGAACTTCGTGCCCGAGTAAGCGGCGGTCGGGTCGGTCGCTCCGCCGGACGCCTCGCCCCACCCCCACGGTGACTGGTCGGTGTCGGCGCCCGTGCTCCAGCCGGCCGCGAACGGATCCTCATCCTCGAAGTTGGTGCAGTACAGCGGGATCGTCGCGCCCTGGTAGACCGTGTAGAACGGATCGGCGTAGTTGTCGGCCAGCGTCAGCTGCGAGCCATCCTTGAACCGCACGAGGGCCCGGAAGAACACCGTGCCGTCGATCGCGAGCGGCATCTGCGCCCAGAACCGGGTGTCGCTGACCTTGGTCATGAGCACCGATCCGGACTGCGGCAGCGGCGTGAATCCCGGCTTCCACTCGAGCGTGATCGTGTCGATCTCGTCGCCGTCGCACCGCGAGGACAGGCCGTCGAGATCGGCGCGCACGACGGTCGCCAGCGCGTGCTCGTTCAGCGCGCCGGGAGCGAGGATCGCGCCGGTCGCGGTGCGCAGGCCGTGGCGGCCAAATGCACCGCGGATCGCGCACTCGTTCGGCGTACCGTTCTCGAGGTTGCCGTCGTCGTCGTCCGCGGCGAGCGTCTCGATGAGGCTCGACGGGATGTTGATCGCGCGTCGCAGCGTCGCGAGGTACAGCTTGTTGACCAGGGCGACGCCGGGGCCTTCGCCCTGCTGCGCGATCAGGGTCGTGCGGAGATCCCAGAACACCCCGCCGTAGATGATGCCGGTCTTGTGGATCTCGCCGATGTCGCGCGGAAACGTCGGCTCGGAACCGATCGGATTGAGCTCGCGCAACGGCTCGTTGGTGTAGAAGAAGCCGCGCCCCATTCCCGAGTCGTTCGTGATGCTCGCCGCGAGGAAGTCCGAGGCGCCTTCGCTCATCGCGCCGTCGAACGCGCCGACACCCTCGATCACCTCCTTGCTGTGGAGGTTGTGACCGAACTCGTGGAACACGACGTCCGCGAGCAGGCCGGTGTTCTCGCACATCTGGCTCGCGAAGAAGAAGTTGATCGTCTCACCGTCGAAGAACGCGTTGCAGGCCTGGGCGATGTTGACGTTCGCGGTCATCGAGTCGTCGAGCGTCGGCATCTCCGGATCGACGTTCGCTCGGACGTACTCCTTGACGATGTTCGTCGCGACGTACGTGTTGAGCTGCGCATCGTCCTCGGCGTTGCCCATCGTGTCCCAGATCGCGGCACCGCCCGGCGAGATCGTGAGCTCCGCGGTGCCGAGCAGGCCGGCCGCGCTCTTGTTCACGATCGTGACGAGGTCACCGACCACCGCGGTCGAGACGGTCTGCGCGGCGTCCGGCGTCCAGGTGATCCCTCCGACGATGGTCGTGGTCTGCGCGACGCCGCCGACCGTCACCCGTGCGCGCTGCGCCGGCCGATCGACGCGCGGCTTGCTCGGGTGGCGATCGACGCTGCGATACAGCACGGTGCCACTGGCGTAGGTGTTCTGCTGGTGGACCGCGAGGATGGCACCGGTGGATGAATCGACGTAGGCGAGGTAGCGGCCATCGGCGCCACCGTCGATCTCGAGCGGTGTGGCGAGCCGGTAACCGAGCACCGCGTCGTCGCCGACGAGCGGCAACACGACCTCCTCACCGACAGGCTTCACCGGCGCCGCCGGTAGCAACAGCTCCACGCGCAGGTTGTCGGTCGCGCGCGCCTGCAACAGCTGTGGCTTGAGCCGCTTGTGCGATGGCTCGACCTTGACGTTCGGCAACGCCTCGCTGCCGATCACGAACAGCCGGTCGCGCTTGAACCGGAAGCTGATCTGACCGCCGACGACCCGCCGCCCGTTCGCGCGCTGCACGAATCCGATCGACCGCTGGTCGCCATCGCTGTGGTTCGACACCAGCGCGAAGTCCGTCACCGCCGCACCGGGCGCGAGCAGATCGAGGTGCGCCGCGAGCATCTGCCGCGCGATCCGCTCGGCCACCGCCGCCGAGGCATTCGCGCCCGGGGCCGCGAGGCCCGAGCCCCAGATCCGGGTCGGTACGCCGGTCGCCGGATCCCACGCCGCGCGCCACGACCCGGTCGCCGCGAAGCGTTGCCACGCAGGGGTCGCCTGCTGCGAGAACCGCATCCCGCGGTGCGTTCGCAGCGGCTTGGCCAGACCTGCCGCCGGCATCGCCGTCAGCGCATCGGCCGCGACCCGTTGGCTCGTGGAGCGAGGAACCACGGCCTGAGCGCTGGCCGAGGCGAAGAGAATGCTACCCACCGCGGCTGCCATTCCACGAAAACCCATGACCCACATTAGAGCGCATCCGGGCCACTCCGCGAAGCGGTTCCGGCTGTCCGTGGCTCGCCAGGTGATGCGACTCCAAAGCTCACACCTCGGGGATCCATTCGACGCCCCGGATCGTAGCCATCCGTGCGAATGCCCAGCGAATCTCGGCGGAGTCGAGCGCGTGGAGCCTCACGCTCGTCGCGCCCTCGTCATGGCTTCGGCGCACGCCCGCGGGCGTCTGCGACACGAAGCTCCAGAGTAGATCGTTCACGCACCCGCGAGGACGATGTCGAGCGCGTCCTTGCGAGCCGCACGGACCGCGAGGCCGAGCGCGAGCTGGCCGCGGGCGCGCACGAGGTTGTGCGCGCGGCGCGACGGAAATCGTGCCGGGTCCCAGCCGAAGTAGGCGTCGCGGAACACGTCGACCGCGAAGCGCGCGGCGAGCTCGATGCACACGGTCTCGAGCCCGACGACGATCGACGCCAGCTCGTCGCGCGTGACGATCGGATCGGCGACGCGCCGGAACCCACGGATCGCGGCGGCGAAGA
>Ga0299915_10002932_pt1 | contig 12375 bp, 19 predicted proteins | sample RVTome_13_FD_200263 | JGI IMG/M metagenome (GOLD analysis project Ga0299915, IMG submission 200263) | Soil microbial communities from uranium-contaminated site in the Upper Colorado River Basin, Wyoming, United States - RVT92D227 (version 2) ...
TGGGCTGAGTACGTCTGCGACGTGGATAGCGCTAAGATCTTCAGGAAACGCAAGTGACCCTAAAAAGTGCGGAGGGTTTATGAAATGGTGCGGAGGGTGGGATTCGCATACCGATTTTACTAGTAAAAAATCAAAATATTCAGCTAAATACTTTTCTAGCTATTAATGTAGGGTGTGACGCGCGCGCTCTGTGCGATCTGGGTGTGGTCAACCCAACGCGCACGAAAACCTGTTTCGGATAATCGTAACATAAGTTCACTGTAAGAGTTCTTTAGATATACGGGTGACGGTTCACATGTCCCGTTAAGTGCGAACACCTCTCGTGTATGCAACGAATCTGGCCGGTCAATACCGCTTCTTTTTATGCTGTGTCCCCTAGGAATAAGCCAGAACTGTTTGATTCGCCTACAACCGAATAATATTAGAGACTATTGGGAACAGCTACAGGCTGAGCTCAAAAGCGGTAACCTGGAGCTGGAGACGTGGGCTCTAAGACCCAGAGAGGGCCGCTTCTACGCGCGGGCAGCCTCAGATCGGATATTCATTGAGGGTAAGGGGGTAAAGGGGATACGCTCCATAGCGTTCCCCGAGTTCGAGAAGGTGGCGAAGTACTACAATGACTACATCGACGATGTGCTGGGCATCAAGCAGAGGATAAGAGATGAAGTCGGCTACAACACGCAGTACATCCTGACGCTCATACACCACGTTCTAGAGAAGCCTGAGGTTTCACACCCTGAGGTAGATACCGAGACACCGGAGAGAGCTGAACATGAACGAAGCAGACGCTCTAAAAACAGATGGTAGAGCCACGTAGCGGCTCGAGACCTTAGACGAGTATTTGGCTGAGTAGGACGCAGGCTTGATCAGTAGAGCCCGCTCCCAACTCTCTTCCCAAGCACTCTCAAGAAGTTCGTCCTGTACTTCTCCGATCCGAAGCTGGCGAAGAGCGACTGGTACTCCCGGGTCAGCTCCTCGAAGCCAGGCAGAGGCCGCCACGGTTCATTCAGGCCAAGCTCGTTCTTCAGCGAGTCAAATATGGAGGGGTTCCGCATCGCAGTCCTCCCAATCATGACGCCGGCGACCCCCATATCCCGCAGGGCCATGACCTTCTCGAGGGTCCCATTGACCCCGGATATGGCCTCTTTTTTTCTTTTTTACTTTCTCTGCCCTTATCTTCTTTCCTTTCATTTCCTTTCTCTCATCCGCTCTGGGACTTCGTCCGCCCAAATTATTGCCCAAACCATTTTTAATATCTTGAGGATTCGGATTAACTTCCATTTTTATCGCGGAATCCGACGCTTCGGCCGATAAAACCTACAAACACCCACAAAACCCCCTATTCAGTGGCTTCTTTTATTCCGCTACGGGTTAATCAAAAATCTCTCTTAATATTAAAGGATTAGTACGTGTTTAGCTCGTCAGAAAGAAGACCGAATCAGCCCTCTTTTTATTCAGAACGACGCGACTTTCCAAAAGGAAGGCGGAAACCCACCCCATTTCAAAAGCAGATAAACACATACGAGCACGTAATTATTGTAGGAAGGCGATATAATGGGCAAGAAGAAGAAAGGTGAAAAGAAAGAGAAGAGTGTTATGGAGGCTCCGGTCTCCCTTCAGCCTCTTGGCGCGAAGACTCCTCCTTCAACCAGTCTGCCTTGTAGCCGATATTGGACGAGCCTCCGCCCTGAATGTAAAAAATGTAAGGATAAAATGAAGTGCCCTATGTATCTCGCGCACTGGAAGAAACATCAAAGTCTTATGAGGAGATGAAAATGGTCGTAGAAAAGCTTTGTAAAAACTGTGTCTACTTCAAGGTTCGTAGAGGAAGTCCTTATTGCTCCCTAATAAAGCAAAAAGTCCCAGAAACCTACTTTTGCGGCAAATTCAAAAATGAATAGGACTTGATAAAACCTTCCTGTGACCTATATGGAGAATCGTCTCAATATTAATCCTCTTTACTCATAGGTTCTAGAGGATTCCGAAAAACTAGGTTTTCTCCACTCCCCCTCGGTTAACCTTATAGAAGTAGCAGACCGGCAGCATCCATGGGCTCCTTCCACAAGTATCCCGGTTGAGCCGAAATAGAATCGGAAAACGAAGTTAATACGAATTCTATGGTTATGTAGGTGTCTGTGTGTCAGGTAGGGTAATTTCTATCGCCTCAGCCCAGCTGCCTAAGGCGCCAAAGATAAGAAAAGCGACGATCCGGCGAGAGCATCAGGAACCCATCAGTTATGCAACACAGTAAAAATTCTCGTAACTTTATATAAGAGTTTGAATGTTCAGTCTGAGAAGGTAATTATATGACGAAACTGGGAAGCATCGTGTTGATAGCCGATAAGGATGTTAAGAAGAGCGAGAAAACTAGCATCCAGTCACTCTTCATCTACGGGGAACGACAAAAGGAGTTCGAGATATCTTCAGACGTAAAGAGTGGTGTCACAAAGATAAAGGTCGATATACCTAAAGTCGGCACTTTTGAAACGAAGGCTAAGACAACGAAGAAGAAGGGCGAGAAAACAAGCCTAAATAATATGCTTCCTTACTTAGACCTCAATAGGAAACTCACAGCGTCCGAGGATGTTAAGAAAAGCGACAAGCTCGAGGTAAGTGTCGAAACGATCTAAAAGGGTTAAAAACTTTTCTAACCTCCTTTTTTTGTATCAAGATGATTGAGGTCAGTAAAAGCTGGCTCAGATAGTATTCTTACCAATGCGCGCGCCTTGACAGGACTTCGGGTCTCGCCCTAAGCCTGAAGGGCAGTGAGATGTCGGATGGTTGCAAGGAAGGGGTTGCTGGAGTGAGAGGGTTTTGACGCCGATTCATATTTTCTTTGGGGTCTTTGTCGTGGTCTTCGTACTTGGCTGCCTCTTCGGTCTGGCGGTTCTTAGCGACTCCCTAGTTTATAGGGACCTGCAGAGGCGGCTCAGGGAGGAACGAGAGAGGAGGGCTGAGAAGTGAGCGAGAAAATTCGTCCGTACCATGTTGAGATACAGAACGTCGTCGCCGTCGCGTCCCTCGGCCAGAAGATGGACCTCGTTGCTATAACGAAAATTTTCAGTAACGTGGAGTACAGGCCTAGGAAGTTTCCCGGACTCGTCTTCAAGCTTAAGAAGCTGAAGACAACCACCCTCATCTTCAGCACGGGGAAGATGGTCTGTACCGGCGCCAAGTCTGAGAAGGAGGCCTTCAGCGAGGTGAGGAAGGTGGTACGGGAGTTGAAGAATAAGGGCTTTATCATCCCAGGGAGGCCCGAGATCGAAATCGTGAACATCGTCGCCTCCGCCGATGTCGGCAGTAAGGTCGACCTCGAGGAGACGGTGGAGGTGCTGGACAAAATCATATACGAGCCGGAGCAGTTCCCCGGCGCCATCTACAGGATGGAGGAGCCCAGGGTCGTCCTCCTGATATTCACCTCAGGGAAGCTCGTCATCACTGGGGCCAAGAGGGAGGAGCAGGTTCACGAGGCAGCGGATAAGATGAGATCCATCCTCGTTGAAAATGAGCTCCTCTACTAGAGGGACTCGTCTCATCCTCGTTTAGGTTTCAACCTGTCCAGGTCCAAGGACCTTTTCAGCTCCTGGCATCGGTTACGTATGGTGACCTCGGTGACCCCCGCGGCTTCGGCTATCGTCTTCTGGGTACGGTTCTCGCCGTTCATGACACAGGCGATGTAAAGGGCCGACGCCGCGAGACCCATCGGGTCCTTGCTGACCGATATCTTCAGCCTGTCCGCCTCCCCCAGGATCTCGATGGCCATTCTCTGCGTCTTCTCCCCGAGCTCCACCTTTGACACTATCTTAGACACCCTGAGCTGGGCCTTGGGCACCGGCACTCGGAGGCTGAGCCCCTTGAGCAGTATCCTGTAGTAGCGAGCGATCTCCTTCTTGTCTACGGGGCTGTAGCGCGCGATCTCCGCAAGGGTCCTCGGGGTCTGGGTCATCCTGCACGCGACGTAGAGGGAGGCGGCGACCATGGCCGAGATTCTTCTTCCCCTGACGAACCCCTCTTTCAGGACCTTCCTGTATGTGACCGCCGCCCTCTCCTGGATCGTGTTCGGAAGGTGGAGCCTGCCGCAGAGCCTGTTGAGCTCGGACATCGCCTGGGCGAGGTTCCTGTCGACGCTGAACTGGCAGTTGCTCCTCATATGCCACTTCCTGAGCCTGTAGAATTTCGCCCGCTCCTCGGGGCTGAGCATGCGCCCTGACGCGCCTCTGTCCTGCCAGCCGATTATGGTGCTGAGCCCCTTGTCGTGGATCGTCCAAGTCACCGGTGCGCCCACTCTGGGTAGCTTATCCATCTGCTCCTGGTCGAACGCCCTCCACTCCGGGCCCTGGTCGATGAGCGTGGAGCTGATGACGTAGCCGCAGCTCTGACAGACGAGTTCGCCTGTGTCGTAGTCCCGTAGCAGGCTCGAGCTTCCGCACTCGCTGCAAACCATCTTAGTACGTAGACTGGCTGCCAAAGAACCACTGCCGAGGAAGGCTGTGATAAGAAAAAAAGCATAGCTTATAACTCTTATTGAGTTCGGTTCTGTCAAGTCCTCGGTTGTTAAAAGCGGTTGCCGATGGAGATTTTAATAAGGGTATCCCTTTTTTTTTAAAAAACGCACAGTTGACAATATATTTAATAATGGTAACTGGAGGTAGCTTGTTTTAATAAAGTGCGCGCGCAGTCTATCTACTCTTTTACCTTTCACGTAAAAATAAATACATATCTTAAAAGGCGGGGGACACGTTCCCTTATCAGTACAATGGGAGCCTTTTAGGTGACCGTTATACGAAAGTAAAGGAGTGAATGAAATGGGTTATAGAGAGAGGCGCAGCTTCGACAGTGGTCCGCGCGAGATGCACAAGGCGACTTGCGCTGACTGTGGCAAGGAATGTGAGGTTCCTTTCCAGCCGACAGAGGGCCGCCCGGTCTACTGCCAGGAGTGCTACGCCAAGCACAGGCCACCGAGAAGGTTCTAAGCCGGACAGTGAGCCGCAAGCGGGCTACGCCCGCATTGAATCGTTTTTTATTTTTTTTTCTTTAGAAACACACAGTTGACAATATATTTATAGTCAACAATAAGAAGTGTGATTATCTCAGCTTCGCGCGCACGCCTAGACGCTCGCCAGCAAACTGATTGATCCACTGAAACGAAGAAGCTAGAACCGAACGCTTAGAAGATTAGCGGTCTGAACCCTCTTCTTTTGCCAAACCGGTATCCTAGGTAAGGCCCTATTACATATGAGACGCGCGCTGGCTTGTCCCGAAATTGGTTTTAAATGGTCTTAATTCCCTTTACATGATTTGGGGGCAATTCCGGGCGTTACAGAAGCCTCTGATCTTCTTGCAGAAAACACCCTTTTCAACTCTACATAAACAAGCGGTCTATCGAAACACATAGAAACCACACCCGTCGACGAGTTTAGACGCTTATCAGGGACCAATCCAGAGCCGAAAGGCGTCGAGTACGTACATCAATGCCTCTCAAGCCCTCAACGGGTTTCTTATCCTTCATGATCAGGCTTCTTTCCTGCTGTTGGGTCTATGTGAGTAACTCAGCGGGCTCATGATCCTTCTCCTCTATAGGCTCTATTATTGACTGTAAACGGGAATGTGGATTTAAAACCATTTTACACCAATAACGGGACAAGCCAGCGCGCGGGAGGGTGCCGTCCCCTCCCCCGTCCCGGGAACGCGCGCGCAGTGAGCTGATCCGTCAAGCCAATCATCGAGGGTGCAACACTTAATTTAGATAATCCATGATAAGGGGTATGCGCGCGTGCACGGTATAAGGACGGGTTTAAACCGAAGCTGATTGAGGCGGAGCTGGGGAGGCGGCTGAAAAATGAGTAATGCGAAGGTACTTGTTGCTTCGATAGGATTGGGGTATGGTGATCAAGATGGGTAAGGCAGGTAAGGGAAAAAAGAAAAAGATGAAGCGAGATAATAAGACTAAGGAGAGGCAGAGTAAGCTCTATGAGTGGAAGAGAAAACAGAGAGCTGGAATAAAGAAGTTCGTTAAGTAAGGAGATGAGAGTGTGAGTATCCCCATTTTTTTATAAAATTGATGATTTGAGGAGAGTGTGGGTGAAAAGTGAGTCAATCAACCATGATAGACAAGCCGCCAGCGAGCGGAAGGTGTCACTTTTTGCGGTAGGGTAGCTCCTAGACCTATTTTATCTTCTCCATGAACTCCTTTAGCCCCTCGGGGTCGTTGCTGAATCTTCCCCGTTTGAAGACCTTGCCGTTCTCGTCGGTTAGGGTCCCGTAGCACATCCGCTTGTGTACATCCAGTCCCACGTACATCATGTCTTCTTCCCCTTCCTGTCATCCGCGCGCGCACTACTTGGGGGCTCCTCCAGAACGTCCTCAAGGCCTCTTTGGCCAGAGCCATGGCCTTCTCGAGGGTCCCATTGACTCCGGATATGGCCTCTTTTTTTCTTTTTTACTTTCTCTGCCCTTATCTTCTTTCCTTTCATTTCCTTTCTCTCATCCGCTCTTGGCGCGCGCGCCTAGCTGGCCCAGATGGCTCTGAGGGCGAGCTCCTGGTAGTCCTTCAGTACCGCCCTCAGGCCAGTTTCACCGGTGTCGAACTCGACTCTGTTCGTCATGGCACTATCACATATTATTATCTTTTTATAAATACACCGTATTTTAAGCGATGAGGCCTCTGAAAAAGTGGCTGACAGTTCCCTGAACTGGCTAAGCATAAGGAACCCGTGCTTCGTCGCATGGCCCAATTTTTTCTTCATGAAGACGATGGGCAGGTCTATGGGTTAACGCCGGGGATGCGAGCAGCCGATCCGCTTCGTTGAACGGCCATCGGAGCGGCGGCTTCGAGGAACAGATATATCGCGTGGGCTAGATGATCAGATCGAGGTCCGGCTAGAAGGCGTATGTTCTGATTAACACGGAGCTGGGAAGGGAGCCAGAGGTCACGGAGGCGCAGAGGGTCTACTTGGAGGCCATGGCCCAGGTATAGAAGACCTACGAGGAGGCCGAGGCCCAGGCCCGGAAGGAGGAGGCTGAGGACTGATGAATGAAGAAGGAATAAAGAAAACTAAGAAGGATAAGATGGGGATAAGCTGCTATGGTTGGCTTACGGCGTTCCTCCTCCACGGCAGTAACTGCATCCTCCAGAGGCGGTTAATGTGATGGATGAACGCGAGGTAGCGGAGAAACCGGTTGCACGAGGAACACCGGCACATCTCGAATTGGTGGAGCTAGCTCCGGTAGAACTCGCAGTGTACCGGGCGGAAATACGCGAAGTTGTTAGAGCCATGCGCACAAGTCCGGTGATGTCAAGGGAAGCATTGTACGAGAACCGGAAGCACACACTAATCGAGTGTACCCACTGCGGGAGCATCTTCCGCGCGTATTGGCCGTTGACACCGCTGATGAAGTGCAGCAGCTGTGGAAGGTACCATGTTGGGTTATTCCATAGAGGGGGTAAGCAATGACGGCTCGGATTGTGATAACTCAGGTGAAGGGGATCTGCACTTGCGGAGCGGAGTTTAACTTTAACACGGAAGGAGGAGGCTGAGGGCTGATGATGTCGCAGAAGAAGAAGACCTACATGGAGGACATCCCCCCGGATCTAAAGGCCTACGAGGAGGCCAGAGCCCCGGCGCGGGAGGCCTCTGAACCACGGAGGGCTGAGGGATGATGTCGGCGCGGGAGGCCTACGTGAAGTCCAGAGCTCAGGCGTTGAAGGTCTACAGGGAGGCCACAGCCCAGGCGCGGAAGGCCCACAGGGAGGCCAGAGCCCCGGCGCGGAAGGCCTACAGGGAGGCCAAAGCTCGGGCGCAGGAGGCTTACAAGGAGGCCAGAGCCCAGGCGTTGAAGGCCTACGAGGAGGCCAGAGCCCGGGCTGATGACGCCTCTGATTCCGAGGCGGGTCAGGAGGAGACTGATCCAGCTGGGCGTGCTCGAACACAGGAAGGGCCTTGACAGGGCTTCTGGTCTCGCCCTGAGCCCGAGGGGCAGGGAGATGCTTGATGGTTACAAGGAGGGGGCTGCTAGAGTGAGAGGGTTTTGACGCCGATTCAGATTTTCTTTGGTGTCTTTGTCGTGGTCTTCGTGCTTGGCTGCCTCTTCTGTCTGGCGGTTCTTAACGACTACCTAGTTTATAGGGATCCTCAGAGGCGGCTCAGGGAGGAGAGGAAGAGGAGGGCCAAAGTCGAAAGCTCGAGCTAGGACTGGAGATCTTCTCCCTGGTAAAGCAGTTCATGATCGATGAGGATGGCTCTGATCTTGTCGACGGCCTCATGGACCTGCTCCTCCCTCTTAGCCCCGGTGATCACGAGCTTCCCCGAGGCGAATACCAGCAGGACCACCTTGGGCTCTGTCATCCTGTAGATCAGGCCGGGAAACTGCTCAGGCTCATACATAACGTTCTCCAAGATGTCGGACATCGTCTCCAAGTCGATCTTGCCGTGGAGGTTCGCGGAGGCAACCATGTTCTGGATCACTATCTTCGGCTTGCCGAGGATGATGATCCCGTTCGTCTTCAGCTCCCTGACCACATTCTTCACGGCGCTCCTCGCCTGCTTCTCGGACTTCGCCCCCGTGCAGACCATCTTGCCTGAGCTGAAGATCAGGGTCGCCGTCTTCGGCCTCATCAGGCGGAAGACCAGGCCGGGGAACTGCTTCGGCCTGTACTCCACGTTCCTGAAGACCTTAATGATGTCGAGGAGGTTTATCTTCTGGTCGAGGGTCGCCGAGGCGACGACGTTCTGTATCTTCACATCGTAAGGGCTTGTTTCGCTCATTCCTCAGTTCTCCTCTAAAGCTCCCCCCTGATACGCTCTCGCAGCTCCACGTAACGCCGGATTTTTCATATGCCCGCCTTAAAAAGCAGGCATAGTATGTATTTAGCTCTTTATAAATAACCTTAAATGTATGTATTTAGCTCATGAAATTGATTCTCCCATATTTGGTACTCTTTCAGCAAAATAAGCTTGGATCCTGGAGCTTTCCCTATCCCCATTGAACGCGTAATACGAGCCAAAAAAAGGCCCCCTTTTCACGTTTTAAGCCTGTTTCTAAGTTATTGATAAACACGAGCTAAATACATACCCTTAAATGTGTGTATTTAGCTCATGAACGTCGATCTCAGACATTTGTGTCTATTTCAGCGAAATAGGCTTGAATTTTGGCGTTTTTCCTCACCTCCCATAAATCCCGTTAAAGCCAAAATTGGTCTTAATACAGCATTTAAAGCCTATTTCTCGGTTCTCGTTTCACGGAAGATAAATACACACCTCCAGACTAGTAAGCCTTGAGCACTTCATCATCGAGAAGGTCTGGCGCAACGGGGCGGGTGAGAAAAACGTCAAAGAGCGAGGATAAAGGCAAACGCAGAGAAGGCCTGTGCCCCTTCGTAGATCCAGAGAGAAAACTCTGTGAGGTAGCTCAGAGACTGGCCCGGGAGGTCTACTGCGATGGAGTCTGGTTCCAAACATGCGAACACTACATCAGGGGAAGAAAGCGGAGACCCTGATGCTCTCGAAGGCAGATTAAATGTCGCTCATCTTGTACGTGTTTAGCTCGTCAGAAAGAAGACCGAATTAACCTTCTTTTTATACAGAAAAATACGACTTTCCAAAGAGAAGGCGGAAACCCGCGCACTCGAGCGAGCGACTATATCTTAATATGCATTCGGATAATTGAATCAACCGTTATATGTCCTATTCTAAGGAAGGGAAATGGATTGCAAGGGGCTGGGTCACCGCCTCAGAGTGTTTTGGCTGCAGGAATAAACTTGGCCACAGGGTAGAGGAGGGGAAGGTCTTCATCCTTTGCAGGGACAATTGCAACTATCATCCGCTGGACAAGGATAAAGAAAAAGGAACCGCGGATGAGATTAAAGATAAAAATAAAGGAGCTTTAAGTCATTTTTAATAGAGCTTAAGCACGCGCTTATTTTCGTTAAATAGCACTATTTTGTAGCTCCGTTTGGTTTCTACCTCCGTATTTGGTCTCCGATAGGTTTGGCTTCTACCACTGTATTGAGCGTGCACCCACGAACAAGACTCACTACTTTTTCAAGACGATTGTTATAGTGCTGACGTTCCTCATCCGCCCATCTGTAGATTCAAGCTCTTCGGTCCCAATCTCTATGTCCTCGACAGTGAGATCTTTAAGAAACCTGCTCCTCGTCACCTCAACCACATCAACAGCGGTGCTTATGGCTCGGCCTCTCGCCTTGACCGCTACGCTTCCTCCTTTCTCATGTAGCGATGTGATGACAGCTATGCAGTAGTTCATGATGGGCTTGCTTCCGATATAGACAACGTTTTCGACGGACATTTTAAGTGTCGATTCGACTAGACGCGGCGACTAATTAAATCTTAGGTTAGAGTAAGTATAAGCATGTATGCGATCTTGTGCACGAGGATTAAATTCGGATATCTGATTTCCTTTTTGCGATAACTATTTTTGTCCCGATTGCTTGTCCTGGTAACCCCTTCTGAAATCGAACCATCAGATTCCCACTTCTGCCGTGGAGACCCGTTATTTTCCCAAATAATTTAGGATTTTTCTCGGGCCAGCCGATCCACCATCCAATGACCTTACCTGATTCATTGGGCTCGAGATTCATAACCTTAATAATGCCGTTTCCAGGGTACTGCATTTTATTCCCAAGACGATAATTCATAAAAACTCCGGTATAGCTCTCCATAGAATCACACCAAGTACATTATAGGATCCATTGGTTATAAACGATAAGCGCGCATAAGACAACCTTATGATAAATTTAAGGTTTGCGCGCGCGCCACCTTCAAGCAAGGTAGTTAATAGTTCTTTCTTCAAGTGGATCGTCTGTATTTTACTAGTAAAAATGTGTTAGTTCCCCACCTCCCGCACCATTCTTGTCTTGCATCAGGTTACGTGAAGCCCGGTATTGTGATATGCGCCTCGTTTTTACGGTAATTAGCTATACTTTGTCACTTTTTTACGGTGATCGTGATCCAATTTGGGATTTTCTATGGGCTCTTTCAGTGATAAGGGCTCTTTTTACGTGTTTCCCGTCACCCCTCCCCCCACATATTTGGAGTGGATTCAAGTCAAGTGAAAAGGCATTGCTTAGAAACAGAAAAGTGGATAAGGGATAAACAGGGTTGATGAATGGGTCTTCTGTGAATTCAACGAGACACTCGGAGTTCAACCGACGACTACTCGACAGCAGGCTGCTACTGCCACCACTGACAGGCTACACTGACCACCCATACCGTGTCATAATGGCTGCGTTCTCCCCACCCTTCATATGCACGGAGATGCTCAGCCCCCAGGCCATCATCCACAGGAACCCGAAGGTCATGCAGACGCTTGAAAAGATCGAGGGAACGCACCTCAGCGGCGTCCAGCTGATAGGGGACAACCCCGCGGCCATGGGTGAGGCCGCGGAGATCATCGAGTCCCTCGGCTACGACTACGTAGACATCAACATGGGGTGCACCGTAGGGACGGTCACCCGGAGCGGCGCGGGGGTCTCCCTCATGAGGTCCGAGGAGAGGGCCTACGAGGTCGCCTCGGCCGCCGCGGAGGCCGTGGGCATACCTGTGACGTGCAAGATCCGCCTCGGCGCATCCAGTGGAAACATGAACGCGGTTCAACTGTCGAGGCGGCTTGTGGAGGCGGGCGTCTCAGCCATAACCGTGCATGGGAGGAGCGGCGAAAAAAAGTTCGGCCTACCAGTGGACTTCGCCGGACTGAAGGAGGTCGTGGAGAACGTCGAGGTTCCTGTCGTCGCCAACGGCGGCATCTTCACAGGGAGGGACGCACTGGAGATGGTACGGCGGACAGGGGCGGCGGCGGTCATGCCTGGCCGCGGCCTCATCGGTAACCCTTGGCTGATAACCGAAATCCAATCAGCGTTCACTGGGGAGCCCTACGCTCCGCCCTCACTGGGGGAGAGGAATGAGGTGTGCCTCATACACCTAACTCAACTATGCGGCTTCTACGGGGAGCAGAAGGGCGTCGTCGCGATGAGGAGGATACTTCACGAGTACTTCTCCGGCTGTCGCCACGTTAACGACATGAAACAGGAGGTGCTTCGGGCCGCCTCATTCAGCGATGTCCAGGCTCTGGTGGATCACGTGCATGAAGAAGGGTCCGGCATGCTCTACAGGCAGACATGAAACAAAACGAGGTGTAATCAGCACCTCTAGGCGTCTTTCTCAAGCAGCAGGTAGTGGTTCACGAGGGTCGCCTGCCCGGTCACCTGATACGTGTGCAGACGCCATCCCTCCGCGCGCGCGTGCGTCTCCGTGAACTAGTCCTCTGAACCGGTTTTCATGAACTCCCTGAGCAAAGTAGTGGCGAACCCGCCCTTGTGAAGCATGAATGACAGCTGGACTCCCCTGGGAACCTCAACCA
>Ga0299915_10002934_pt1 | contig 12370 bp, 18 predicted proteins | sample RVTome_13_FD_200263 | JGI IMG/M metagenome (GOLD analysis project Ga0299915, IMG submission 200263) | Soil microbial communities from uranium-contaminated site in the Upper Colorado River Basin, Wyoming, United States - RVT92D227 (version 2) ...
AATGGGGGCTGCATTCATGCTGACCGGTTTGGGTGTGGCCTGGTAGTACGAAGTATCGACTGGATAACATTGCGTCCGGACGAGTTCTCCAATGTCGCCAACTGCATATGCGACAAAGACGATCAAGCAATACGATCAAGAAAACACACTTGACAGAACCGCAACACAGGCTACAATTCAACTTGAATGAATTAATGAACTATATCAATATTTCTTAATGGATACTATTCAAATCAACCGCTCTGAACCCATATCGCTTCACAATCAGCTGATAGAACAGCTGAAGTATCACATTGAGAGCGGCGCCTGGGAGCCTGGGAAGAAGCTGCAAACGGTGCGCGAGATGGCCCAGGCTTTGCGTGTCAACTACAACACTGTTCGTATGGCCTACCAGGAATTGGAACGACAGGGTTATCTGGTTAGCGAACAAGGGCGTGGGACTTTCGTTGCAATGGATATTCCCCACAAGCCCGAAGGTCAACAAGGAACATTGTTAGATTTGATTGATGAGGCGCTCATCAAAGCGAAGGCAATGGGCATTTCCCAGGAGGAGTTCGCCTCAACTGCTTACACCCGTGCCAAGCTGTTTCCATCGGGATATCCGAATGTCAGGCTACTGTTTTCCGAATGTAACCAAGCTGATATGGAATATTATGCCAGTAGCATCCACCAAGGAACTAGCGTTAAGCCAGCCATCATTTTGGTTGAGGATCTCCGAAAAAAGGAGGGGGGGTTTTTCACGCATTTTGACTTGATTGCTACAACCCTATTTCATGTTGCCGAGATCCAGGAGCTGGTTGGCACAGAACAAATGGTGCTCGGACTAATGATCGAACCTGACTATCTTGAAGTTCTCTCTGAAATTGCCCGTCTGCCGAATGGTGCCCGCGTCGGTTTGATCTGTGCGGAGCAAAAAGGCGCAGACGCGATGGAACGTGTCTTGGTTGGGGTTGGGGCAACTTATCTGCGGTTTATCACCGCGGGAATCAGTCAACCAGATAAGGTAGAGCGGGTGTTCCGAGAATCCGATCTAATCTATGTGTCTCGTCTCGCTCTTCGTCAACATCATGGTAGTTGGCCGAGCGAGAAACCGTTTCGACCTTATGTGGACGATCTCGATGATGGAGCGCTTCGCATGCTCCGCCGCCAGATTGCGCAAGTGCACTTCTCTAAACAACGAGAGGAAGGTCAAGATCATTTACCCACAAGAAAGCGATTAACCGTGTCAAGAACATAGCCGGGCATTTCTGCTCGGCCGTGGAAATGGGTCTCGCGAGCGCCTACCGGGTTGTTGCAGCAACTCGACAGGCTGAGATGATACATCTTTCGCGCTTCCGTGAGGGAGCGAGGGCGTGAGCCATCTCGCACGTGTTTGACCCAATGGATTCATGTCATCCCAGATGCCTCTCGTCAAGCAGCGATGTTTCGAGTTGGTTCGAAAGTATGGACCTAGTTTCATGGAAAGAATTCAACTTAAATCACTACTCGCCTCCGGCAAAACTACCAGGGAAGGAGAGGAAGAGGAGTATCTTGATCTCTTCATTCGTTCTAGGCTCCAAAGCTGGCTGGCAAACACTGAAACTCCAACCGATAACTGGGCTCACATACTCCAGCATCTTGAGAAGGATGCTCCCCCCTCTTGAATTTTGAGGAGTTACAGAATGTATCGAGATAACCGGGATTATCTGTACCGGATTCAGAAAGAACATCAGAGAGATCTAGTACGAGAGGCAGAAATGAGTCGTCCAATTCATCTGGTGCGGGGATCAAATCGTTCTCCTTTGTTTGCACAACTAATCCTATGGATTGGACGTCATATGATGGCTTCGGGATATAGCCTGCTCAAGCGATATCGAAGCGTTTCTGGCGAATGCCCAGCATCTGCGCTGCCTATGACCCAATAGACTGGCATTGAATGAAGTGACTTGGCGAATAGAGAAGACCCAAATGGCAACCACTATCCGGACCAATTCTGAAGAGATCCTCACTCAATTGAATGGGCATGGCTATCGGGGTCGAATCGTATCCATCCAACATCTTCATGTCTTGCAAGAAGGGATCGAAAAACCTCATCGGAACGGCTTCTTAGACAATTCGTTTTACCAGGATCGGCTGGGTGGGTTTATCTTCGACCTTCCGGAATGCCTGCCAGACGCCAAATCCATGATCGTAGTGGCTGTCTCTCAACCACAGGCGCGGATTACCTTTACCTGGAGATCACGATCGGTTTACACGATTGTACCTCCCACCTACTTACACTTCAGGCAATCCGATCAGCAAATTGAAGATCTTCTGAAAAGTATCTTGAACAAGCTGGGGTACCGGGTAGTCCGGGCTACTCTTCCAGCCAAACTCCTGGCAGCGTGCAGCGGAATGGCTTCGTACGGGGAGAATAACATCACCTACATCCAGGGGATGGGTAGCTTCTTTCGGTTAACAGCTTTCTACTCTGACATCCCCTGTCTTGATGACAACTGGCAGGACCCCCAAATGATGGAAGCATGCAGTCATTGTTCTGCCTGCCTGCATAGTTGTCCCACAAGCGCTATCCAGCCTGACCGCTTCCTTCTCCATGCTGAGAGATGCCTGACTTACCACAATGAAAAGCCTGCCGGCATCTCCTTCCCGAACTGGATTGATCCTGGGTGGCACAATTGCTTGGTCGGATGCCTGCATTGCCAGATAGTCTGCCCTCAGAACCGGAACCTTCTGGATTGGATTGATGAGGGGGCAAGCTTCTCACAGAAAGAGACAGAGCTGCTAATGCTCGGAGCTCAGCAGGATCACCTCCCACCAATGACATGGAACAAACTTGAACAATGGGACCTGGTCGACCTGCTGGATGTGATTCCTCGTAACCTGGCCATATTTCTAAACAGAATTTGATCATGGAGAAAGGCAGGAGGAAGAGTGGGAGAACGGATGCGGCAAAAAGAGGCGTAACAGTAACATGCAGGGTTAGCAAGTAGGTGGCGCGAAATGAAGGTAAGGTCGTTTCTCATAATCGATATTTCGGTGTTATCGGCACTAAATGCCTGCCAGCCTGCATGGGTGATCGGAAAAGAGCACGCACCTTCCATCCAAGTGTTGCCCACCGCGACCGGACCCGTCACCCACCCAGTCTTTGAGGGAGAAGATGCTGCTGGCCTACCTTCTTTACCCCCTCGGCCTGAAAGCCACATGACCATAGAAGCTAAAGACGTCAGCGCACCCCAGGGAGTCGTGATTGCCTTTCTGAACTCGGTCTCAGAAGGCGATGTGGAAAGAGCGATGAGCTTCTGGAAACCGGAAGTCCGGGATGAGGGATTCATCAGCTTGTGGCCGGCTGGGCAACCGGGAACATGAATTTGCCGTTGGAACAGCTTCTTATGCCGGTTTCGTCGCCCCAGGTGATTATCATCCTCTGAAGGCGGATAACCCCCGGGTGCAAGGTGCATTGGTTGAAGCCTCGATAGACGGCGTGCAGTGCAGCTTTGCGCTGGGGAAGACCAGTAGCGGCTGGCTGATCTCCGAATGGATCATATCAGATGAGCTTGCGAAGGAGTAGCATGTGAAACCAACTGGCAACTACTGGGGAAAGAATATTCTCCATATAACAGCTTTCGTAGCTGTCGTCATCTTAGGAGCGGTGATCTTATCCGCTAACCGAAGCGTGTTCAGCTTGATCGTGTATGGGATTGTTGTTCTAGGCGGTTTGTTTCTACTGGTCAGCTGGCATGCACGCACCTTTGCATATCGTTGCGTTGAGTGCGGCCATGTGTTCGAAATCTCCGTTTGGAAGGATTTGGTCAGCCCACATGGCGTGGACAAAGAAGGGGGATGGAAGTATCTGCGTTGTCCAAGTTGTGGACGCTGGATGAAAGCCAGGGTTATACCCAAAGAACCTATCAAGGAGATATGAACGTAAGTCAACTTTGTCGGAGGCTCAAGCATGAGCAACACTGAAGTAGTCACCTTTTTCGGTCTGTATGGTGGTCCCAGGAGCTCGGATGGAGCCGCGCGGCCACCTCTGCAGCGTTTTCTGTCCGTCTCCTTGTTGAGGCAGCGGTGCAGTTGTTCCTGGGGTGGCTGGTCGACCGCCGTGGGCCGAGGCGCGTGGGAGCATTCAGCGCGGTAGTCGCCGGCCTGGGCCTCGGACTCACGGGAACAGTAAGGGAACTCTGCCAAGTCCACGTTCTCTTCGGGGGGCTGGTCGCAGTGGGTGCCGCTCTGGTGGAGTTGTCTATCCTCACAGCGCTGACTCTGGCCTTTGACGCTGCCAGAGGCGGAGCCGTCGGGCCGACATGGGCGGGAGGAGAAGCCGGCCTGTTTGTCCTGCTTCCCTTGCCGCAATGGCTGACGACCCAAGTAGGGTGGCGCCCTTTAGTCTGGCTCATTGGCTTGGTTGGCAGTCATCGGTCTGGCACCGAGGATCGCGACGACCTTGCCCCACGGGTCACCCGACAGCCGAACCCACGAGTCCCTCGTCAAGCGGGCCAGCCGCCAGCCTAGCATGGCTTCTCTTGCTCAGTAGCCCGGAGCCTATCGCCCTGCTTGTGACGGTGGCCCTGTATGGCCTGGGGCTGGGCGCCAACCTCGCGACCCCGACAGCTGCCTGGGTTGATGTGTTTGCAGGCCCGAGCTTCGCCTCAATCGCCGGGATTATCTCGGTGGGGTGTCCCCTGGGCGGCGCGTTCATCGCGTGGTTCGGCAGATGGGCTTTTGACATGTTGACAAGTTGCAGGCCGGCCTTCCTTGCTGCCATCGCCGCAGGCGTCATTTGGGTTGCAGCTCTCTGGTGGGCAGCGCCAAGGAAACGGGCGTGGAGGCCCCGTGTGTCTGCCAACGGATCTCCGCGCTCGATAACCGCCATCTTGGAGGAATCACCATGGTCCACCTGAGGTCCCCTCTGACCGGATCGCTCCCGCCAACCCGCTTCTCTAATGAGCGCCGCGCGGGCCCGGCCACGCCTTCCTTAGGCATTGGGGCCTCGGCGCACCACGACTTGTCCCACGGCGACCGAACGCGCCCCCCTAAGAGGATGCGTCAGTCCCAGACTAGTCTAGCCTCTGGCAAGCTCCCTGCTGCAGTTCTCCGCGCATGTGGAGACGGCCCTGGAGGGAAGGGCCAGCCTGCAGTGGGTTTCAAGGAATTCAAGGAGCAGCGGGTCGCCTGCATCCGTGCCATCGGTTCGTACGATCAGTACGGAGGCGTTCTCGCACGTTTTGCGAGTGTGTGGATGGCTTCGCATGGCTACCGGCCAGAGGAACCGCTGCCTGGGATGTTCTACAACGATCCGGCGAAGGTTCCAGTGGAACAATGCCGCGGCGAGATCTGTGTCGCGGTTGATCCTGAAATTGCGGCTGAGGGTGAGGTCGAGGTGAAGAGCATCGGGCCCGCCACCGTTGGTTATGCCTTGTACAGGGGCCCGTATGGAGACTACGACGGGACCTGCTTGAAGCTCTATTCGCGGATCCGGCAGATGGGCTACCGGGCAGCCGGTCCGCCCATGGAGATCAACCTCAGCGGTCCTGCCAAGACACCTGCAGCGGACCTTCTGACCGAGATCTGCGTTCCGGTGGAACTCACCCGGGACATCAGCAGTGACTAGGGGAATGGCGGCGGGCCTCCGTAGCGAGACACAACGATGGCGTCGATTTGGCGATTGGGGGTGTCGTCGTGTGTTCGGTGCTCCTGGCCGGTGTGCGCATGGGCCGGTTCTCGAGGGCGCAGACATGATGCAAGGGGAGGACGGACACAAGGCAGTCGAGAGAGCGGGTCCGGCAAGATCACCCGCCTCAGGGCCTCGTCCATCTAGGGTCTGGGCCCCATGCAACCAAAGTGGCGCTGCTCCCTTGAACCTGCAAGGCTTTCGGAGGATAAATGACAGACTGGAAAGCCCTTTTCCGCCCGGCGCTCGTGGAATAGGTGCTGGGCGATCTTCCATCTCACGAGGTGCCGGGCTGTGTCATTCTCCCCTTTGAGGATGCGGAACGTCACGACAAGGGGTCACCGTCGCGGTCGTTGCACCCAGTCCGGTTGTGAGCCGGACGCAAGAGGCGTCTCGGCACATGGATGAGACGAGAACGGACACGAGGGATTTCAGTGGGAATCTAGTCTGTCTTAGTCGGAACAGGGCACCGCACCGGAGTGGCGGTCACGCGCCGTGCGAAGCCTGTTACTGCGCAAAGCGGGTGCCAGGAAACCGACAGAAGCCGATCCGAGGGGGATGATCTTGGCGGCCGGGTCCTCGAGCGGGAAGCGAAGGCCTGATGAAAAAGGGGAGTCGCCGATTGAGTCTGTCCGCGGACGGGCTGTGAGGTGGTCAGTATTCCAGGAGGTTGTCATTTGGCCAGGCCAGTTCCAGGCGTCGGCACGCGAAGGACATACCCTGAGCGCCTCTTCAAGACGCGGGAGACATATCCTCGGCAGTTCTGGCTTCTCTTCTGGGGGATGCTGATCGATTCGATCGGGATGAGCATGGTGTGGCCCTTCCTGTTGATCTACGTGCGCCAGCGCCTGGGCGTGCCGCTCAGCACAGTCACCTCACTGTTCGCATTGCAGTCCGCCGTGGGCTTGGTCTCCCTGTCCGTCGCGGGGCCAATGATCGACAGGTTCGGCCGCAAGGGCGCCATGCTCTTCGGCCTGGGAGCCAATTCTGCGAGGCTGTTTGTGATGAGCACGGCCGGGACGCTGCCGATGTGGGCAGGGTTGATAGCCCTGGGAGGAATGGTGGGGCACCTGTACCGGGTTGCGGGGGATGCAATGGTGGCCGACCTTGTCGAGCCAGAGCAGCGCGCGGGAGCCTACGCTCTCCTTCGCATGGTTCAGAACCTGGGAGTGGCCATCGGACCTTCGATCGGCGGCTTTGTGGCCATCTCCTCCTACGCTCTGGCCTTCTACCTGGCGGCGTCCGCCCAGGCAGCTTTCGGCCTGCTCATTTTGCTCTTCGCCTCCGAGACCGTGCCGCAAGCGCAGGCGGACGTGCGGGCTGGCAACGAGGGCAGACGCGGCTATGGTCAGGTGATGCGTGACCGGCGGTTCCTCGGCTTCTGCAGTGTGTCCGTCCTGGCGGCGATCTCTTACTCCTTGATGATGATGCTCCTTCCCGTGTACGCCAAGGACAACTTCGGCGTACCGGAAAGCCAGTATGGCCTGATTCTGACCACGAACGCGGCCATGGTTGTGCTGTTTCAGTTCGCCACCACCCGGATCACACAGCGGTACCACCACCTGCCTGTGCTCGCAGTCGGGTCGCTCTTCTATGCTCTTGGTGTGGGAAGCGTGGCATGGGGCTGGAACTTTCCTACCTTTCTGGCGAGCATGGTCATTCTGACGATCGGCGAGATGATCATGATCCCGACCTCCACAGCCCTCACGGCCAATCTGGCCCCGCCGGACATGCGGGGCCGGTATATGAGTGTCTACAGCATCGCCTGGGGAGTTGCCTTCGGAATCGGTCCCGTGGTGGGCGGGATTTTGAACGACATGGTCGCGCCGGTGGCCATCTGGTACGGCGGGTGCGTGATGGCGTCGGCCGCAGCGCTCGGCTTCATGCTGGTGGCCATGGCGATCCGCTCGCGCAATGCCGCCGCAGCTGTCCCGCCACACCAGCCTCGCACAACGGCGAGGAATGGGCTATGAAGCAGCTCTCTGCAATTCGCCGGGAACCGAGCGCCGAAGGCCCGCGAGCTCTCCTCCTGGCTGCGGGATACTCCCGTTCCTGGCGTCCAAGCTCGCCCTTGCGGCATGGCGCTGCACACCCATGGCGGGCGCCGTGATCACGGTCGGGGTTCTTGCGATGTTGTGGTGGCGTCGGCATTTGCCCGTGAGCGAGGCAGGCTGGCGGCGCCAGGCGTCGCGTGACCTCGATGGATGGTTGCGGTGCTGCCGAGCCTCCTGATCGGCCAGGAAGGCGAGGCGTCATTGCTCGTGGAGGATGGGACCGTGGAGAACCAACGTCTGGTCGAAGCCTTTGCTGCTCTCTCGACGCCTCTGGTAGCTGATGCATGCCTGCGCCTGAACGTTGAGCTGCGGATCGCGCCGCCAGGCATCCATCCCCTATCGCCCGGCCAGCGCGTAGCCGGGAGGGCGCTGCCGGTGCGGCACTACGGGAGCGTGGACATTTTCCTCGAGGTCATGGGACTGGCGGAGCCGGGCGACGTCCTGGTGATCGACAACGGCGGCAGAGTCGCCGAAGGCTGCATCGGGGATCTGACCGTGCTTGAGGCCCAGGCCTCGGGCCTGTCCGCGATCGTCGTTTGGGGTGTTCACCGGGACACGGCAGAACTGGAGCAGATCGGCTTTCCGGTCTTCAGCTTTGGTCGCTATCCCGCCGGCCCGCGCAGGCTGGATCCACCGGAGGCTGAAGCTCTTGTCTCGGCCCGGTTCGGCACCGCCCTCGTGACCAGGCAGGATGTGGTGTTCGGGGACGCGGATGGCCTCCTGTTTGTGCCTCTGCCTCGCGCCGAGGAAGTCATCTCCATCGCGCACGGGATCTGGCAAACGGAGCGCCAGCAGGCAGACACTGTGCAGGCCGGAAGCAAGCTTCGCGAACAGTTGCAGTTTGACGAGTACCTGGCGCGCCGGGCCGTCGATCGCGGCTATACGTTCCGTAGGCATTTGGGGAAGATCGGAGGGGCCATCGAGGAGTAGGCCCAACGATGGGCCCTTCACTCTCAAAGCAGGAAGGGTGACGCGCCAAAACCGGAGGCGACGGGGTGGAGTTAGCGACAACAAATGAGGTGTGTCTCCTGCTGAGGGGTTACCTGGCTTCGACTGCCCTTGGTGCGGCAGTGGAACTTGACCTTTTCTGGATGCTGGCCGATCAACCGCGAACCGCCCAGGAGGTGCGCAGCGTCTGAGCAAGCGGGTGAAGAGATCGTGGAGGACGACTCACTGGCGAGGCGGATCGCCTACCGTCGCCTTGACCTTCGCAGGGACGACCTCGCGGCCGGGTCCGACACGGCCCTGGAGTGCGATCTAGGGACTTGCGGAATGAATCTGTTTTGCAGGCTCCGTCAATCACTGGACCCCGCTGGACGCTTCCTGACCGTCGACGGGTCTGACCGGCTTGGTGTGGATCCCTCGCTGCTTTTTCTGGCTCACGCCTTCCGTGTCTCCCTGGACAACCCGGACTGCTCGGCGCCGAAAGCGCCTGAGTTGTACGCCTTGCTCTCCGAATCTGGATTCCAATCAGCCCGCGTTGGGCGACAGCCGAACGGTATGCCGCTCATTGGAGCAGAGAGATAGGCGATGGTCCGCGACTTCCTTTATGACGCCTTCCCGGATGGTGCCTTCGGCGGGAACGTTGCCGGCGTCGTGCTGGACTCGTCCGGCATGAGCTCTGCAGAAATGCAGCGCATTGCCTCCGAGCTCAACGCCCCCACCACCGGCTTCGTGGTCGACCACCAGGACGGGCACGCTCCGGTGTTTGCGATCTGTTACTTCACGCCGCGCCAGCAGATCGGCCTGTGCGGCTATGCGGCGGTGGCCACCTTCACAGCGCTCGTGGAGGAGGGCCGGTGCAAGTTACAGGATGAGAGCACCAGGGTGTTGCAGCGAACGTGGGCAGGAGAGCTTCTGATCGATCTCTCGTCAGCTGAAGACAGTGGCGTGATGGTCGAGATGGATCAGTGGCTTCCTTCCTTTGAAACATCCTCGCTCGAGACCTTGCCTGTCGGAAGAGCTCTGGGGGACCTGCGGCAGGACTCCCGCCTGTCGTTGGAAATCGCCCCCACCGGCAGGCGTCATTTGCCTGTGCCCTATGCGCGTGTCGACGACCTTCCACATCTCAGCCCCAACTACACGGGACGGGCAGGGATGAGCCATGCCTTGAGAGTGAACACAGTCTGCGCCTTTGCCGTCTCGCCTGAAGGGGCCACCCATGTCCGGCTTCGTGACTTCTGCTCCGGCATTGGCGTCAATGAAGAACGTGCCAGCGGCACAACGTCCGGCGCACAGGCCAGCTACCTGATACGCCAGGGTGTTCCCCTGGCCGAATCGTCCGGGGAGGTGCTTGTCCGTGTAGCTCAGGGTCTGGAGACAGGCCCGCGGAGCCGGATCGAGGCCAAGCTGCTCTTGGTGGAGGCAAAAGTTGGAAGCGTGAGCGTGCGGGGTAAGGCGGCACGCGTCCTGGCAGGCTGCATCCTGCCAGCCAGCCTGCGGGCGAAGGAGACCTTGTGACATGGAAATTCTGGAGACAGGACAATTCACCAACCTTCGGGTCGAACGAGGGGAGGGTTGCTGGCTCTGGGACAGCGAGGGTCATCGCCACCTGGACCTACTGGCCGGGACGTGGTCCTGTGTTCTGGGCCATTCCCATCCGGAGTTTTGTGCCCGAATGGCGGCCCAACTCAAGCGATTAGCCCATGTCAGTCCGGGTCTGATCACCGGCGAGATCCGCCAGGCATGCGAGCGCCTAGAAGCGGTCTTGCCCGGGGAGTTGAACCACATCACGTTCCTCAACACCGGGAGTGAGGCCGTCGAGCTCGCTATCAAGATCGCTCGTATCGCCACAGGCAGGCTGGAGGTGGTCGGAACGAGGCAGGGGTTCTATGGTGCGACGAACCAGGCCCTGGCGATCTCCGAGGCTGGAGGTAGTCAGGTCTACTTCCCTCAAGGGGGGACGACACCCCCGTTGCCGGCCCCAACCTGTACCTCCTGTCTCTTGGGGGAGACCTTCCCCGACTGCGACTTCGGCTGCCTGAAAGCCTGGCGTGAGGAGAACCGGTATACCCTCGGACGCGGGATCGCAGCGATCATCGCTGAGCCGGTGATGGCGGGTACCGTACTCATCCCGCCTCCTGGCCATTTCGTGGCATTGCGTGAGCAGGCTGCAACCTACGGAGGCCTGCTGATTGCCGACGAGGTCACGACTGGCCTGGGCCGAACCGGACGGTGGCTCGCATCCACAAGAGACAGCTGTGTTCCGGACATCCTGATTCTGGGAAAGGCCTTGGGTAACGGCCTGCCGGTGGCAGCCGTGGTGACGACCGGAGAGGTCGCGCGGTCTCTCGCGGGCCGCCTCTGGCACGTTCAGTCTCACCAGAACGATCCCCTCTCTGGAGCCGTGGCCTGCGCGGTGGTGGAGATCATCCAGAAGGAGGACCTGATCGAACAAGTGAGGAGCATGGGACTCTACCTGCTGGGTGCCCTGCAAAGGCGGCAGATGGAGCATCCAGGGGTCGGTGAAGTCCGGGGCGCCGGGCTGATGGCCGCGCTCGAGCTTTCACCGGCGAGTGCTGCGGATCGAGGCGCCCGGATCCAGTCCCACCTGCAACAGAGAGGCGTGATCGTTGACTACCGCGAGTCCACTGCAACGTTCCGGTTTTTTCCATCCTATGTCCTGACCGCTGGTCATGTGGATCATGCGATGGAAGCGATGGACGAGGCTCTCCGGGCAACAGCGGCGTAGCTGGCATGGAAGGCTGTGAGACCTCAGGGCAGGCCGGCGCGGTGGAGTGAAATAGATCGCATCCAGAGGATTAAGGATTACGAAACCATGGAAGTCTTCCCCCTTCTTATGTCGCAGGGCCACGAGCCAGTTGCTTTCTTCTCCGATGCGGCATCGAACTTGAGGGCGATTATCGCCATTCACAGCACGAGACTGGGGCCTGCCCTGGGCGGGGTCCGAATGCGGCCCTATGAGACGGAGGAAGCCGCTCTGCTCGATGCCCTTCGGCTCTCGCGCGAGATGACCTACAAGGCGGCTGTGGCCGGCCTGAACCTGGGCGGAGGGAAGGCGGTCATCTTCGGAAACCGGTGAGGGACAAGTCGGAAGCGCTTTTCCGCTCCTTCGGGAGGGCGGTGGAGTCGTTCGGCGGGCGATACATCACCGCGGAGGACGTCGACACCGAAGTGCAGGACATGGCGCAGATCTGGCTGGAGACCGGTCACGTCGTGGGGAGATCCGAGGAAGCAGGCGGTTCGGGCGATCCCAGCCCGGTAACCGCACTGGGCGTTCTTGCGGGGATCAAGACCTGCGTGAACGTTGTGTTCGGCGCCCCCGACGTGAAGGGATGCAGGGTGGCAATCCATGGTGTCGGTAAAGTGGGATATCGCCTGGCGGAACTTCTTCACCGCCGGGGCGCGGAACTCTTTCTTTGCGATGTGATCTCGGAAAGAGCAGCCGCAGCAGCGATGGCCTTCCATGGCCACGAGGTCAGGGAGCATGACTTCTTCGCGCTGCCGGTTGACGTACTCTCGCCCTACGCCTTGGGTGGGGTTCTCAACGACGATACCATCCCTCGGATCAGGGCCCCAGTCATCGCTGGGGCGGCCAACAACCAGCTGCAAGAGGGATTTCGACACAGCCAGGCGCTGTCTTCCCGCGGCATCCTGTACGCTCCGGACTTTGTGATCTACGCAGGCGGCTTGATCAATGTCTACA
>Ga0299915_10002936_pt1 | contig 12367 bp, 8 predicted proteins | sample RVTome_13_FD_200263 | JGI IMG/M metagenome (GOLD analysis project Ga0299915, IMG submission 200263) | Soil microbial communities from uranium-contaminated site in the Upper Colorado River Basin, Wyoming, United States - RVT92D227 (version 2) ...
TGGTATCAAGCGATAAGGTCTGATTTGTCTTTGTGGCCTTGAGTTTTACAGTCGCTCCCAGGTCACCGGCCAGCATGCCCGATACCTTGGTCCTGATTTTACCGGCTACTGCAAAAATCTGGGCAATTCTTTCCTTATTCTGGGTGGTATTATTGGTAAGGTCCATCCCTTCCTTGATCTCCCCAGACATCACCTTAAAGTAGTTGATCTCACCAATATGGGTTTCAACGGCTGATTTGTAAACAAACAAGGTGGCCTGACCAACAGGATCACATTTTACCTGTTTGTTCCCGGCAACCGGTGCAGGTACGTCATTCGGACTCGGAGCGATATGGGCCATAAACTCCATCAGGCGGTTAACACCGATATTCCTTTTGGCAGATACACAAAAGACCGGAAACAGTCCGCGCTGTATTAATCCGGCCTTGATACCTTTCAGCAATTCCTCCGGGGTGAGCGTATCATTGGCAAAGAACTGCTCCATCAGTGATTCATCACTTTCAGCTGCTCTTTCAACCAGGGCAGCAAGCAGTTCATCTGCCTGGTGCTTCTGGTCGGCTGGAATTTCAAGTATCTGAGGCTTCCCTCCTTCTTTCGTGAATTTGTACATTTTCATGGACAAAACATCAACGATCGAATCAAAACCGCCGCCCGTATCGACCGGGAATTGCATCACAGCTGCATGATTGCCGAACCTTTCCTTGATTGATTCAATAGTTTTCTCCCAGTTGGCCTTTTCATGGTCCACCTGGTTCACAACGAAAATGATTGGTTTATTGGCCCTGGCCAGGTATCTGCCGTGTATTTCAGCCCCGACTTCAATACCATTTTGGGCATTTACAACCAGCAATGCAGTATCAGTCACCACAAGCGCAGAAATCATACCGTTTACAAAATCATCGAGTCCCGGAGCATCAATAAGGTTAATTTTGTGATCATTATACAGGGTATACAACAGGGATGAAAATACCGAACAGGTGTTGTTCTGCTCAATTTCCTTAAAATCTGAAACGGTATTTTTGCTTTCTACATCACCACGCCGTTCAATTATGCCACCTTCAAAAAGCATGGCTTCTGCCAGAGTGGTTTTCCCCGATCCGGAATTGCCTACAATAACCAGGTTTTTAATCTGACCAGTCGAATATGTCTTCATTTCTTAATTTATTTACTATTAGTACCTTATTGAATGCCCTTCGGCAAGAGAACTGCAAAAATAACAAAATTTTACAAGCTAACAAGAAGTATCAGGGATTTCATGACGCATCGCAACCTGCTATTTGTCATATTATTGCAAAAAAAAACCCGTCAAAACGACGGGGTTAACATTTAATTATATCTGTTCTTTTAATAACTTTTACATCCCCTCATCCATTCCATTCATCTCCGGACCCTGGCTGTCCCTCCGGTTCTCTGCCTGCCGGTAATTGTTAATCCGGTAAGTGAGGTTCAGCATTACCACGGGGGCCTCACGCCGGAACTTGTTAGAAGTTCGGAAGGTTTCACCTTTGGAGGTAAATGAATTTACACCGGTAGCAAAAACATCACGGGCACTGATGGCTATGCTCAGCTGTCTTTTCAGAAAATCCTTCCGCAAGGCAATGTTGGCCATAAAAAACCCGCTGCGCTCTCCCTGCAGTGTCTTGGAGGGACCATTATACATACCGGTAAACTGAATCCTGGTATCCCCCTTGAGTTTGAAGGAACTGTTGAAATTGGTCCGCCACGTGGTTGAAACCGAGGTAATATCTTCTCCGTCTATTTCACCGTTCAGCTGGTACCTGAAAAGATTTCCTGTAAGGTTCAGCTGCCACCATTTTGTAAGGTTTAAATTGGTCATCAGCTCCACCCCCAGCGAATGGTCCTCATCGGCATTGGTAACCGTATTGATGAATACCTGCCGGCCCGAGATGGAATCGATGCCGTTGATCCGCGTAATCTTATCCCTTGTCTTCCGATAATAGGTCTCCAGCGAAATGGAACCCACCTTGAAGGTGTATTGATAGTTCAATTCAATGGCATTTGTAAATTCGGGCGTCAATTCGGGATTACCAAAAAACACATTGTCGGAACCCCTGAACTCTTTAAAAGGATTCAGATCCCACATTCTGGGGCGTTGAATACGGGTTGTAAAAGTGAATTGCAGCTGATGAGCATCCGAAAGTTTCCGTAAGATATAGAAAGAAGGAAAGACATGGATTTTTTCATAGGTATAGGACTCCGAACTGGTTTTCTGTTTCAGTGAACGATTATCATATTCAGCCCTTAATCCGATCTGGTATTCAAATTTACCCAGCGGTGCCGAGAACATAGCATAAACCGACTGCAGTGCATCCAGATATTTCAGGGAATTGCTGATGGAATCATTATGCAGCCATTCTTCCCCGACAGGTTGATAATCTTCAAATATATAGTTCCCTTCCTGATTGTCCCACCTGCTTTGAAACCCGGTTTCGAGCTTCCCCCGGCCGACAGGCCTGATATAATCCATTTCAATCCTGACATTGGATTCCGGACTCTTTGTCCTTGAGCGTGTCCTGGCAGGACTGGTTCCGATCACCTGATAGTTGCTGTTGGTTTTCCTGACAACCTGGTCCTCAACTTCATCCTCGGTGGATGCAGAATAATAAACCGATGCCTGCAAAGTATGACCGTTTTCATCATATTTCTTCTGAAAATCAAGGTTCAGGTTATAAAATACATCCTTGTCTCCGCTGTTGCTCTCTTCCCTATAAAATGAATCTTTTTCTGAAGGAAATGTAAACCATTGATTATTCGACCCGAAACCACGGTTAAAACTCCTGTTTCCCAGAGCGCCGGAAACCGATAAGGTTGACTTGTCATTAAGGTAAAAATCAAATCCCGATTTCAGGTTAAGGGAAGCCCTTGAAAACAGCCCCCTGGTATTTCCAAGTATGGTGGTGGCGGTGTCATTGAAAAATGTGCTTCTCTCGCTTTCTCCTTTCATGTGGAAGTTCTGGTCGGCGAACTCACCCCCAACAAAGTAATTGAGTTTTTTCTTTTTAAAATTCAGCAGGAAGTCAGCCGTATACTTCTGTCTTGTACCAATTGCAGCATTTACGACACCGCCAATACCCGTATTCTTCTGCTTTTTCATAATCACGTTGATGATCCCGGCCGCACCGTCGGGATCAAACTTGGCAGAGGGACTGGTAATGATTTCCACACTTTGTACGGCGCTTGCAGGGATCTGTTGCAGGCCCTCACTTCCCTGGATAACGCTGGGCCTGCCATCAACAAGCACCTGGAAATTCTCACTGCCGCGCAGGCTTACATTACCTTCCACATCAACCTGTATTGATGGGGTATTCTCCAGCACATTGACCAGACTTCCGCCGGCAGCGGCAATATCTGAAGACACATTCACAACTTTTTTATCGATTTTATACTCCACGCGCTGGTTTTGCGCAACAACAGTCACCTCGCCAATATGTGTGACTTCAGGATGCAGGGTTATGGTCCCCAGATCAGCTGAGGTTCGCTGTGGCGTAAGCTGTACCTGGAGCCGCTTTTTGGCATATCCGATAAAAGCTATCTCCAGGTAAAATCTTCCATATGGCAGGTCACGCAGGATAAATGCCCCGCCAGGATCAGTAACGGTACCACTTACCAGTGAGGAATCATTTATACGATATAAACCTGCAGTGGCATATTCTATTGAACCCCTGGTGGTTGAATCAAGGACTATCCCCTTCAGTAATCCTGTTCGGGAAACGGCAGCAGGTCCGTCAGCCGGGTAAGGACCCTGGGCGCTGCTTTCAAAAGGCAAAATAAAGGCTATAAGAACAAGTATTATATATTTAGTCATTTTCATTTGTTTATTATTCTGTTAATCGCTGCAAAGTTAACTACAATAACAACCCAAAAACAAAACAGATCAACCAACACAGGAAATAATCGACCAAACCGGAAGATTTCTGGATAAAATCAAATTCTCAACGGATAATATCCGGGAAATTTTAGAAAAGGTTAAAAACGGGCCACAAGCTGGAACTTCAACTCGCTCCGGTTAACCGAGCTGATTTCGTCATAGCCGGATCCGATTGTGTCTTCATTGAAAAAATGAGTTTGTGATACCCTGAGCCTGCACGACAGGGCTTGAGTTATATCATATCTTATCATCAAATATGTTCGGTAGCCCGCTCTAAACAAAGGCGGAAAAGAGAATCCTGCAGTCAGGTCCTGTTCATAGGCATAAATCCTGGTATCATAATCATCTGTATTAAACCAGTCCAAACGGAAATCAAGGATTAAGGGAATTTTCCTGAACCGGTACCCGGCATCATAATAAACCAGGAAACCACTTTTTGTCTCATTGCCAGCCTTTTTCACCATCACCGTTTCGAGCCTGTTTTGCATCACCAGCCTTTCGGAGAACCTGTAAAGAACATGGAAACGAATTCCGGTTCGATGCACCTGCATAACATCTGGAATAACCATGGTGTCGTTATCCATATTTTCCGGATCAAGTTCATATCTTACCCTGCAATACAGCTCAACCGCTTCACCTGGCGAATAGTCCGCCTGAAGAAGATAATCACTGCCTGATGAGGGGGCATCCGTGTTGAATTTGAGCCAGGGAAAACGGTAAAAATCAGCATAAGCCGAAACTTTCAGATTCCGTAAGGGATGAATTACCATCCCGGCATAAAAGGCCTCCTCGTTCGAATTGGATGAGCCCTCAGAAAAGGCATCCGAATGCAGGCTGAAATAACCTGTTCCGTAATTCCGGTAAAGGAAAGAAAAGGATGCATATTTGTTCAGATACCACAGCGCCCCGTTCAGGGTTGCCCATGCATTATTGCCATAGGATGTCTCACCAAAAAGCTGGATTTTCTTCAGGGTAACAGAATAGTCTGCTCCCCAGTTGATCAGCCTGTTTCCCTGAAAATCATGAATATCCTTCAGTTCATCGCCAGCTTGAAGGTATTTGTCCAGCTTATATTGTACAATTGTTGTCCCCACCCTGAAATCATTGCCACGGAATTTAATATTTCCGCCAATGGCTGATTCACGGACTGATCTTTCATCAGCGATTTCTGATCTGGTCCTGTGGTAGCCGCTTTCCTGAAACGAAGAGAAATAAATCACATCCGGCTCCAATGTATCGGTTACATTTGCATCCCGTTTCCTGGTCGAATAAAAGCCCGTAATGATCAGTCTACCCAAGTTAACGCTGGCAACCATACCACGAAAGAAATCGTTTTCCGAAGTCGATGTGAAAGCTTTAATCTCATTCCCTTGTTTTAAAACCTGAAGAGGTAAGGATGACTTAGCAGGAGCAGTGCCGTTGGCCAGCGTAAGACCCTGACCAAATCCGAGTCTGAAATCCCCGATAATTGCTGAATTCAACGGACCAATATCAGAGATCCTGATATGAGCAGAATTAAAATCAAATCCGGCCCGGTTAGACCGTGCAAAAAAATCTTCGCCCGGATCATTTTCAAGAGTCACCCCGGCCTGCAAATGATCATCGAAATCCAGGCTATACCTGGCATAATACAGCCAGGGACTACCCGGATATCGCCTGGTCAGTGATACAGGATCAACCTGGGTGTAACCTTCCGATCTTTTCAGAACACGCTGCGTCCTCAGAATAACCTCATGACGGCTTTGACGAAGTATATTGTTGACGCGAAACTGAAAAGTGTCGGATTTTGCAGTAACAGTAACATATGGCCGAATGAGGTTGATGAAATCATCGGTAAATCCATTGATCAATGGTAGTTCCTGCATTGAAAGCAGATTGCCGTTTTCCTTCCGGTAATCAAGTAAACAATGTATCTGAAAATCGGTAAGGAATGGCAGTTGCTTCAAATCCTCCTCATTTGCCGAATTCAGATCCAGTGGTTTTTGCTGGAGTTCCTCGAGTTCATTCAATACGGTTTCAAAATCAGCTGCCTCATTATTTTGCAGGGCAATTGATTCCAACAGGAATTCTTTAACATTGGACTGTCCGGGGACTAAAACCTGTGCGTTTGCAGGATAACATAAAACAAGTCCCATTATACCTGGGAACAGGAAACGGATTTTCATAAACTAACGGTTTGCCGGTACAAGATAACAATAAATAGCAGAAAGTCAACATGAAATATTTACAGGTCCTTCCCTGCCGGTTTCAGTATGCCGACAAATCCCCCTCCGGGCACAACATCAAATTTCATTTCCGAGTCCTTTTTGATACCATTCTCATTCCTGACTAGTTTTCGCGGATTTCTTTCCGAATCAGGTGCATCGCTCCAGGTGACGGCACGATAATCCGTATCATCAAGAAAATCGGTATTAATAACAACATTTCGTTTGTCCCGGCTCATGCCTCCGATATACCATGTGTGACCTGATTTCCTGGCAATAACAACGTATTCACCGGGCATCCCTTCCAGTACCCTGGTTTCATCCCATGTAGCAGGTATACCTTTCAGAAAATCGCTCCCCGGCTGGCCTCTTATATTATAGGGCGATTCACAGAAAACCTGAAAGGCGCTCTCATAAACCACCATCATGGCGAGCTGGAAACAACGTGTACCCATAACATGGGGGGACGGACTGTCGCCTCCCACAACCTTAAACTGATCAGGCCTGTCATTCAGGAATCCTCCTGGTGTAAAATCCATCTCTCCGGCAAGCATACGGGTAAACGGGAGTGTCAGACAGTGTTCGGGAGTAATTCGGTTGCTCCATTTGTTGTACTCGTTACCCAATACGCCCTCACGGGTGATCAGGTTGGGATAAGTACGGCTGAATCCGTCGGGAACAAATGCTCCATGAAAGTCAACCACCAGCCGGTGCCTGGCAGCTGTTTCAGCAACACGATGATAGAAGTCAACCATTTCCTGGTCATTCCTGTCCATAAAATCAATCTTAATCCCTGCCACGCCCCATTTTTCATACAATGTAAAGGCTTCTTCCATTTGTTTGTCCACGTTGGGCCATAACAGCCAAAGGATGAGCCTCACATTCTTCTCACCAGCATATGCAACAAGTTCAGGAATATCAATATCAGGATTCATCACAGTGATATCCGCATCAAGATTGAAAGACCCGTCTGCCTTAAAAGGAGGACCATACCAGTGCCAGTCGACCAGCTGATACTGCCAGCCCATTTCAGCCGCAAAGTCGATGAAATACTTCATGGTTTCCGTATTCGAGCCCAGCTTAAATCCGGCGTCAGGGGCATACGAACCGCACCACCACCAGTCCCACGATGACACCCCGGGCCTGATCCATGATACATCCTCCAGGGCACAGGGCTCATTCAGGTTTTGCAGCATATCCGATTCGATAAGATCTCCGGGTTGTTCTCCGATCATCAGTACCTTCCAGGGCGAAAGACGCTGTCCGGCAGTGCGCACGACCACCGTGGTATCATCAGACAGCCACGAAGGCCGGGAAACAACGGAATTCGGGCGACCGGGATCAGCTGTGAGGCCTGAGCAGGCCCAGTTGGTAATATTGGCCTCCAGCAATGCCACCCAGGCATTATCAGCATTAACCAGGAATGGAGTGCCAATTATGTTTCCCGGTTTAATATCACCAAGTTTCGATTTGGTGAATTCCACTTCCTGTGAAAGATGAAAGGTATTCCAGTAAGTGGCCCACACGGTATGATTATCCGTGAAGCTGAAAGCGATCTTTTCGTTGGTCAGCACAATAGTGTCCATCCCCTTCTGAACAGGCAATTCATAGCGAAAAGCCACACCATCGTTATATAACCTGAAATATAAATTGATAAGTCGCCCGGGTTTAACGGTTTCCTTAAGTTCAATCAAAAGCTGGTTATACCGGTCGCTCACTGTCTTCCGCTTACCCCAGACCCTGTCCCAGGTTACATTCACGGTTTCGTTCCGTAATCCAGTTATTTTCAGATTTGACCTGATAGGATCCATATGTTTAAAATCAAGTTCAAAGCCCGAAGGACGGATGATTTCCTGATTACGATATGATATGGCATATTCCAGCTCACCCGACAGGGAATCATTTATCCTGCATATCAACTGTAAGGAACTATCGGGTGAAAAAACCATGGCTTCCCTGATCTTGCTTTGTTTGCTGCAGGAAAGAATGGTGAGGCAAACTGCCGTTATTACCAGGCTATGCCTCAAAGAAATAATTACATGTTTCATGATTAACAATTAATTACCCAATAAAGTTAATCAAAGAAGCGATTGCTCCAAGGTTGATATCCCTATTTTAGACTTTTCAATACGCGTATCGCTTCATCCACATGCCTGGTGGCCTGTACCTGAGAGTCAAAAACATAAGCAACCGTACCTGATTTATCCACAATATAGGTTACTCGTCCGGGCAAGGCATCAAAGAAACTGGCAGGAACACCGAAGCGTTTGCGAACCTTATTGCCGCTATCACTAAGCAGTGTATATCCAAGCTTGTATTTATCTGCAAATTTCCTGTGGCTGTCGACTGACTGCCCGCTGATTCCAATGATCAGTGCATCAGTCTGATCAAAGACCTCAAACTGATCACGGAAATAACAGGCCTCTCTGGTGCAACCCGGACTGTCATCTTTCGGATAGAAATAGATGACCAGGTTTTTTTTACCCAGAACACTGTCGATGTTAAAGTTCTGATTATACTGATCCCGTAACGTAAAAACAGGTATCTTACTTCCTTTTTTGATTACTTTCATAGCTTGGTTTTCTTCGGATTGGGCATGACTGCAGGCAGAAAAGTATGTATTAAACAGGATCCAAAAAATGAAATTCAGATATCTGTAAGTTCTGATTGAAATCATTTGTTCAAATTGTAACACATTATCACAAACAGGTGATATCTCAATTTGTTCCCCCTATCCGCCGGTCAGAACCATATACTTAACGGGCAAATTCAACGATATACTCCGAAAGGTATTCACTCTTTTCTGGTCTGATATTTTTTACGAACAACCGTGCCCGCTTTCCCAGCTTTTACCTCCATCTGCCGATTTCATAATGCCTATCCGGCAGACAGCTGCCGGCGAGGATGGACCCTTAAGGCCCTGAGGCCATTTTTCATCTTTGTATCCGATGCCTGTAGCCTCATCCCAGGGAAGTGTGGAGGGATAATTCTCGTTATGGTATACCGCATACAATGTCTTACCGGTCAAATCTGTGGTATCCTGGTAAACGGTTTCGAACCAAACCGCGCCGTGCAGTCCGGGTTTTCCAACCGGAACATTAGGCGGCATACGGGGCTCGGTGAAGGCTGTTGTATCCTGGCTAAAAGCTTCGTCGGCATTTCTTCCATTGGTATTTTTCAAATCCCAGGCATTGCCCCACAAGGGATCTTCGCCATATTTACCCGGGAAGATACGGAAGGTATCGCCTACCCAGGCCTCGTCCTGCCTGATCAGGTGAAGGATCAGAAATTCACGCTGTCATATACCAGTACCTTGCTGCACAGTTCATTGACTATTATGCGAAAGGAATCATGAACCGGATGTACCTGGTACAGGTCATGTGCCTTCTTATCCTGAAAAATAGTCAGGAGGGAGTACTGGTAGCTGCTGTCGATCACCTCCCGTCTTGTTTCAGCTGGAATTCCCAGGTGATGCGACTTGATGGCCTCAATGGTCACCAGATCCCTTAGACCTTTCTGAAAGCGTTCAATATGCAGCTTATTTTCCGGCTCTTTCATCCAGAAAAACACATGGTGTATGAAATTGCTGTCTATTGGTTCGCTATTAAGGGCAGGCCCGACAGTCAATGTTAATGCCCCGGCGGCCAGGGTTATCTTACCGCCTGATTCGATAAAGTCTCTTCGTTTCATCCCTTTTTTCATTTTTTTGTTTTTATTAAAAGTTATATTGCAACGGTTATCCTTAATCCGGCAGAAGATAAATTTCGTAATTTTCACTAAATTATAGGCATGAAATCCTGGATTATTCACCGGATTTGTGATCTGAAAGCTGAAAATGCACCACTCTGGCTGGTTGACCTTCCGGTTCCTGAGCCGCAGAAGGGACAGTTATTGCTGAAAGTTAAAGCCTGCGGGGTATGCCATACTGAAATCGACGAGATTGAAGGACGAACACCCCCGCCGGATTTTCCGGTAATTCCAGGACATCAGGTGATCGGAACCATCATAAATCATCATGGCTCCCGGCAGGATATACATACTGGTGACCGGGTTGGTGTTGCCTGGATTTATACAGCCTGTGGAACCTGTGAATACTGCTTGTCAAAACAGGAAAACCTATGCAGGAATTTCAGGGCCACCGGCAGGGACGTGAATGGCGGATATGCTGAATACATGATTGCTTACGAACATTATGTTTACAAAATCCCTGAAATCTTTACCGATGCTGAAGCTGCCCCTCTGCTCTGCGCAGGGGCCATAGGTTACCGGTCGCTCTCCCTTTGCAACCTCAAAAATGGGAACAGATTAGGATTAACCGGTTTTGGTGCATCGGCACATCTGGTACTAAAGCTTGCCCGGTATCAGTATCCGGATACTGATATATATGTCTTTGCCCGCAGCAAAACGGAAAGGGAATTTGCAAGCCGGCTGGGCTGTAAATGGGCAGGAGACACTACTGAAAGAGCCCCTGAGGCACTGGATTGTATGATTGACACTACTCCGGTATGGACACCTGTTGTGGAAGCCTTAAGAGGTCTGAAACCGGGTGGCCGACTGGTAATCAATGCCATCAGAAAAGAGGAGACCGACAGGAATTACCTGCTGAAACTGGATTATCCGGCACATTTATGGATGGAGAAAGAAATCAAGAGTGTCGCTAATGTAACAAGACATGATGTGAAGGAATTCATCAGGCTTGCCGCAGAAATGCCCATTAAGCCAGAAGTGGAAACCTACCCTTTCGGAATGGCCAATCAGGCAATTATGGATATTAAGAACAGGAGGATCAAAGGGGCGAAAGTGCTTGTCTTTTAAATTTACAAGGATTCTTTATATTTACAATTAATATAATTATCTATGAAGTCACGTCGACAATTCATTAAAACAGCAGGCACCGGCCTCCTGGCAGCCGGTGTCACCAGTGCCTATGGTGCTGAAAATTTCAAACTGCCCTTAGAAAAGTCAGGGTATTCATTTGGTCTTGGCATGGCCGGCTATTCTTTCAAGGAATTTACCATTGAACAGACTATTGACATGATGAAAAGGATCGATGTAAAAAATATGTCGATTAAAGACTTTCATATGCCATTGAACAGCACTCAGGGGCAGATTGAAGCCGTTACGGCAAAATTCAGGAATGCAGGAATAAATGTGTATACGGTGGGTGTTATATATATGAAATCAAAGGAATCAGCTGATCAGGCCTTTGAATATGCCAGGATGGCCGGGGTGAAAATGATTGTGGGCACGCCCGATTATGAGCTGCTGCCCTATGTGGAGGAAAAGGTAAAAACCTACGGTATCCGGCTGGCTGTACATATACACGGGCCCGACAGTCCGGTTTTTCCAAATGCCACCGATGCCTGGAACCATATCAAAGATCTTGACCAGGGAATCGGGATCTGCCTTGATATAGGACATACCACGCGCGACGGACATGATCCCTGTTCAGACATTGAGAAATATATCAACCGCATTTACGATGTTCATATCAAAGATGTTGATAAACCAACCAAAGAAGGCACCACCGTTGAAATGGGCAGGGGCATCATCGATATACCCAAGTTGGTTTCCGTTCTGCGAAAAGGCAATTACAGCGGCAACTGCAGCCTGGAATTTGAAAAGGATATGAATGATCCGTTGGCAGGCATTGCTGAATCGATAGGGTACTGGCGAGGGGTTATGGCGTGTAATTTGTGATGGCAGAACGCCTATACCTAAATTTATATTCGACTTGTGTTTGCAGAGTTTTATGATTGACAATACCATAGCCCCTCCGGGTTTGACGGGATGAGAATTTTCCTGTATTAATTATTGCAATGTAAACAAAATCCCCTGTGAACACATATTGTTCCGCCACAACTGGTGCAGTGCCATTTCTCCAATTCCCGCTTTATATATTCATCTGGTCCAACGGACCTAACAGCTGCCAGGTTTTCCAGTAAGCTTGTGTTATATTTTGTCCGGTACCGCTTATCCAGGTCTTTTAGTCTTTTACAGGGAAAGATCCTGCAGTCATAACAGAATTCGGATGTTGTTTCGGCCAGCCGGTCACAGTTGAGAATGCTGCAGGTGATGCAATGTTTGCATTTATTAGTACCAGCGGACCTGCATCCCTCGCACCGGTTCTTATTCCGCAAATAAGCCAGGCAGGTCCAGCAATTCATACCGCAGGGGGCAACCAACGTTTTAACAAAGCCGGTGTGACTGGTGTATTTCTCCTTACTCAATATATTAATTTTGAATTATTTAATCCCCAGTTTCTTCTTAAGCT
>Ga0299915_10002937_pt1 | contig 12367 bp, 10 predicted proteins | sample RVTome_13_FD_200263 | JGI IMG/M metagenome (GOLD analysis project Ga0299915, IMG submission 200263) | Soil microbial communities from uranium-contaminated site in the Upper Colorado River Basin, Wyoming, United States - RVT92D227 (version 2) ...
CAGTCTTCGTGCGTGCGCCGGCCTCGGCAGCCTGGGCAAGCACCTTATCTATCGTCTCGCGGACTTTGGGGAGTGCCTGGCCCCACTGGGCTATGACCAGAATCCGCGGCTGGTTGACGTCTTCGGCCTGCTCCGGCATAAGGGCAACGGCGACCCTGCTGGCGGGCAGCACGTCCGCACTTAGAAGCGTTGCGATAAACTTGTCGTCGGATTCTTTGATTTCCGCGCGGATTTTCTCTTTGGTGTCCTCGATAAACGCCGCCATTGTGGGGTCTTTGTAGAGCTTGTAGAGATTTGTCTTTTTGAATTGCTCCGTAAGCTGCGAGAAATCCGGGATATCGACAAGCAGGATGGTTTCGGGTGGGAGGAGCTGTGCCGTGCGCGGCAGGGCCGCCAACGTCTGCTGGGCGGGCAAGTCCACTGCCTGGAGGCCAGCGCTTGCGCAGCAAAGCATAAGAGCGCAGGAGCACAGGGACATCGGGACGGAAAACAAACAGCGATTTGTGCGTTTATGAGTTGTTCTTGCGGTGCTTTCCACTTTATGACCTTTCGATAATGCGGTAGTCCCGTTGCTCTGCCCGCTATGGGCGAGAGGCGTCTTTATCTTTGAGAAAATCAGGTTTGGCCTTGTTGAGCCTTCCGTCCGGCTGGAGGTACCTGTAGCCGGTGTTCGGATTGTCCTTGTCGTAGGCGAAGGCCTCGCGGTTCTCAATGAAGTGCCTGACATAGTTGACCGGTATTGCAAAACCGAGGCCGCCATAGAATATGTAGCCCATATTCGTAACGCCGATGACCTCGCCGGCGAGGTTAAACAAGGGCCCGCCGGAGTTGCCCGGATTGATGTCGGTATTGGTCTGGAGATAGATAAGCCCCTCGAATGCCCTGTTTTTTGTGCTGATTACGCCGTCGGTTACCGTCCGCTCGAGGCCGAGCGGATTGCCTACGGCAAAGACCTCCTCGCCCACCTCGATGCGGTCGAGGTCGCCGAGGTAAACAAATCGTGGCCTTGTGTCGCCCAGGTCTTCAACCTTGAGCAGCGCCAGATCGACAAAGGGATTCAGGGCCTCGATCTTGATTTTTTTGAATTGTCTTCGTTCGAAGCCGTTTTTGACCTTTGTGAACAGGGTTACTTCGATTTTAGTTTCTCTTTCTATTACGTGGTAGTTCGTTATGAGGTATCCGTCCTCGTTGATGAAGAATCCGGAGCCGGTGCCCGCGGGGCTGGAGACCTTTACGACGGCCTCAGAGACGGCCTCGGCGCACTTAGCGATGGTTGTTTTCTTCAGGTCGGCGGTCCTGTACAAATGGTCCGAGGGCTGCGGGACCTTCTGATCGCCTGCGGGGGCCTGATTTACGTCGTTGACGTCGCTGCGGCCGGGGTCAAGGCCCTCGGCGTACTCATACTGGAGTATCTTCTCCTTGGGAATAGCCAGGACCGTTATTCCGATATCCACGTACAACTGGTTTTCTTTTTCGAGGATTATTTGGCCGGTGATGGTTTGCCCTTCCCGGAGGACAACCGTATCGGCGCGCAAATCCGGCGCGAGACAGAGCACCAAAAGAATCACACAGCCGACACGCATACAAACGCTTAGGGTGGGCTTCAGCCCACCAGTTCGGTGGGGCAAGCCCCACCCTACCGCTGCATTCTTGCGACACAGTGTTCTTATGATTACAGTCATTGCCAGGCCCTCAATCGGCGCCCCGGCCTCGCAGACAACAGGCGCCATCATCAACACGGTCGAACCATTATAAACGCGCGGGGCGTTCAATGCAAATGAAAAACACCTTGCACGCCCGCACGGGGGCAGGGATTTCACTTGGTAGGCGGCGACGAAGCAGTTATAATCGGGACGATGAACAAGTTTTCGACCATAATTGCTCTTATCTTAGGGATAGCGATAGGAGGCTATTGTGTCTGGCGTTTCGTGCCGGGCCGAGCGGGGGTCAACAGACCAGGCGGGCCGAAATCCGCCAGCCAAAAAGAGCCTGGTAGGGTGGGCTTCAGCCCACCATTTCGGTCGGACGAGTTCGGTGGGGCAAGTTCGGTGGGGCAAGCCCCACCCTACTGTGAACCGATTGCAGCCCAGGCGCTAAAAGCCGCCGAGGCAGATCCCAATATCATTGCCGTAATAGGGGAATACGTCATCACAAAGGAAGAGCTCAGAAGGCGATTGATGACGGAGCTCCAGCCGTACGATTACGACGGGTCCGGAGAAAAAGCCAAGCCCACAGACGCCAACACGGTGCTCATGAAAATTATAGCGGAAAAGGCTATGACGATGGACGCCCGCAAGCAGAACGTCCTTGTTGAAAATGAGATGATCCGCACCGCGGTAAAGAAGTTCAAGGAGCGCAAGCTCGTCGGTCTGCTGATGCAAAAGCAATTGGAGGGCTCGCCCGCCGCGGCGGGCAAGCTGGCAGTTTCGGAAGCGGAAATCGCCGAGAAGATATCAGAAATGGCCGATCCCAAGCTGGACCGCGAGCGGGCGAAGATGATGGTCGAAAGGGCGAAGGCCAATGAGATTATGGGCCAATACTACGCGGAGCTATACAAAAAGTCCAATGTCAAAAAGGTAAATGCCAATTTCATCAAGGCGGCGCAGCTTCATCAAAGGCTTCTGTTCCAGCCCAAGGAGGACCGCAATGTCCCGTTCATTCGCAACAGTCAGATGAGGGACGAATTGACCGAGGAAGAGAAGAACACCGTTCTGGCGACGTTTGAGAAGGGGCAAGTAAGGGTTAGCGACTGGTTCGAGACTCTGGGCGATATGGCGCCGCCTCGCCGGCCGAATGATTTGAATACTCCTGCCGGGGTGGAGAGACTGCTGGACCAGACATTGAGAACGCCTATCCTTGTTGCCGAGGCGGTGTCGCTGGGACTGGACAAGGACGAAGATATAATAAAACAGGTCAGAGACTACGAAGATATGAATCTGTTAGGCGACGCTCAACAGACGAAGTACAAAGAGGCGCCGGAGCCGACGGAAGAGGAGATAAGGGCCTACTTCGATGAGCATAAGGAGGAATTCAAGGAAGACAAGAAGCTCAAGATCGAACAGATCTGGTGCGCGGATCTGAAGACGGCGGAAAAAGCGAAGGCGGAATTGAACGAAAGCAAAGACTTCAATTCTGTCAGACAGAAGTATTCGCTGGAAAAGGAGGGCAAGGCTTTCGATACCTACCCACGAACCGAGGCCTATTTCTGGCCGGAACTGTGGGAAGGCGACCCGAATAACGTGGTGGGGCCTCTCAAGGGGATGTATGGCGACGGGTTTAAGTGGCGCATCGTCAAGATTCTCGAAAAGAGCGGGGGTACGACGCCCGAGTTTTCGCAGCAAGCGGCAAACCGCACGAAACTGGCAATCCAGAACCAGAGAAGGTTTGCTCTGATGGAGAAGTACTGTAAAGAGCTGCTTGGGAAATACTCGTACAAGATTTACGCCGAGAGGATCAAGGACATAAACCCGCTTGATATCCCGTAACCGAGTCTCTTTCTCTTTTTGCCACGAAGGCCCTAAGAAGTGTAAAGTGCCTAAAGTTAAGAGTGACTAAAGTGACTAAAGTTAAGAGTGACTAAAGTTGAGAGTGACTAAAGCGGCTAAAGTTGAGAGTGCATAGAGTTATAGATTATTTCTTGCCCTTTTCGTTCTCTTTAGCTCACTTTAGCACACTTTAGCACACTTTAGCTCACTTTTGACCTTCTTTGTGGCTAATGTGATTAGTTAAAAATGGTTTTCACACTGCACAGATATATATTTCGCGAGCTATTGAAAGTCTTCACGCTGGCGGTCGTAGCGTTGACGCTGATTCTGAGCCTTGGGAGCATTCTTCGCCCGGTGCAGGAATACGGCGTGGGCCCCGAGCAAGTGCTCAGCCTAATGGGGTATTTTCTGCCGATAACGCTGACATTCGTGCTGCCGATGGCGGCGTTGTTCGCATCGGCCTTAGTGTACGGCCGGTTCGCAAGCGATAATGAGCTCGACGCCTGCCGTGCGAGCGGTATAAGCCTGCCGACGCTGGTGTATCCGGGCGTGGCGCTGGCGATTGTTGTGTCGATAGCAAACCTGATTCTGAGCTTTCACATGCTGCCGTATTTCGTACACTTGGCGGAGAAATCGCTCAAGGCCGACGCCAAACAGATACTCTTCCGCAACATCCAGCGAAGGGGGTATTACAAGCTGCCGACGGACAGCCCGTGGCTGATCTACGCCGACGAGGCCAGGCCCGAAAGCGACACGTTGGTGGGCGTGGTCGTGGCTTATGTCAAATCGAACGGGATAGACGAAATCTATACTGCCGAGCGGGCCAGAGTGACCTTCAATCCGCACGACAAGTTCAACGAGGTGCAAATATACACAGAAAACGCGCTGCAGATAGGCTCCGAGGACGGTGGGGCATTTTCGGTGGAAAAAGGTGCGATCAGCACAGAGTTTGGTCCACTGCTGGGCGACGACATCAAGTTCAAGAATATAAACGAAATGAAGCGGATTCGGGCCGACCTGATGCTGTTTCATCCGATAGAGAAGCTGGCCCGCGACACGAATGCCCAATTCACCGCAGAGCTGCTGGCGCAGGAAATTGAGACGGCAATAGGGGCAGAGCCGAACAATTACTGCAAACTGCACAGCGCCGATAAGGTGGTTGAGTTCACCGCGCGCAAAATTACGGCGGGCGATGAAAGAGTCAAACTGGACGAAGACATAGTCGTGGTCGAATCAGATTCGAGTGGCGGACAGCCTCCGACCAGATTTCGGCCCGCGAAGGCTGCGCTGCACATCGAGGGCGACAAGCTGGCGCCGACCCTGACTATGGACCTGAACAACGTGCTGGAGGAAGAGTCCGGGGATTCGAAAATGCGGTATATCATCCGGGGCCTGATTCGGCCGAGCAACACAGACGTAAGAGAGCGATTTGGGACGGAGAACCTGCTGGACGCCATTCGGCAGGCATCGGAATCACCGGTGCTGAGAAAGGGACCAAGCGGCGAGCTGATGAAGCGGGAGTATCTGCTTGACAATGAAATACAGTTCACGCTGCTTCAGATACGTGCTGAGATTCATTCGAGGCTGGTGTTCGGCGTAGGGTGTGTGCCGATGATACTGATCGGCATCGGTCTGGGCATCGTTAAGAGGGGCGGGCATCTGTTGACGGCTTTTGGGGCGAGCTGCATCCCTGCGGCCGTGCTGATAGTGTGCATAATAGGCGGCAAACAGGTCGCGGAGAACGCGAAATCAACGGTCGTCTCAGGTATGGCGTTGATGTGGGGCGGGCTGGGTTTTCTGCTATTGCTGGCGGCGGTGATTTACCACAGGCTGCTGAAGAACTGATATGAAGATTCTGGACAAGTACGTTATTAAGAACTTCCTGATTGGCTACGTAATCGCCTTCTGCGTTTTGATGGGGCTCAGAGTAATTATCGACCTGTTTGTGAATCTCGACGAATTCACGGAGCAGACCAGCCGTGGCGCGTGGGCCGTTATGAAAAGCGTTCTCGTATATTACGGGCTGAACGGCACATTGTACTTCAGGGATTTTGCCGGGATGATAACGGTGGTTGCGGCGGCTTTTTCTTTCGGCAGGATGGTTCACTCCAACGAACTGGTCGCAGTGATGGCTTCCGGGGTTAGCCTGAAGCGTTTGATCGGGCCGATAGTGGTGCTTGCCATAGTATTGACGGGCCTGTTGGTGATAGACCAGGAGCTGGCTATACCGCCGCTTGCGCCGAAGCTTGTGCGGGATCGCGATGCCGTTCCGGGTCAGGAATCGTACGATGTATGGTTCATGAGCGATGGGAAAGGCTCGCTGATATGCTCACGGCAATTTGTCGTGGAGACTTCAACGCTGTACTGGCCGACCATTATTCTGCGACAAATGAAGGGCGATTCGGACGCTTGGGAGTGGGAAGTGACAGGTCGGATTCGCGCAGAAAGGGCAGCGTACAATTATCAGACCAGGAAATGGGACCTGTATAACGGAGAGCTCATTGAAAAAGGCTCCAGGGAAGGTCCCCGGGCGATTGCTTCATACGACTCCGGCGACCTCGTTCCACATGACATCCCCGTGAGGCACAGATCCGAATACAAGACACTGCTGAGCTCGCGGCAATTGGCCGCCCTTGCGAGGCAAAAGACAAAGATCAAGGACGTGGCTCAACTTTGGAGCCAGAAGCACTTCCGCATTACCGACCCGGTCATCAATCTGGTGATGCTTATGATAAGCCTGCCGATACTGGTTTGCCGCGATCCCAAGTCGATGAAGTCTGCGGTTATGATCAGCTTCGGGACGACGGCGGCGTGCTTTATTGCCACTTTCGTCTGCAAGATACTCGCCACGGAGGTCGTTTTCGACAGGGTGATGCCGGAGCTGTGGGCATGGCTGCCGGTCTTTGTTTTCCTGCCGATAGCGTTCATCGAGTTTGACTCAATGAAGACATGACCGCAAATTTGCCGAGTGCTGTGTGCTATATGCGCTAAACTGCGCATTATACTACATCGACACTCGACAATTGAACACGAACAGCGGCCCAAAGCCTCCAAGCAAGACACCTGAAGGAGACCTTGACCTTAACCCAAGTTATGCGGTTAACCGGCAGGATCGGGTTTTTGGGCAGCGCTAACGCGGATTCTTGGCAAAAGTCTTCACTACATTTGTATGACTTCGTCGATGCGACGCAGCCGTTGCGGCAGCGTCAGGCCTAATCGGTTCAACGGCAGTTTCAGGGCTTCATCCGGTTTGGACACATCAAATCTAATTCAAAGCCCAACATCGATGATTTTACCCCGAAAATTCTTGAAATTATCTTCCAACAGCGTAACTTGGGCTAAAACAAGCGGTCTTCGTTTGAGGCCATCCCCAAGCCCTGCGGGCTTGAGGCTGCCACCCCGACAATGCGCGCAGCGCATTTACTTCTTCTGTTTGGCATAAGACCGGCTCCTTGAAGAGCGGGGTCAGCGGGGGTAGTCGGCGCCTCTGATGCCTCGGAAGGTGAGGTTTGCATCGGGCATGCCGTCGCGTGCGGGGCGGATTTGGTCGGCCTTTAGCAGGCGGACCTGGCCGTCGGCGAAGAGGTGGTTGCGAGTGCCGTCCCAGCTCCACCAGCCTTTTTCGCTGTCTATCGGCTGATGATTGCTGAACCATTCGCCTATGAGAATTTTGCCGCCGGGGTCGGCGACGTTGAGGGATTTTTGTGGGATGGACGGCCGGGGGTTTTTGTAGGTGTCATCGACGCTGTTCATAGAGTCGATTTGTTCGGGGCTGTGGTAGAAGGCCATTGAGTAGGCGTAGCTGGTGGACTCGTACTTGCTGCTTTCGGAAGGGTCGGCGGGGCACAGCAGGACCGAGGGATTATTGACGTCGATACCGCCGTCCAAGTACGGCTCGACGAAGCTGCGCCAGCCGCGCCCCATCCAGAGCCAGTAAAACGGGCTTGTTGAGACGGGGTCGGCGGCGCAGGGATAGGCGTTGTCGTTGGCGCTGAGGTATAGATTGACGGCCAGATACACTTGTCTGAGGTTGGCGGAGCACTCGATGCGCTTGGCCAAAGACTTGGCCTTCATAAGCGACGGGGTGAGTATCGAGAGCAGAAGCGCGATGATTGCGATCACGACAAGCAGCTCAACCAGCGTGAACGCAGAGCGGCTACAACTGCCGGCCGTGAATTTAGAATCTCGGACAGTTCTTTTTTTCGCCATACTTGACAATTCAATTGGCTATTCTATGACGATTCCCAATAGGATAATGGGGGCTGGTCAAGCCGGGGGGTGGAAGAGGACGTCGTCGCAGATCGTGGAAAATGCGTCTTCCATCGTCAGGTCCGTAAATACTTCGCACCATTTGCCCGTGTGCCGCATGAAGGCGAGGTTAAAACGGTTGTTGCCCATGCACGTCAGTCGGGCGAAACTACCTTCCAAGAAGGGAGAACACGCGTTTGGGCCGGGACAGGCGTACCTGGCACAGAAGTAGAGACAGCTCTTATGCCACTTCGTGAATATATCGACGATATAGTTGAACCTGGGCTTGTGGGGCGGAGGTTTGAGGTATCGAGGCTTAAAGACGGTCTGGATGATTTCCTCGGCTTTGGCAGTGAGTTCCTCTTTTAGCGAAGACGACACAGTCTTGGCACGACGAGGTGGGTATATCCATTGTCTTACTGTTTTTGGCATGGTCGTATCCTCCAATCTGAATATAGGACGAAGGAAAGTCAGAAGTTGAAGTTGCCCCGTGATGGCCTTGGCTGAGGTTCCGGGGAATGCCGAGAAATCCGCATGGGCTTGAAGAGCATGGCGCGAGGCAGGCCCAAATACGCGACTGTCAGTGTTTTGTCTGGCCGGTCGAGAGGAATAACGTTATCAGAGATGCGCCTATCACGATTGCCATAACAGCGATGGTCTTTGCGATTACGCGCCTGGTATGCTCCGCCGGGAAAAGGCCAAGGACATACAGTATAGCAATCAGGGCGAGTATAATCGTGAAGATCAGGACTATGAGTTTCAAGGTGGGTAATACTCTTTTTGCCATAACAATCTCCTGTTCTGCCTGGACGCAATCCTACAATAGATTCAGAAGGCTGAGTATTTAAACTCTGTCCCTCTGGGGCGCACGAATGGGCCCTTTCCGCACCCGAATAGATATATTGCCCCGCGCTTCCGCTCGGGTCTCGGTCTTGCGCTTATGCTAATGCCGCATTGTGCTCCCGGGTGCATACATTCTATACGCCGGATAGGATAACGCAGAAGAATCTTGGGGTAAAGAGCAAAATCCCGGTTCGAAATGCAAAGGGCGCGAAATTTATCTGGAATTAAGTGCGAAGAAAAGGTAAAAAAACGGCGATTGTGAGCCGATAAAGGATAATGATGGCATCGGACAAGCTGAAAATATACCAGAGGCCCGGTTTTAACGCCCCTCGGCTGTTATTGGGCTTTTCCGGGTGGATGGACGGTGGGGAAGTCTCGACCGGGACGGTCAAGTGCCTGATTGAGCGGCTGGATGCTCGGATGTTCGCCGAGATTAACCCGGAGGGTTTCTATATCTACAGTTTTCCGGGTATGATGGAGGTGACGGCGTTGTTTCGGCCCCACACGAAGATAGAGGATGGGCTGATAAAGTCCTACGAGGCCACACGGAATACTTTCTACGGCAGTGAGCAAGGCGATTTGATACTGTTCCTGGGCAAGGAGCCGAATCTGCGGTGGGAGGAATTCGCCCAGTGCGTTTTCTCGGTGTGCGAGGAATTCGGGGCCAAGATGATATACTTTATCGGCAGCGTCAGCGGGCTGGTTCCTCACACGCGCGAGCCGAGGCTGTTTTACTCGGCGTCGAACGTGCAGTTGAAGGATGCGTTTCAACACTATGGAGTCAATCTTACGAACTATGAAGGGCCCGCCAGCATTGTGACGTATCTGACGGCCGGATGCGCCGAACGCGGCCTGGGTATGGTGAGCCTTGTCGCCACGGTTCCGGCGTATGTGCAGGGCAGCAACCCTAAGTGCATTGAGGCGGTGACGAGGCGGCTGGTTGGTATGTTGGGACTGCAGGTGGACCTTGATGATATGACCGTCGTCAGCGACGAGTTCGACAGGAGGCTGAGCGAGGTGGTTCAGCAGCAGCCTGAGCTTGCGGAGAATATCCGCAAGCTGGAAGAGGACTACGACAACGAGATATTCAATAACGAGATGAGCGATTTGAGGGAGTGGCTCGAACAGCAGGGAATCCGCCTGGACTAAGCTCGACTTTTGCCGTTTTCAGGCGAACGATGGATAGAAGAAACGTGTCCTCTCGGCAAGTCTGTATGAAATGACTCATTCTCGGTGGTATCGTCAGTTGTGGGCGGCAATTTCCGCTTGATCGGCCCATCGAAAGGACCAATGCCACTTGATAAATTCAGATTTTTTTCAGGCCTGCCGAAAGGACACAGAGCGTCGCGTTATCGTTAAGGCCGAGCACCTTGAACAGGGGGCCAATACGCGATTTCTCGTTACCAACCTTGCGGGCCAGCCGCAACAGCTTTACGATGAGGTCATGGATCCCCGTTTCTGAGTCCAAAACAACGACTCGTAAATTAAGATGCAATCGCCCTGCTATTTCGAAAGCGAGGACGGGATCCGCCCGTACGTGCTTGGCCAAAGGCCCGGCCTCAAAGTAGGTGCGGGGTTCCTTGTCTTACCGAGCGACTCGCACGAGTTTCCCTCCGCCGGGCGGTAGAATCAGTTCGATTGCAGTCTTCTTCGCGGAGGACCATTGAGCGGTCGCGGTGTCGAAGAGTTCGAGTTCGTCCGGCCCGATGAGCGATGCGCTCACCTCGGCTGTGTAGTCTAAGTTCACCACGACCAAGTGAGTCGGTCTGTCTTTGGCCCCGAAGGAGCCGAGCAGAAAGCCGCGCGGCCCGGCAGGAGACTTCGAGGAATCGAGGCGGAAGGACGCATCCGCTGGCAGCGGCTCGCAGCCGGGATCCCGCATCGAAGTGTGATGTACGCCCAGCGAGCGCAGCGGCTGGAGTTCCCTCGCGATGGCGGCGAACTCGCGGTTGTATGATTTGAGCGCGTGGTAAAGAGGCCCGGGCGTCCCGTCTAAGCTGACGAGGCTGCCGTGGTGATTTGTGCAGGCATAGACGTAATAGCTGATGCCCTGCGCGCCGTAGGCTAAAGTGGAATAGACCAGGTAGCGCAGCTCGTTCGCATTGGGCACGCGCATCGCGTCCGGCGCCCAGGTGCAGGCTTGCACAATGTTGAGGAAGGGCACACCTGCATCCTGCGCCGCGCGCCGGATCATCGCCAGGTTCAGGAAGTATTGGTCGCTATCGCCATTGAGCCTGAACTGGTAGTGGTCGTAGCTGATGAGCGCGGGCTTGGCCTGCTCGACGTAGCGGCGCAGGTGCTCCTTGTAGGCCGTGACCACGTCGCCCTGGGTGCCGAGCTGTTCGTTGCTGGCATAAGTCGGGAACAGGTTGATGTAGGCCAGGTGCGCCGGGTCGCGCTGCCGCAGATAGGCGACCAGCTTGCCGAGCGCGGGGAACTGCGACGCATTGGGTTCGTCAATGAGGTAGTAGGAGTAGAGCGCCGGGTGCTTGCTGACGCGGGCGATGAGGGCGTCAAGCTGCTCACGACGATTGGGGTCATCGAGCGACGCGGGCGTGAGCAGACCGTCGGTGAGCTGACCGCGCAGGCCGTGACGGTGCGCGATGTCGAGCTCCTTTTCGCTGCCGCACCAGACGACGTTGAAGCCGCCTTCCGCCATCTGCTGCGCGACGGCATCCGTGAGCGACGGGCCGCACCAGTAGGTGACGATGGGCGCGCCCACCTGCCAGGAGGCGATGTTGGGATCGGCCTGCGCTGCGTGCATCCACGGAGTGCGCCAGAGCAGCCATAGGCAGAAAATGTGCAGGAGTTTTCTCATGGTTGAGTGGTGGATTAAGGTTTTCATAATTTCAAATTCCCAAGTGCCGGCGGCACCAAGGCTGTCAATTTGGCACTTGCCGCGGTATATCCCAGGGCCGAAGCGGGGATTCTGAAAAAAGCAGGGGAGTTGGCTTTGATTGGGTTTGTTTTTTTGAGTCGCCCGGGGTGGTTCATTTTCATAAACCTTTGCAGCAAAGGAGGTTGCATTGGTTTTGTCCGTAAGGGAATTGGGTTTGTTTTGCAAAAAAACAGGGCGATTTGTAGAGGATCCTCTACAAATGTAGAGCGCCGGCGGGTGGAAGCAAAAAACAGAGCAGGTGAACAGGCCAGCGGGTGATTGTGGGCGGTGAATAGTGATGATGAGCGAGCGCTCCGAAGTAACGATTCAGTATTAACTTTCTACTTGTCAGATAAGAATTATACGCGATGGGAAGTTGGATGTCAAGTGAATTCTTCTGGCACAGAGAAAGGATTAACCACGAATTCACACGAACTGACACAAAGGGAATCGCGGATTGCGCGGATTCCCACGGATTAAGGCGGCCACGAAGACTCGAAGACACGAAGAACTCAGGTTCTGGTTAGACACGGATCCATTCGATCCTTCGACGATGCTCAGGGCGGGCAAGCTCAGGACAGGTTGACACGGATTGTTGAGTCGATTGTGGAAATGGATGGTTGTTTACCGGGCGAAGGGGCGATATACTCGATGAAGGCTGGTTGAAGTCGATGAACGAATTAGAATGGAGAAGAAAAATAGGTGACCGCCATTCGTCACTGTCCCTAGTTTGGATAGTTTGGATCCGGGCTTGTCAACGGCGATTCCTGCCCCACCAGCTGCCTGAACCTGAACCTGCAGGAACGCGGATACTCATTCTCATCCAGGCGAAGTTGTGCGCTGCGGCCCAAGCTGTCGCCGCTTCGGAAAGTTCCTCGTTCCCAGAATTCATGTACTCCTCCGCCATCACCTC
>Ga0299915_10002938_pt1 | contig 12365 bp, 10 predicted proteins | sample RVTome_13_FD_200263 | JGI IMG/M metagenome (GOLD analysis project Ga0299915, IMG submission 200263) | Soil microbial communities from uranium-contaminated site in the Upper Colorado River Basin, Wyoming, United States - RVT92D227 (version 2) ...
AAAACACTGGCTCAAATGGGACATGCCCGGGATAAGATAGAGCTTATCGTCATGGGGGGCACTTTTCTGTCTTATCCCCAGGACTACCAGTATCAGTTTATTAAGGACTGTTATGATGCTCTGAACGGCATCACCTCCGGCAGTCTAGAGGAAGCCAGGCAGTCGAATGAAAATGCTGAGCACCGCTGCGTGGGATTGTGCATCGAGACCAGACCTGACTTCTGCGGGGAGGAAGAGATAAGGCGCATGCTCGATTTCGGCACCACAAGGGTGGAGCTCGGCGTACAGACATTGGATGATGGGGTCCATAGCCTGACAAAAAGAGGACATGGGATAGCTGAAGTTGTCTCAGCAACCAGACTATTGAGAGATTACGGCTTCAAGGTTTATTATCATTGGATGCCCGGTTTACCAGGGGCAACACCTCAGCATGACCTACAGCTATCGCAGCAATTGTTTGGGGACGAGCGCTTTCGACCTGATGGGCTCAAGCTTTACCCCACGCTGGTAGTTCGAGGCAGTGAACTAGAGAACTGGTATCGGGATAATCGCTATCAACCTTACGGTGATGAAGAAATGATTGATTTGCTCATAGGTATCAAAACACTGATCCCCAAATATGTACGGATCTCGAGGTTGATGCGGGATATTCCCAGCAAATTCATCATTGCCGGCAGCAGAGACTTAGCGCTCAGAGGAACTATTAGAAAAAAGATGGAGCAGGCAGGTGTCCACTGTAGCTGTATTCGTTGTCGTGAATATGGGCATCGCCTGAGAGATGGTTGGCCAATTGGTGAGCCGTGGCTAACCAGGTTGGATTACGAGACCCTGGGCGGGAAGGAGGTCTTCCTTTCCTATGAGGATGAGAATGAGACCTTGTTTGGCTTGTTGAGGTTGAGAGTAAATGAGAAAAGAGCAGTTGTCAGGGAGCTACATGTTTTTGGTCCTGAAGTTCCCCTGGGCGGGAGGCTGGAGCGAACTGCTCAACATCACGGGCTGGGTGAAAACTTGCTTCGAGAGGCAGAGAGAATCGCCGGCGAAGAATTCAAAGCTGACAGACTGTTGGTACTTAGCGGTGTCGGTGCCCGGGAGTATTATCGCTCGCTTGGTTACCGTCTCGAAGGCAACTACATGGTGAAGGAGCTTGCTAAGCCACCTGACAGCCTTCGAAGAGACTACTTAACAACCCATCCTGATCGCAGTCCAAGAGCAAGCTAATCTGCTCTCAAGTGTTGGTCACCACGAGCGATTCAATGAACAGTTCTGGCAGATATATTGACATCGAGTAATAGCCATACTTATAATGAATCCGGGTACTACAGAGATTGTTGTATCAACTGACAAACTTGGAACCTTGGAGAAACCAAGGAAAGGAGAAAGAGCAGATGGATGAAAACGAGGTTAGGCCAACCTGGAAATTGGCCTGGGGATTGTGGTGGCGGATGTTCCTTATCAGCCTGGGGATATCTGTGATAATCGGGGGAATCTTGTTCGTTCTATTCTTGTTGGGTGTGGTATGCATACCCTGGGAATTTTGCTTGCCGTGGTTGCCGGGTGTGTAGTGACAACTTGCTGTCGTTGACCTAGAAAGATGCAGTGGTCGCACCAACCGAGCAGATTGCAGCACGCATATCGGCCGCGGTGATGGTCATTGTAGTTCTGGGGTATTGACAGTGAACGCTCCTGGCTATATTCTTATGTAATAACAAAAAAGGGGGGCAAAGATGGAGAAAACGTGGAAGCCAACAACTGCGGGCATATTGGGCATCATTGCCGGAGTCGTTGGTGTGATTCTCGGAATAGTGCTCGCTGTCCTAGGGACAACCGGGGGAGGGTTTCTGGCCATATTCGGATTGCCCGCACTGGGAGGAATTGTCGCGGGTGCATCAGCGATCCCACTAATACTAGGGATACTGGCTATAGTGGGCAGCATTTATGCTCTGACGAGGAAACGCTGGAGCCTTGCATTGGCCGGTTCTATTTGTTCGCTTTTCTGCGTTTGGTTTTTGGGAATACCAGCAATCATATTCGTTATCTTGGGCAAGGGTGAATTTACATAAAGTTCAGGACTCTCTAATTTGTATCAATGGGATTTGTAGGACTCTAAGGACAGTAAGGAGGCAAGATGCAAAATAAGTACGGTTTTCTATCCTTTGCAGCCAAGGTTTTGAGAGTCGTGGCGTGGATAGTCCTGGTAGTTGGGGTTATTGGCTCGATTGGCTATGGAATTATGACGGGTAGTGCTACAAATGGAGGCATAGGTGGGCTTGCAGGTGGGCTTGCAGGTCTTTTTATAGCTGTTGTGGGGGTAATTCTCTCCTTTCTAGGATGGGTATTCTTGCTCACCACCAGGGAACTCCTTTACCTGTTTATGGATGTGGAAGAGAACACCAGAAACACAGCTGAGCGTATTGCAAAGGAATCAAGCTGAAGCAAATTCAGACCTTAGCAGGTTATGTGAATGAAGGTAGTAGTCTTTCTTTATTTGGCAGTCTCTTTCAGGAACGGGGGTTATTGATGCTGCGGAGGAAGATACACGATATCTTGCGGACAGGACGCAAGCCAAGCAGAATACAGGAGTATTATTACATAAAGTACACCCTCAGTGTTTTGACAGTCATAGCATGGATTGTCTTGGCGCTTGGCTGTATTGGCTCGCTTGTGTGGGGAATTACCATGGGTGGGTTTGAAGGTGGGCTTCGGATTGCGTTAGGGCTAATTGCTTCATTCCTGGCGTGGCTAGTATTGCTGGCAGCGAGGGAACTTCTGAAATTGTTTGCGGATGTAAAGAAGAACACCGGAACCACAGCCCAGCACACTGCGGGGGAATCACATTGACATAAAACCCGTGGCCTAGCAGGTTATGTGAGTCAAGGCAGCAACCTTCTTCTTTAATAAGCTCATCCGTTTTGGCCGCGACATTTGACTTTCACCGCCTCTGATTTCTTCCTACTTTGCTGATCGGCTTTTCGGTTGCTGTAACGCTTTATTGCGCGTCCGTGCTTAAAACGATTTAGGTTTACAAATCCTTTTGCCACGATTTTCTAGTCAAATAAAGCTATTTTTCAGCCTGAATATCTCTTCCTCAACATCGTTGCCCTGCGCTCTATGCTGTTTTACAGCTTGTTCTATTTTGTCATGTTTGTAACTATCACTGAGGTCGGCCAGCCTGTTGTATAAATCAGCCCGCCTACCGACTTTGAAATTGAGCCTTTCTTCGTCCGGCAGAGACAAATACCTACTTACGATACTAAGGCATTTTCCCTTATCCTCTGGCATTTTCCCTTCGACCTCCATCAATAAGTTAAGTATGTGGTCGCTCTTAAGATAGCTGGTAACTTGCAAGTTTTCGATGAAAACAGCTATTTCCTTTACTACTTCGTCCTCTGTTTGCAGCTCAAAATCTCCGTCCTGCAACTTGGTCCACAACAGCATAGTTGGAGAGACGTGGAGGCTGCGCAGCCTGATATAATCAGGGTCAATCTCATTTAGCACCCTGGCTGTTTCCCGGGCATGTTCTTGAGACATTTTCTTGCCCCCAAGGCCAGGCATAACATATTCACACAGTGAAATGCCTGCTTCCTTCACCTTCTTACCGCCCTCGATATGGTTCTCCACAGTGCAGCCCTTTTCCATATAAGTCAGGAGAGCGTCATAGCCGGTTTCCAGCCCAATATGAATCCTATCCAGACCGGCATCCTTAAGTTCCCTTAACTCCGCTACCGACTTTCTGGCTGCTGTGTGAGACCGACCATATGTAGTTACTCTATTTAAGCTGGGAAACGTCTTTCTCAGGAAGGTAATCACCGGTATGAGGTCGGGGGTACGCATGATTAGGGTGTTAGAGTCCTGAAGAAATGCAGTCTTGCCTCCTGTGGCAAGCCACTGGCCAACATGGCACACAGATGGCCCATATTGCGGTTGATTACAAACATCCGCTGCTACTTCCCTCACCTTATCGCCGTAACCCATCTTCCAGGCCATTTCCTTAATGCCCTCGCTGATAGCCCTGACTGCCTCAATGTCTCTAATAATTTCCGCCAATGGCCTCAGTTCGAACTTACTGCCCTTATATACCGGGCAGAACCGGCATCTATTCCACGGGCAGTTTCTAGTCGCCCTTATCAGGAGGGAATAAGCTTCGCTAGGAGGTCGTATGGGACCCAGCTCAAAGGTGTGGCTTAGCTTCTCTGTAATTGAGTAACTCAACATTCCACGTATTCTAGCGTGCCGAAGGGCAATAGGCAAATAGACTTTGCCCTCCCTACCATGATAATATCGGTATTTCAAAATGAAGCAGATTGAATTGGTCTCTTTTGATGCTGAGGGGACGCTGGTGACGCCTGATTTCAGCGAGACTGTATGGCACGAGGCCATCCCTGCGCTTTACGCTCAGAAGAAGGGACTTGATTTTGCTGAAGCCAAGAAGTGCGTCACTGAGGAGTACAACAAGATCGGTGTTCACAGGCTGGAATGGTATGATATTGAATATTGGTTTAGCTGTCTCGATTTGGGCTCTTCTGAACCAGTGATCCAAAGTTGCCTGAGTAAGATAACCCATTATCCCGAGATAACAGAGGTTCTTTCTTCCTTAGCCAGCGAATATAAGTTGATTGTTGCCTCAGGTACGCCGCTAGAGCTACTGCGTCTCTTGTTGCAGGATATCCAACCTTATTTTGCCCGAATCTTCTCCTCCATTTCGCACTATAGGCAGGTCAAGAACCCTGACTTCTACCTCAAGATATGTGAAGAGATGCATGTCAAGCCTGGTCAGGTCGTCCACGTCGGTGACAACTGGCAGTTTGATTTCCTCAATGCCCGACAGGCTGGCCTGAATGCTTTTCATATTGACAGGTCGGGGAGAAACCATCAGGACTCTCTTAGCGATTTAACTCAATTAAAGCATCTTCTCGCACCCTGGATATAAAAAATATGCTCTCCTCTGGTGCGAAAATAGTCAGCATCTGATATTGACATATCCCCTATGACCTGTTACAATACGATTGAGGCTATTGTGTCGAAAGGGACGGCCAGTATGTAGAATACAGAAGGGCAATTAACCAGTTTCTTCATCACTTACCTCCTTTTTACATATACGACGGGAGCGAGTTAAGCTCCCGTCGTCCTGTCTAGGTCTTCCTGGTGGACAGCTCATATGCCTTCATCACTACCCATTTTGTAGTTCTCTGCCTCGACTGGAGACAACAACGATAAAAGAGCCGACCATGCCTGACGTTGAATGGCACGGCCGGCTCTTGGTATAGCAAGTATAGTATTCTATACTGATGCCAGTGCCTTACACAGCTGATACCGCTTACCTCCCTAGTTTCGCCACATATCCCCCGTAGCTTCGACTACCCAGACAATGGGGTCAATCAGGAACTCTCTGACCAGAGTCCTCAAAAGCTCATTTTTGGCTATGAAATCCGCTACAGGCGGGCTAAGCTTGTAATACAGGGCGACGAATTGACAGCCCACGGTGCTATTCAACAACACTACATCCCGGAAATCTCGCAGCACATTGATTTGTTCAGCGGTGGGAGTACCGTAGGCTGCGGTGGCAATAAAACACCCACCACCAGAGGGTGGCGGGGTTGACGGTTTGTCTGTGGTGAATTGAAGGGTAGTACCCTCAATCACAGTGTCGTCATACTTAAGCTGTGCATTGAACTGATACTGGGTGTTGGAAGGAAGTTCAGTAAGCGACGCAGCATGAGTACCATCTGCTGATTCAGACACCCAGGCAGTATAGGACCAATCCGAGCCGATGGACTTCTTATAGGCAAAGCGCACTTGCACCGAGGTGTAGTCACCCACCGTGTAGCTCATATTCAGGATAGCTGAGTTAGCGGTGATCCCCGTGGCGGCTTGTGTAGTAACCGTCGGATACACTGGAGGCGGCTGCACCGCCTCGAAGTTGGCGGTGACCGTTACATTTTGAGCCGGCATGGTGAAGATAGTCTCCGCGGCACTCGCATCGTCGAACGCACCTGCTGGCGCTGTCCAGTTTACAAACTCGTAGCCTTCTGCGGCTTCCGCTTCTATGCTGATTCCTGCGCCCTCTTCGTAAGGTGATTTATTGGTCAAATCAGTCGCCGTGCCACCTTCCTCAGGGTCTGCTGCCATAGTGAGGTTGTAGGCTGCGATGTGGACGCACACTCCGTTTTCGCATGTATCGATGGTGGAGGGATTGCCGTCATCACAGTCTTCGACAAATTGCTCATCGGTATAGTAGCTGTCAACCTCCGTGCAAGCCCCATCTACGCATGAATAGTCGTGGAACATGCGGTGCATCCAAACCTCGCCATCAATGCAATAGAATTCCCAATCATCATAGTAATCTAATAGGTCACAGTCCTCGACCCATTCGGTCTCCGGCATTACGTCTTCATAGCAGGTGCCGCCCAGGCAGTAGAAGTCATGGAGATCACGCGTTCGCCAGACGCTGCCATCAACACAATAGTATTCCCAGTCATCATAGTAGTCGAAGGTGTCGCAGTCCATAATGAACTGCTCATCGGTATAGTTGCTGGCAATTTCAACACATTCACCACCGCTGCAGGAGAAGTCGTGGAACGTGTGGTGCTTCCAGGTTTCGCCATCAACACAGTAGAATTCCCAATCATCATAGTAGTCCAGGAGGTCGCAGTCTTCGCAACCAACTAAATCTGTTCTCCAGTCTGTCTCTGTGGAAACACATTCGCCGCCGACACACTCATGGTCCCGATATACCATGTCCTGATAGGTGCAGACCTGGGTTTCATTACATGCGGTGTAGGGACTACCATCTTCGACCCAGCCATCCAGGTAGTCACAGTCTATGGGGGTATGGACGCACTGGCCGTTTTCGCAGGTATCAACGGTGCAGGGGTCGCTGTCATCGCAGGACTCACAGCTAACTAAATCCGTTCTCCAGTCTGTCTCTGTGGAAACACATTCGCCGCCAACACACTCATAGTCCAGGTATACCATGTCCTGATAGGTGCAGACCTGGGTTTCATTACATGCGGTGTAGGGACTACCATCTTCGACCCAGCCATCCAGGTAGTCACAGTCTATGGGGGTATGGACGCACTGGCCGTTTTCGCAGGTATCGATGGTGCAGGGGTCGCTGTCATCGCAGGACTCGCAACCAATTAAATCGGTCCTCCAGTCTGTCTCGGTGGGGACACACTCACCCCCGACACACTCGTAGTCCAGATATACCATGTCCTGATAGGTACAGACCTGTGTCCCATTACATGCAGTGTAGGGGCCGCCATCCTCCACCCAGCCGTCCAGGTAGTCACAGTCTATGGGGGTAAAGGTAGCCGTGACCACCTTATTCCCATCCATGGTGATGTTCGTTGAGGCAGCATAGATATCAGCGATGGTGCCCACATCGCCAGTCCAGTTGACAAACTCGTAACACGCATCCGCCGCGGCTATCAGGTCAACCACCTCTCCTTCATTATATGTAAAAGTATTCTCACCGGGCTCGGTTACCGAGCCTCCTTCTGTGCTGGAGATGGAGAGGTCATACTGCTTGACAAACTCGGCTGTGATGGAGTAGTCGTCGTCCATGGTGATAGTGGTCGCGGCGGCGTTGACATCATTAAGGGTGCCCACATCACCAGTCCACTTGACAAACCGGGAGCCAGCATCTGGAGTCGCCACCAGGTCAACTACTGTTCCTTCATCACAGGGGAACACTCCCTCGCCAGGCTCGGTTACCGAGCCTCCTTCCGTGCTGGAGATGGTGAGGTCGCGTGATGCTGGTCTAACCGCTATGGTAAAGGCAACCCATTGCTCCGTTACTGGAATAGTGAAAGGGCCCGGGTTTTCCGAGGTAGTAGTAAGAAGCACCCTGCGGGCTGAGTGTGTTCGGCAAACCCCCACCCCGGATGAAGACTGTGTACTTATCCCATCTACATAACCAATTGGGTAAGCCAGAGTTCCCTCCTGGTCTCCCCGGTCCTGCCCCGCCACAGCTAGCCAGAGGGTGTTTGATACACCCCATCCGGCTGGGTCAAGAAAAGCCGGGTCTGGCGCCGTACTTGTGTCGGCTGCAGCTGTTGAAATCTCTGGCGGGGTTGTGCCCTGCCAGTCTGTAATCCTGTAGACCTGTGCTGCCGCCTGCTGTGCTGCGGAGGTTACAAAATTAACCGTCGTGCCACCCTCTGTCCCTGCGGCTATCTTGTAATAGACAGATAACCTGACTTGTGGCCCGCTTGTAGCTGATGCCAGTGCATTCCATCCGGCGGGTGTAGTTACTGCTTCGTCCCCGTCATTGGTGAAAAGGACAATCAGCAAATCGCCCGCATTAACCGTTGCTGGCATATTGACATAATGGTTTGTTGTATCAGTGCCAAATCCTGTTTCTGTTACCGAGGCCACTACTGGCGACGCCAGCGTCGGCACCGGACTGGAGCTCAGCACCAGCGCCAGTGCAACTACTAGCAGGGCAACTACTAAATGAATTACCTTGCTATGCCATTTTGTTTTACTCATATTTCCCTCCCTTTGTTGCTTCTGCCTATTGCACTATTAACTCCCCGACTTGGAGTATCGCAGCCTATCCGTCGCACAATTTTCACTTTCATATGCATCACCTCTTTTTACGACACAAGGTCGTTTAGCAACTCAAATCGTCATTGCAAGCCCTTCGCTTCTTGTCATTCTGAGCCGAAGGCGAAGAATCTCATGTCCGCTCAGGGTAAACTCCGCGTAGCAATTTCCAGAGATTGCTTCGGTGAGTTCCCCCGTTTGTGCTCGCGACGCCTCGCAATAACTTCGTCAGCGTTTAATTTTGCCAAAATCTGCCACTAGAAAATCCTATGCTACATCGGTATAGCAACATGATAGTAACGTTCGTTAGAGTAATTCATGTAAGATAACGGTTCTTCAAAAAAATGTCAATACCCCAATTTGGCACACGACTGGTGTTCTTTCACTCTGATATGTATACTACCCAATTTGGTCGTGTTCAGATTCTTGTTGAGCCCTTTTTTTGAATAAACTGTGATCTGCGCAATGCAGGACTGGATGGAATTGGAGAAGGCTGGAATTGTCGATTTGTTGCGCACAGCAAAAGGTGTTATACTTGGAGAATTCCAACGCGAGCAGAGCTACCATGAAATAATTAAGGGAGGTAATTGAATAAACATGAAGGAAGAACGCAAGGCCGTAGAGTTAGATTTGAGATTGTGGCGTCAGCTATACCAAACCTACACCTTGCTCAAGCAGTGCGAGGATGGAATATTCGAGGAACATGGACTTACCACGGAACAGTACGCAGTGCTTGTGAGCATATCTTACCTTGGCCAGCCTGCCAGGATAACTGACATAGCCCGGTGGCTGGACCGTAGCACGAACAGCATCAGCATGATAGTCGACCGCATGGTCAAAGCTGGTCTGGTCAGAAGGGCAAGAGACAAGGGTGACCGCAGGGTGGTATATGTGAGTAAAACCAGCAAGGCAGAATCTCTCTTTAAGCCGGCGACTGTGGCAAGCTTGAAGAGTATCCAGAAGATGCTGTGGCCGATGCAATATGAAGACAAGCTCACTCTTTTTGACCTGCTCAGTAAGGTAAAATACGAGATATTGAAATGTCTCAATCCCGGAGTGGATATAGAGGCGGTAAAGAGAAGCGAGCTCAAGCAAACAGCCAATGTAAACAGATGGCTGAACGAATACGGTGCGCCCTCCGCTCGTGAAGCCAAACGTGAGGGCGGTGAGAAGAGAAAGACCAAGAAAAAGACCAAATAACGGGGTCAGTCAGAGGATCTGTGCCAGCTGGCGAAGACCAGCTCCCCGGGGTTCGCAATAATCTGGGTAGGACGAGCCGTACGCCCATGTCAACCCACAGGTAAAACGCCTTAACTAGCGCCGTCATTAATGTCCTTTACCCTGGTACGCGGCCAGGTACGTGTCAAATCCGCAGATAGGTATGGGTGAATTATATGTTATATAATCTGGTAGAAATCTGAAAGGGTGGCAGATAATTGTCAGGCCGGTCTTACGATGTCATCATAGTAGGCGCGGGGCCAGCCGGGAGCTACATCGCTTGCGAACTGGCCTCGTCAGGCCATGATGTCGCTGTTTTTGAAGAAAAAAGTGCGTCGGGACTTAATGCCTGTTGCACGGGAATAATCAGCACCGAATGTTTCCGTTCCCTGGGCCTCGGCACAGATGTAATATTAACCGAGGTAAAGTCAGCCAGGTTCTTCTCCCCCTCAGGAAAATGCTTGAAATTGCAGACTGAAGAGGTTCAAGCTTATGTTGTCAATCGGCTTTTGCTTGATAAAGCGCTCGTTTCTAAAGCCCAGTCCCAGGGGGCGCAATATTTCTTCTCTTGTCCGGTCATTGATATTATTCCCGCGAAGGACGGTATGCAGGCTGAGACTCTATGCTCCAGAGCCAGAGAGACATTCAGTGCCAGAGTTGTGGTCCTGGCGAACGGATTCAAACCCAGGCTGCCCTGGAAGCTAGGCCTGGGCAGAATCAGGAGTTTTCTCGTTGGTGCTCAGGCCGAGGTTGAAGCGAAAGACGTGGATGAATTTGAGGTATATTTCGGTCAGAAGATTGCGCCGGGTGCTTTCGCCTGGCTTGTGCCCACTTCAACAGACAAAGCGTATGCTGGTCTCTTAGCAACATCGCAGGCCAAGCTATACCTGCAAAAATTCCTCAACAATCTCTTTCGCCAGGGCAGAATAACGGGTCGCGAGCTTGAAATCGGGCAAAAGGCTGTCCCTGTGGGAACCTTGGCTCGTAGCTATGGAGATAGAGTACTGGCTATCGGAGACGCTGCCGGGCAGGTAAAGCCAACTACCGGGGGAGGAATATACTTCGGACATCTCGGGGCTAAGATAGCTGCCGAGGTACTTGCGGAGGGTCTCAACGATGATAATTTGACCGCTGGCCAGCTTTCACGCTATCAAAAGGTATGGAAGAAGAAGATGGGCAGAGAACTCTCACGTGGCTACTGGGCTAGATGGGCTTATGCTAAACTGAGCGACCGGCAGATCGAAGGAATATTCAACATGTTTGATTCTGATGGCGTGGCTGAGGTTTTGCTCAATTCCAACAATTTTTCCTTCGATTGGCACAGCAGGTTAGTTCTGACTGTCCTGAGGCATAGCTCCGCCTATCCCCTGCTAAAAATCAGGCATCTCCTTTTTCGCGAGGCCAGTCTATGACTCAGGCAAATTATCCTCCCCGGCACGTAGCCATTATCATGGACGGCAATGGCAGGTGGGCAAGGAACCGCGGCTTACCCAGGCTTGTCGGGCATAAAGCTGGCGGCGAGAACATTCACCCGGTGGTAAAGATTCTTGCCGATTACGAAGTAAAGTACCTGACCCTTTATGCATTCTCCACCGAGAACTGGAATCGCCCCAGGGCAGAGGTCGCTGGCTTGCTCAGTCTTCTAGCCAGGAAGATTGACCAGGAAACTCGATCTTTTAATCGAGAGAATATCCGGCTGTTGCACCTGGGCAGGCTGGATAGGATGTCTCAGAAATTGAGGGAGAAGGTGCGAGCAGCAGTCGAACTCACCAGGAATAATACCGGTCTTACGCTTTGCCTCGCCTTCGATTATGGTGGGCGGGATGAAATTGTCCAGGCAGCCAGGCGTATCGCCAGCGCGGGCATTTCCGGCAACAATATAGACGGGTCTATGTTTGTGAGGTATCTATATAGCGCTGACATCCCCGACCCGGATTTGGTCATACGCACGGGTGGTGAAAGCCGCCTGAGCAATTTTCTCCTCTGGCAGGCTGCTTATAGTGAACTCTACTTCACTCCAGTGTTATGGCCTGATTTTGGTCGTAAAGACATTGAGGAAGCGCTTTCTGAATACAAACGCCGCCGGCGCCGCTTTGGCAAAATATGAGGCGCTTAACAACTATCCAATGACAAGGAAGGGCGTGTCACCCCGAGCCCTTCGCTTTCCGTCATTGCGAGCCCCGACTTGTCGGGGCCTGGCAATCGCATCGGCTCAATACCAGATTCCGAAGCCCAAATATCAGAATTTAAGAGTTCAAGCTGTTTTGAGCATTGGTATTTTGGGCTTCGGTATTGTTTAGGACTTGGTTGCCTGGGATTTCGAATTTCCTCTTCGGGGACAATGGCCCACAACAACGATTCTGGTTACGAGACGACCTTGATTTCCGCCCACGCTATGCCGATAGAAATCCACCGTCAACAGGTATCAGCGCGCCGTGAACATAGCTAGATAAATCACTGGCCAGGACCAGAGCAATACGGGCCACCTCGTCCGGCTGCCCGCCCCTTCTAAGGGGCAGCCTCGTGCTAAACAATACGCCGGTTCTAAGCAGGCTCAGCCGGAGCTGGGTGATTTCCTTGGCCACGGCTTTCGTACCCGG
>Ga0299915_10002939_pt1 | contig 12362 bp, 10 predicted proteins | sample RVTome_13_FD_200263 | JGI IMG/M metagenome (GOLD analysis project Ga0299915, IMG submission 200263) | Soil microbial communities from uranium-contaminated site in the Upper Colorado River Basin, Wyoming, United States - RVT92D227 (version 2) ...
GAGCGTTTGAGTCGAGTTCAAAAGGACCGGATTCGACCTGTTTTCATATCGTAGATGAAACTGCCCCGCTTGTAGGCTGTGACGTAAACATAATCTCCCTGCACAGCAAAAATGGCTTGTATCCTACCCTCTATCATGATTTGTGACGTTCCAAACGATGAGAGTCCATTACGTAGGTCTGTTCCCAATTCGAGAATCTGCTCGTGGGAGAAACCGGCTCGTAGCATCACTCTTGCGATGTCGTCCGCACTTAGCGCCGCTACGTCACGGCTGCTCACAGGTATGACTTGAGTCTGGTTATGCGTACAGCCAACGATACCTAACGAAGCCGAGAGCCCCAGCACAATGAATACCCCGGCTAATGCGTGTCCCCTCTGCTTCATAGCTCTTTATCTCCACTGCACAGACGCAAAAGGCTTTCTCGAAGGGCTATCTTAAATTCCTCTCCGACTGGCTCGATTTGAATTCGGTCCTCAACCGGTTCCTGTCTAAAATGCCCTGTTTCGGGCACCAGGTGTGCGGTGACAAATACTGCTGCCTGCCGGGAGGACTTATTTCTGGTGGTATTACGAAAGAGTTCTCCGAATATCGGAATGCCAGCAAGGCCGGGAGCTCGGCTTTCCTGTAAGCGCGTGCGGCTGTCCATTAGTCCGGCCAGAGCAGCCGTTCCGCCGTCCTCAATCCGCACGGTGTTCTTCGTAGTCCGCCTGGTTACAACGGGAAGATTGTCTGCGCCACGCGCTATGACGTCGCTGACTTCGGTGACCATTTCGAGCGTAATTTCATTATTATCCCCGATGCGGGGCGTGATCGTTAACGTCGTGCCGGTCTCGATTGTCTCCAGCTCGAAACGCATGTAGTAGGATGTTTCCTGACTGATCTTAAAGTACTCCTCGGTAACGACTTTGATTTGCGCCTCCTTACCATCCTGGGCCAACACCTGAGGGCTGGACATCACGGTTGCTTCGTCATTCTGAGTGAGAAGGTTCAAGGTCAGCATCAGCGAATTAGTGAATTCCTTGCCCGGTGTATACCCTATCCGAATGCCCCAGGGCCAATCGACACGTTCGGTTGACCCGCCCCCATGATGTTCCGAGTCCGAGAAAGTCCCAGCCGAAATCGAGGGCCAATCCCATTGGAAACCTAGATTCAACAGATCCCCGCGTTCCATCGCGACAACACGCACATCCAGCATAACGTGGTGCAACGGTTGGTCGATAAGTTTTAGGTCCGATATGATGCGTTCCAAAAGCGCCGGCGGGGCCGTCACGGAAACACTGTTGGTGGTGACGTTGCCGCTTGCTAACTTTCGCATTGGCTCGGCAAGCATCTTGACCGCCTCCTCGGCTTTAATGTGATTCATCTTTATTCTGCGTGTCTCGCTTAGCGTAGAGAATGAAGGCGATTCCGAATCAGCCGAACCCACCAGAATATAACCGTCCATCTGTTTAAAAACGAAGCTCCCGGAAGAAAGCACAATCCGCAACGCCTGCTCGAGCGGAACGTCCTTAAGCTCACACGTCACAATCCCTTGCACCGATATATCCGGAAGGATAATCACGCCCGTTTGCGTCGCAATGTCCGAAAGCGCCTGGCGGACAGGCGTATCGAAGAACATATTGGTCACGAGTTGTGACTTGTTTGCATCGCCCTTCGATGCCTTCTGCGGCTCCGTTTTCGCCTGTACCCGCTGCTCCGTTACGTGATTTGCAGTTTCGGTATTCTTCTTGGCCGAATCTTCGAGCTTATCGGACGGAGGCTCCGATTGTCCGGGCTGTTTTATGGCGGCCTCTGATAGTTTGGCATCGCCTGCAACCTTCTGCGTCTGCGCCTCATGCGGAAACGCCCATAGCACCGTCAGAGGCAATATGGCCGCTAAAACTGTAGTTACCAAGAATTGGTATTGGGTCAACCGCATCAGCACTTTTGCACCTCCGTTTCTGTAGTCGTCATTTTTTGCTCTCTGCTGAAGTTGTAACCGGCGAGCTACTTGCCTTAGGAACAACGAATTTTGCACGTTCCACCAGGGGCGGCTTATTCTGACTCGCCCTAAAGGTCGCCTCCGCTGTGTACTGCCCGGGATCAAGCACCTTGGACCATTCTGCTGAAACGACGGCCTCGCAGCCTGCCTGTGTTAGCAAGGGCGCCATCGCAGGCGTGACCTTGCCGATGGGACTGTCATATTCATCCACGATACGAAAACTTACTTCCGGAGTAAAACCGACATTCCCCGTGTTGCGGAATTGCATCGTCAAATCTATCGCCCCATTGGGCTGGGGGGTCGCTTCAAATCTCATGATTTCCCCGATGATCTGCCCGGTACCCTCGGCGTAAATGCGGACCATAGTGCTTCGCCGGACTCGCCCTGCCGGTGAAGCGTCCAGTTGAACATCGGCACGGTCAAAGGTTAAGGCGGCATATCTTTCTCCCGCAGCTTCTTTTGGCAGGGCGACGGTAATAGGCACACGACATCGGCTCAAAGGTCGCAATTGGATTGCCTGCTCGCGCAACGTCACAGCATCACGGGCCGAGCGCCCGTGCAGCGCAGCCGATTCAGTAATAAGGTCATTGCTGTCCGCCCCACGATACCATTCCATCAGACTCGCCTGCAGGTCTATTGTATCTCTGGTTAGGTTAACAAGCTCGACGGCCTGCGAACGGCTCCCGCCGGGTCGCAACGAAACCTGCATCTGAGCCGGCGAGACGATAAAGCCCGCCGACTGCTTCTGAAGTTTCGCTCTGAGTTCATCCGTAATCTCCGCTACCTGGGGCCGGCCTTCTTTCACATAGAAAGGAAACGCATTCTGCATCGGTCTCGCCGAGCCTTGTGCTTCGAGCCTGACTCGCATCAGATAGACACCGTCAGGCAGATTGACAGTCCCTCGATTTTTGAACAATCGTTCATGGTCGGGTAGAATGAATCCACGCCCGGCTTCCAGCTCGAACCGGTCCACAAGCTGCTCGGCCTCACTGCGAACTTCCACTGTCCCGGTCATCCTCGCATGGACGTTGCCGCGGTTACGAACAGGAAGGTCAAATTCATATCCTTTGCCCTGCTTGATCTCGGATATAAGCGGCTGGGCCGCGTCTATGACAGCCTGCATCTGCGGCGCGGGGATAGTCAGCAGAACCGGCACAAGCGAGCGATGGCTAAATTGTATCGCACCCCCGACTCCACTGGCTGCTGCTCGCTCGTCACTGCCTCGCATTGGAACACCATGACATGATATGATAGCATAGTACCCGCCTCCTGTATTCCTTGGCACGCGCACGTGGCAGACCAGTCGTATGCCATCCTTCGGCGCCAGTCTAAACGTCTCGGGCGTCACCGTTATCCAGTCCTTACAGCTTCTCGGCGCGTCCTCTACTTCGACGGGCATACCCCCACCCATCACAGCCATTGCCGAGACGCCAATCGTGCAATCGAGCGGTTCCTCCCCGGTATTCCCGACGCTGAAGGTGAACGTCCGCAGTCCACCGGGGTAACCTGTCAGCTCGATAATTATGGGGCTTACCGTGAACTGCGCCAGAACCGCGCTCGCAAAAACCTGCGAGAAGACAAATGCCAGCGCGGCTGACAGAAACCGCCGGAATCCCTCATCAAGTTTAGGCAATTTCATCAATAGTCTTTCGTGGAGACAAAGTCATCGCTGCCGGTCTAAGCACAGCAGGTTCACCTCGGGTAGTCTGGTACGCGATACATCGGCAAGGTCGCGGCCGTTCTTCAGGAGAAAACGCGACTCACGACCATAAGACGACACAAAAGGGCGGGCTACGCCTCCTGTAGAGACCGCAGCCCGCCTATATTGCCTCTTCGCTAATAGATCCCTCGTTAGAGAACTTAGAGAACTGGCGCGACCACTATTGCTGGGTCAATGTAGTAGTCTCCATCCGCCTGGTTAGCGCCAGGGAGCAGTCTGACACGCCACTGGTAATTGTACGTACCAGGAGCTCCTCCGCCGATAAGCCACCAGATTGCGTTGGTAATCGTGCCGTGTGCCCCCGCACCAAAGCTACCTGGAGCTTCCCAGCCACTGCCTTGGTTCAATAATATCTCGATGTCCATCTGGTTGTTCTGCGGACGCCACGTGTCATGGTCACTCTGCATGCCACCAATGATTTTGCCGGTGAACAGGGCCCCGCTCTTTTCGAAGTCGGCCTCGGTCTTGCCGGGCACCTGCAGGCCGATGTACTGGCCGTTGTTTGAGCTGAACGAGCCGTTCACGTAGGCTATCTTGTCGGATGCAGTAGCAGTGTAGATATTGCCCAAGTGGAAATATATGTTGTGGTTCGAAATCGTCTCACTGCAGTACATCTCAATATCCGCCTCTACTTTAAAGTCCCAACTCCCACTTTCTGCTTCCGTCAACCATCCGCTACCACCCGCATAAACGCCGGACCATGTGGCGTTTCCGTATTGGTACGTCCAGTTGGTGCAGTCAGGATTAGCAGGCCCGTGACCCGCAGCATCGACTTCAATGGGGTCCTCGTCATTTGTTGTTTCTTCCTGCTGGTATAGAGTTCCGTCAGCAGCACCAACGGGTCCAGCGACCAGGAACCAAACGCCCAGTATGGCTCCTAATACTATTAACTTTTTCATCTTAATTTCTCCATTTCTGATATTTTGCCCCGTATCAATTGACTGAATATCTTCTATTGATTATTGTTGCTTACTTTTGCTACAATAGTCATCTGTCAATATCGGATTACGAGGCTGTTCTTATTGTTGGCCGGGCACACAATGTGCCTGGGCCTTATGTTAGGGCGGGCAGTTGTTTTCCGTGGCCTACACGGAATCCGCCGACTCAGGCGGCACTGCCCGCCTTCTCTGCACCTGAGCCGGGGCGCTGCTGAATTGATTGTTTTCAACGGCGTTTTCCAATAACCAACCAATTCTTGCTCCCCGAAGACCGCAGCTGTTTCTCCGGCGACAATTACCGATTTTCTCTACTTGCCTTTCATGACCTCCTTTCTTGGATTCTGTTCCGTCCCTGAATTACAACTGAAGCATCCTTACTTTTTATCGGTCTCGCCGTCCAGTGGCAGCCGTTACAGAATCGGCACCACTGTGAGCGTTGCGCACGTTCCGTAGTCTCCCGGCGCCTGGGCGGCATCCGGCCGGGGACTGCACTGAAGCTCGTAAAAAAGCTTCTCTGAGTCTGCCGGCAGCTCCCAGGATATTTCGCCGCCGTCAAAGGAGATGCGGTCTGGCTCTCGCCAACCGCTACCGTTCTCCCGGAGTTCCCAAACCAACGGTATAAAAGAATCTTCACGCCTGTTTTTACTCGAGACGGACCTGACCATCGGCAGGCAATCGACCCGGCCTTCCCTCACGGAAAGACTCAGACAAACTCGGCCGGCAGCCGAGACTTCGCCATCGGCCTTTGCCCTCAACTCTTTGCCCGGCAATCCGTAGTGAAAATACATCTTGTTATTCCTTATGCTGTGAGAAAGCGTACAGGCCACCTCTACTTCAAATGGAACTTTAACAAGCACGCACGGGGGGCATTTCGCGTATCCGGCGATCACAAGCAACTCGCCCACATAGGTCCCCGGCTTGTGACGCTCCGTGGTCCGCAACTCAATTACCGCCTCGATAATGGTTTCGCCCACGTCGCCGATTTGCACAACTGTCGCCGGCTCGGCCAAGGGCAAAGACTCCTTGTTGCTGAGCAGATAGATGGCTGTGGGACAGATTTCATCCTCCCGGGCTTTTGCTTTCGTAGCGTGTATTTGCACATACCAGCCCGGTTGGCTCGACGTCACCCTCAATCGCAAAGGTTGTTCCACCGGATATGTTCCGGCGCGCATTGAGGCGCGCGCACTTAGCCTTTCGGGCGTAACAGAGACGTTGATAAATGGCCCCACGGGAGGCGGGATAGGGGGCGTGCCATAGTTCATCGACGGCACACCCGCAGCAAACACCGGCCCGGCGTACAAAACCAGGCAGAGCAAATGCCTTAAGACACTTTCCGCTATTCGCATCCTACTTCTCACCACCTACCAGTTGAGTAAACACTTGGCTTAGAAGAACATCATGCCGGTTGTACTCTTAAGTATCCACAATCACTCCACAGGCAACACCCTGTAACACGTACAAACGGATACGTTTGTGAGGAAGACCCGCACTCCCTGCGCCTCTTCCATTAGTAACGTTATAATACCACGCTACGGAAACTGATACGACTTAGCCTGACAACGATGTATTTTAGCAAAACTCGCATACGAGAAACAATTGTGGAGCTTGCGTATTTTACCCGCATTGCCCCGTTTTACGTTAAATTAGGTAGTTGCCGTAGAAAATACTCACCAGAAAGGGCAACAAGGCAAAAATGCAGCTAATGACGTAAAGAATGGCCAAGAGGAGTGATATGCAATGAAAGAGCTTTCAGAGCACTTCTGGGCGGATACATGCTAACGCCAATATCGCGTAACCACTTGTATTTTCAGAACTTAAGTCGAAGCTACTGACCGTTGTAGCAATGGCGGACCCCCAGGAAATGCTTTGCCGCTGCAACTCCGCCATGGATCTGTTTTGGAAATTCGCTGAGTGGTCAAATGCCGGCGCGCGGATAGGTTTATTGGCCCTGCCTGTCCTTGGCGAAACTCATTTCCGTCACCCTCCTAACAAGCTCAATCCTGTTGGATGTGCCGAACTTCTTGTATATGCGGCCGCTGTGAACTTCGACCGTCCTGACAGAGCGGTGCAGAAGGTCGGCTATCTCGCGGTTATTCATGTCTTTCATCATCAGGGCCAGGACCCTTGACTCTGCCGGAGTGAGAGCGCTACCCGCAAGACCCTCGTATTGACGGCTCCGCGCCATGGCCAACTCGACGGCCGACATCAGGTTCTCGATGGTGAGCGGTTTCTCAATGAAGTCGTCCGCTCCGGATTTGAAGGCCTTCTTGGCCGAAGGGATATCGCCGTATCCGGTTACTACCAAAACGGCCACCCAGGGATAGCTGTCTTTGACCTGTCTGAGCAGAGTGATACCGTCCATGCCGGGCATACGGAAATCGGTGATGAGCAGGTCACAGTGGTTGGAATTCAAATCCTTGAGACAATCGCAGCCGTTGGTGAAGTATCTGACCCTGAGGCCTTGACGCTCAAGCGACCTGCTTACTGCCTTGCAGAGCTTGAGGTCGTCGTCCACAAAAACTACACGCGCTTTTGGGGATTTCTCCCTTTTCGCCATACCCAGACCCGCAAAAACATCTTGCCACACAACTGAACACCTGATTATATGGCCTGTCTAATCAGATGTCTATTGTGGACATTACGTATTTTTCCCCTTTAGCTGGGAATCGTTTCCCCAGAAAGATAATTCTCACAGGCAGGGACTCCAGAACCCGGAAGCGCCCCCGACTTTGGGCATTGCACTATTGCGAGATAGGGTGGAGCAACCACTTAGACCGTCAGTGAGCGTTGTGCATAGGGCGGATCGCTGATAAGGCATCATCCCGCCTCTCGGCAAACTCGAGGACCCTGTCCAGTCCGGTAACAGCGAAGATGCCCTTGACCGCAGTACGCACTTGGCAGAGGATAAGGCGGCGGCCGGAGCCGTCTAATAGGCTTCGCAGCCTCATCAACCGTGAGATCCCCGAGGTCGTGAGCATTCCGACTGCGGAAAAATCAAGCACGACATCTTGATTGCTGTTCTCGCGGACCGTGTCAATAAGCCCATTGAGCTGGGCATACAGGCGTGGCTCAGGCTCCAGCGTCACCACAGCTACGCTATCCAAGGACACTTCCAAAGAGGGCATTTCCCAACACCTCTCAAATCCGGCCCAAATCTCATAAACCTGCCCATAGTATCGGCGAAATGGGGCATAAATTGATGAAATTGACAAATAGAATGGCGGTCTGAGGTCAAAAATACGTGTGTTCCACAATGTGAAGGCGTTAGTTCGGCCTATTTGCCGCCGCACCACACCAAGCCTCAACTGAACATTCGATACAGAAGGCTCCAAACGTAACCGCGAGTCCTTGATGCTGCATTCCAGCAGTTGTACTGAACCAGCCTGTGGCATCCCGGACATTCAAAGCACATACATCCTTTGGAGTATTCGCCGAGGAATTTGGGCTTGCTGGCGGAATTGGTGGCGGCGCCGCGCCAGCCACAAGAGCAAGACAGATTAACCACAAAATAGCGGCCTTTGGCTTCGGCGTGCGGTCCTGTACCCTGCGCAAACCTGTCGAGCACCTGGTTGGTCAAATCTCTGGACATTTTCGATCGCTGCCCATCTTCGCGTTAGATTCCTGAAAAATCACTCACGGACACATCACACCGGCTTTGTTGTTCGCCAATATCACTGCGGAAATCCGCCCTTTACCTCACGACGATTCGCCTTGCCCCGCCAGCGTATCAGTCACCCGTCTCTCAGCACCAATGAACCGGCAGTCAAGCGCCGGCGATTGGCCATTGGGGCTGTAAGCGTCATACTCACAGCCCCGACCGAAAAGGTTTCACGTTGAAGGCACGCCTCCAAGCCTGCCTTCTACTGCCCCAATTCTACAATACCTGAGTCTGCAGTTCAATTGTGGCAGCCACGTATATTGATGAAAAGAAGCATAAATGGAACTATTAACGGAATGGGTGCGCCAGAGACTTGGCGGACAGCCAGGCCGGTTGCGGATTGGCACAATGAAGCTGAGGCGTAGCCGAAGCGAATTTCTGCCAATCGAAACCCAAAAGGAAGGCGTGGCAAAACACGAGCAGCTTCCTTGCCACTCCTCCCCGGACTCTGCGGCTGAGCATACGCCGTATCAGCGAAATGTCAAGATAATTATCGGAACTTCGTACAGAAAAGACGTAAGATTCCTGGGCTATCAGTGCGGAATAATCGGAAAATCCGGCTTTTGTTTCGGGGCGGCTGTGCGTATAATCTTACAAAAATAGCGTTTAGCGTGGAGCGTATAGCGTTCAGGGTTGAGAATTGGTATTTAGCCCGCCGTTTCACGGTGGGTTGGACGCACGACGCAATACGAGAGCGAAGCGAATATGGGTTATTTTCGGGACAATATCGAGGCGTTGAAGGGTTATGAACCCGGTTTTCAGCCCAAGTCGGCCGATGTCGTCAAGCTCAACACGAATGAGAATCCGTATCCGCCCTCGCCGGCGGTGATGAAGGTCCTGGCGGCGATTAGTGCGGAACGGCTTCGGCGCTATCCGGACCCCGTCGGGGATGAATTTCGACGGGCGGCGGCGGAGATTAACGGCATGCCGGCCGACCATATTATGTGCTGCAACGGGGGGGACGATTTGCTCAGTATCGCTTTTCGGGCGTTTTGCGATCAGAAGCGGGCGGTTGCATATCCTGTTCCGACGTATTCGCTGTATCCTGTCCTTGCGAAATTGCAGAACTGCGAGGCGATTGAAATCCCGTTCGACGATGAATTCAATCTGCCGGCCAAGTTGGCGGGGACAAAAGCCGCATTGACCATAGTCTGCAACCCGAATGCGCCGAGCGGAAGCTTCGTGAGCGTCGAGGAGCTAAGTTCGCTGGCCGACGAGCTGGCCGGCGTCCTGCTGATTGATGAGGCATACGTGGATTTCGCAGAGAAAAACTGCACGGCGCTGGTTAAGGAGTTCGATAATGTGATTGTGCTGCGGTCGATGAGCAAGGGATATTCGCTTGCGGGAATACGATTCGGCTATGCGATGGCCCAGCCCGAGCTGATAGCCGGGCTGATGAAGGTCAAGGATTCGTACAACGTCGATGCCGTGGCCGTCGCGGTCGCTACGGCGGCAATAAAGGACCAGGCGTATTTCAGGGAAAACGTCGAAAAAGTCAAAGCCGAGCGCAGCAGGCTGACCGAGCAGTTGAGAAGCCTGGGCTTCGAGGCGCCGCAGAGCCACTCGAACTTCGTGCTGGCAAGATGCAGGAACGCAGCCGCAGCCGACGTCTATGAACAACTTATAAAGCGAGGTATCTACGTCAGATACTTTCCCTATCCGGGGATCGAGGATAAGCTGCGGATTACAGTCGGCACGGCTGAACAGAATGATAAGCTGCTCGCCGCTTTGAAGCAGATTGTAGCTTAAGAGATTGCCGCGTCCCCTGGGGACGCGCAATGAGAATAAAGGGCACTGTTATGGAAGCGAGAACTGCAAAAGTGCACAGGCAAACGAAAGAGACCGACGTCAGCCTGGAGCTCAATTTAGACGGCGCAGGCAAATATGAAATTGATACGGGCGTCGGCTTCTTGGATCACATGTTTACGCATCTGAGCAAGCACGGCAAAATCGATTTGGTAGTAAAGGCAACGGGCGACCTAAAGGTCGATGCCCATCACACCGTCGAAGATATTGCAATATGCCTCGGCGAATGCCTGGTTAAAGCCTTGGGCGACAAGAAAGGCATCGCCAGATACGGGCATAGTTCTGTGCCGATGGAGGATGCCCTGGCGAATGTCTCGGTTGATTTGTCGGGCAGGGCGAACTGCGTGTACAACGTCGAGTACCGCACGGAGAGGATCGGCGATTTCGACGTCGAGTGCCTCGAAGAGCTGCTGCGGAGCTTCTCGAATAACGGCAAGTTCAATCTGCACGTAAACGTCCCGTACGGCACGAACAGCCATCATATAGCCGAGGCGATTTTCAAGGGCCTGGGCAAGGCGCTCGGCTCGGCGGTCAGCATCGTCGGGACGGACGTGCCCAGTACGAAAGGGATACTGTGATTGAGGAGCCCGGCCACGAGTATCGCACGGGGATAGGCACGGACATCCACCGGACGGTCGAAGGCAGGAGGCTGATGCTGGGCGGCGTCTATGTGCCGTATCCCGCGGGGCTGGCCGGGCACAGCGACGGCGACGTCGCTTTACACGCCGTCATTGACGCCCTGCTCGGGGCCGGCGGAATGGGCGATATCGGAACGCTGTTCCCGGATACGGACGCAAAGTGGAAGGACGTGGACAGCAAGGAGCTGCTTCTCATTGTGAAAGAGCAGCTCGAACAGAAGAAATGGGAAGTTGTCAATATCGATCTGATAATACACACCGAGGCGCCGAGGCTCGAACCGGTCAAAGGACAGATAAAAAGGTGTATCGCCGGGCTTTTGGGGATTGATTTTGCAGCCGTGAACGTCAAGGCCAAGACTAACGAAGGACTTGGCGAGATCGGTGCGGGCGAGGCTATGGCCGCCACCGCAACGGTGCTCTTGAAAAAAAGGAAGAAAAGAACGCTCTGAGACACGGGTTAATACTGCTCTATTAGACATTGTAGTACGGATTGACACTGATTCGGGGTATCTGGATTCCCGCCCCTTCGGCTTCGCCCAGGGCCGGCTTCGCGGGAATGACACATTGGAGGTTTCGATCTTGGCAGAGCCCTGTATGATTGGGGCGGTTCAAGGAGTGTGAGTATGAGATGGACGGCAAACAGGTCGAGTAAGGATTATTCGCGGCGGGAGTTCGTCAAACGGGCGGGGGGAGTGGTGGCGGGGGCGATGCTGGTCCCGCAGGGCGCGCTGGCTGTCAACACGGCGCCGAAGAAGGTTCGTATCGGCGTGGTTGGCGGCGGGTTCGGCACGTCGTTTCAATGGCACGAGCACCCGGACTGCGTTGTGCAGGCGGTCAGCGACCTGCGCGAGGACCGCCGAAAGACCCTAATGCAGGTCTATGGCTGTCAGAAGGCGTACAACTCGCTCGAAGAGCTTGTGCTCGCCAGGGACATCGACGCAGTGGCTGTCTTCACGGATGGTCCGCTCCACGTCCAGCACACGGTCGAGGCGATGAAGAACGGCAAGAGTGTGATCTCGGCGGTCCCGGCGGCCTGGGGCACTATCGAGCAGGCGGACCTGCTGGCCGATACGGTTAAGAAGTACGGGCTGACGTATATGATGGCTGAGACGGGGCACTATCAGCAGTCCACGATTTCGGTTCGGAAATTCTACGAGCAGGGCAAGTTCGGGTCGCTGTACTATTGCGAGGCGGAATATCAGCATCCCGGCCTGGAAGTGCTTTATTACTGGGACGGCAAGCGGACGTGGCGGTACGGCGTTGCGCCGATGCACTACCCGACGCACTGCACCAGCCAGCTTGTCGGCGTCACCGGCGAGCGGTTGACGGAAGTAGTCTGTCACGGCTGGGGCGACGATGACCCGGTATTGAAGGATAATGCTTACAGCAACCCATTCTGGAATGAGTCGGCGATGTTCAGGACGGACCGCGGCAACGCGTTCCGCGTGAATATATGGTGGAAGGGCGCGCACCGAGGCTGCGAGCGGGCGCAGTGGATCGGCGATAAGATGAGCTTCTATGCAGGTCACCCCAACGGCACAGGCCCGGTTATTATCCGCAGCGGCGAGCAGATGGAAAAAGACGACGCCGGATTTGTCCGCAAGGCCCCGAACTTCGAGAA
>Ga0299915_10002940_pt1 | contig 12362 bp, 6 predicted proteins | sample RVTome_13_FD_200263 | JGI IMG/M metagenome (GOLD analysis project Ga0299915, IMG submission 200263) | Soil microbial communities from uranium-contaminated site in the Upper Colorado River Basin, Wyoming, United States - RVT92D227 (version 2) ...
TTGAAAGATAAACTTGTGCTGGCTGGCGTCGATTTTTATAGTGTCGCCCTCGGCGAATTTGCCGGCTAAAATCTCGGCGGCCAAAGGGTTCTCTATCCGCTGCTGAATCGTTCGCTTCAAAGGCCTTGCACCATACACGGGGTCGTAGCCCTCGTCCATAATCTGCTTGCGGGCACGGTCGGTAAATTCAACCGTAAGATTGCGTGCATTTACTCGCTGGGCTAAGTAATTGAGCTGAATATCGACAATCTTTGTCAAATTATCTTTCGTGAGCAGGTGAAAGACGATTATCTCGTCAACGCGATTCAAGAATTCGGGCTTAAAAATTTGCTTTAGCGCATCTTTAACGTGGGCCTCGATTTCCCAATCGGTGCCGGATTCTTCAGTGACCTGCTGAATCTGCTGGCTGGCGATATTGCTGGTCATAATGATAACCGTGTTCTTGAAGTCCACGGTTCGGCCTTTTCCGTCCGTCAAGCGGCCATCGTCAAAAACCTGCAGCAGCACATTGAAGACGTCTCGATGGGCCTTTTCGATCTCATCCAGCAGAATAACCGAATAGGGCTTACGACGCACGGCTTCTGTCAGTCGCCCGCCCTCTTCGTAGCCCACATAGCCGGGCGGCGCACCGATAAGCCGGGCGACGGAATGTTGCTCCATAAACTCACTCATATCGATTCGTACCATTGCGTTTGGGTCGTTAAATAGAAACTCCGCCAGCGCTTTGGAAAGCTCGGTTTTGCCTACTCCGGTCGGCCCAAGAAACAGGAATGTCCCTATCGGACGGTTCGGGTCGCCCAGGCCCGCCCGGTTTCTGCGCACGGCGTTGCAAAGAGCGCCGACCCCTTCATCCTGCCCAACGACCCGCCGGTGAATCAGCTCCTCCATTTTCATTAGTCGCTCACGTTCGCCGCTCAATAGTCGCGCGATCGGTATCCCGGTCCATTTGGATACCACCTCAGCAACGTGCTCATCGGTCACTTCGTTGCGAATTATTTTGCCCCCGTTGGACTTGGCAAGCTGAGATTCTTTCGCTTCCAAGTTCTTTTTCAAATTCGCAATGGTTTCGTATTTCAGGCGTGCAGCGGTTTCAAGGTCGCCTTTGCGCTGGGCCTGCTCAAACCGATTCTGAGCGTTTTCTATTTCCTGCTTCAATTGTTTTATCTGGTCAATTTCGCGCTTTTCGCTTTCCCACCGTCCGGCAAACTCTTTATCCTGCTCCTGCAATTTCGCCAATTGCTTTTCGGTGTTTTTCAGCCGCTCTTTGCTCGCTTCGTCAGTTTCCTTTTTCAGTGCCTCTCGCTCGATTTGAAGCTGAACGATTTTTCTGCGGATGGTGTCCAGCTCAGCGGGCAGTGAATCGTTCTCAATCCGCAGTTTTGACGCAGCCTCATCAATCAAGTCTATCGCCTTATCCGGCAGCCACCGGTCGGTGATGTACCGGTTCGATAGGGTCGCGGCGGCAACCAGCGCCGCATCCGTGATCCGCACGCCATGGTGAGTGTCGTAGCGGTCCTTCAGCCCGCGAAGAATCGCTATGGTCTCCTCGACAGTCGGCGGGTCAATCAGAATGGGCTGAAAACGCCTCTCCAGCGCTGCGTCTTTTTCCACGTACTTTCGATAATCGTCAATTGTGGTGGCCCCGATACAGTGCAGCTCGCCACGGGCAAGCGATGGTTTGAGCAAGTTTCCGGCATCGACCGCGCCTTCGGCTTTGCCTGCGCCAACGACGGTGTGTAGCTCGTCGATAAAAAGAATTATCTGCCTCTCGGCGCTAATAACCTCCTTGAGCACGGCTTTAAGGCGGTCCTCAAATTCGCCTCTGAACTTTGTGCCGGCTATAAGTGCGCCCATATCAAGGGCAATAATCCTCTTATTCTTTAGACCGGCGGGGACATCGCCCGCGACTATTCGCTGGGCAAGGCCTTCAACAATCGCGGTCTTACCCACACCCGGCTCGCCAATCAGTACCGGATTATTTTTCGTTCGGCGGTTCAGCACCTCCATACATCTGCGGATTTCTTCATCTCTGCCTATAACTGGGTCGAGCTTTCCTTTCCTGGCCATCTCCAGGAGGTCGATGCCGTAGCGCTCCAGTGCCCTGTATTTATCTTCCGGCGTCTGATCCGTTATCTTTTCGCCTCCGCGAATCTCTTTTATCGCACCTTCAATTCGCTCAGCAGTAATCGAATTAAGACTTAAGACCTCTTTTGCATCGCTTTTAACAAAGGAAAGCGAAAGTAAAAGATGCTCGGCACTAAGGTATTCGTCGCCCATTGCGTCGGCCCTATTTTGGGCATCCAGGATGACCTGATTGAAGGCAGGGTCCGGCATAAGCTGAGCACCACTTTCACCCTGCGGCAGCCGCCGAAGCTCGCTTTCTATCATGTCTTTTAGCCGGGCGACGTTGGCGCCGATCTTCTTCAGGATCATAATCGCCACGCCCTGCTCATCGCCGCAAAGGGCGCTCAAGAGGTGCAGGGGCGACACGATAGTATGCGATTTGGCCATCGCCAGTTGCTGAGCGGTCGCTATCGCTTCCTGGGCTTTAAGCGTAAATTTGTCGAATTTCATAGGAGAATCCTGAAAGATTTCCGATTTTTGATTTCCGATTGGCGATTTTAAGAAAGAAATCGAAAATCGAAAATGGAAAATATGGATAATCCCTCAAATACCAAGGGCGTTTTTAACCTTGGCCATCTTCTCGACGGCGAAGTCCAGGTCTTTTTTAGTGTGGGCCGCGGAGATCTGAGTGCGGATTCGAGCTGCACCGTGCGGCACGACCGGGTAGGAAAAGCCGATCACGTAAACGCCCTCTTCCAGCAGCATTTCTGCCATTCGATGAGCAAGGACCGCGTCGCCCAACATGATGGGCACAATAGGATGCTCTCCTGGAGTAATATTGAACCCGGCATCGGCCATCTTTTCTCGAAAATAGCGGGTGTTTTCGTGAAGTTTATCGCGTAGCTCGGTTGATGCGGATAGTAAGTCCAGCACCTTCAGCGAAGCGGCGACGATACTCGGAGCCAGCGTGTTGGAAAATAGATACGGTCTTGAACGCTGGCGAAGTATTTCAATAATTTCCTTCCGCCCACTGGTGTAGCCGCCGCTGGCGCCCCCCAGGGCCTTGCCCAGCGTTCCGGTGATAATATCCACCCGGCCCATAACCTGGCAGTGCTCGTGTGTGCCCCGGCCATGTCTGCCCAGGACGCCGACGCCATGAGAATCGTCTATCATAACCAGCGCATCATATTTCTCTGCCAGGTCGCAGATTTCCCGCAGCTTGGCAATCGTGCCGTCCATAGAAAAAACGCCATCGGTGGCAATCAGACGGAACCTGGCCGACTGGGCCTGTCTTAGTTTCTCTTCCAGGTCGACCATGTTGCAGTTTTCAAACCGCAGCCGCTGAGCCTTGCACAGGCGGATTCCGTCAATAATGCTGGCGTGGTTAAGATTATCGCTTATTACCGCGTCTTCCGCTGTCAGTAGCGTCTCAAATAATCCGGTGTTGGCGTCGAAACAGCAACAATAGAGAGCCGTGTCTTCGGTGCCCAGAAACTCGGATATTCTTTTCTCCAGCTGCTTGTGAATATCCTGTGTGCCGCAGATGAACCGCACGGAAGACAAGCCATAGCCCCATTTGTCATAGCTATCTTTGGCAGCTTTGATAACTTGCGGGTGATTTGCGAGCCCTAGATAATTATTCGCGCACAGATTTAGAACCCTTCGACTGCGCTCAGGGCAGGCCCTTCGGCCCCCCTGCACGGTGATACTGGCGTCCTGCTGACTGACGATTATTCGTTCGGATTTGTAGAGACCTGCTTCTCTGATTTGTTCGAGCTCACTTACCACGTGAGATTTTATCGCCCCAAACATGATTAGCTCCAATCAAGAATCACTTTTCCGGACCGGCCGGACCGCATCACTTCAAATCCCTTCATATACTCTGTATAGTGGAAACGATGCGTAATAAGCGGCGAGATATCCATTCCGCATTGAATAAGCATCGTTACCTTGTACCAGGTTTCATACATTTCTCTGCCGTATATTCCCTTGATCGTCAGCCCGTTGAACACGACATAATCCCAGTTGATCGACATCTGGGGCAGGATGCCCAGCAGGGCGATTTTGCCGCCGTGACACATATTGGCCAGCATACTTCTAAATGCGTCAGGATTGCCGGACATTTCAAGCCCGACATCGAACCCCTCTTTCATCTGCAGCTCTTTGACCACGTTTTCTATCCCTTCACGGCGGACATCAACAGCTCTGGTTGCCCCCATCTTCTTGGCCAGTTTTAACCGATAAGGATTCACGTCGGTGATGACGACATGACGGGCCCCGGCGTGCCTGGCCACCGCTACCGCCATTGAGCCGATAGGGCCTGCTCCGGTTATTAGAACATCCTCACCGACCAGATCGAAACTCAATGCTGTGTGCGCGGCATTGCCAAGAGGGTCGAAACAGCTCAGCACATCCATCGGAATGTTCGGGTCACAATACCAGACATTCGTAACAGGTATGGCAAGATACTCGGCGAAGGCCCCGTCCCGGTTGACACCGACACTCTTGGGGTCCTTACACAGGTGTCTTCGCCCGGCAAGGCAGTTCCGGCATCGCCCGCAGACCACGTGTCCTTCGCCGCTGACCAGGTCGCCGGGCTTGAAATCGTGCACGTTCCTGCCGATTTTTTCGACTACGCCAACAAATTCGTGCCCGATTGTCATTGGCGGCTTAATCGTACGGGCAGCCCAATCGTCCCAGTTGAATATGTGGATGTCTGTGCCGCATATCGAGGTTTTTTGAATTCTGATTAGTACATCGTTAAGCCCGATCTTCGGCACTGGAATGTCTTCCATCCAAAGACCGACTTTCGGCTCCTTTTTGACCAAGGCTTTCATCGTATGGCAATCCTCAATTGTCAATTTTCAATTGTCGATTTTCGATTGAAACCATGCCCTGAACGTGGCACGGCCATCCTGGCCGTGGCCCCACGGGCTGGAAGCCCGTGCCACAAGGGTTAGCTTAGGGCTTTTACATCCCAGCCCGTGCGGTATTTTCGCCGCAGGTACTGGTTGGCTTCGGCAACGTTAGCGATCTTCATATTCGCGGCGTCCCACAGCAGTTTTTTGCCCGGCACTCGTGCCGCGACATTACCTAAAAGCACAGCCTCAGCAAGCGGGCCCGAATAATCGAAGCCGGCGGAGGTCTTGCCCTGCCCCAGACAGGCATCCACCCATTGCCCGTAGTGATCAACGTCTTGGAGCTTTGGGCGCGGGTAGTTCTTGAATTTCTCCTCAGGCAGAAGCTGCGGCTCTGACCAATGAGGAAGAAGCATCGCCCCGTCTTCGCCGATAATCAACGAACCTGAACCGGGCAAGTTACGGTCCTTCGGGATGCCGGCCAATTCGCGAGGAGGCAGCTTACCTCCATCATACCAGGCGCCCGTAATAGTACCGCCGACAGTTAGCCTGGTGGCGGCAAATTCGTAGTGTACAACCTGCCAGGCGGGCCAGTTCTCATTGTTATTCCGGGCAGCTTCAGCGTAGATACTGATCGGAGGGCCGAGCTGCAGCGCGGTAAAGACTGGATCAAAAATATGGCAGCCGAAGTCGCCGAGCACGCCGGAGCCAAAATCCTGCCAGCACCTCCACTTGACAGGATGGTAAATATCCGCCTTATATGGCCGAAATGGCGCGACGCCAATCCATAAATCCCAATCAACGTGGGCTGGAACTGGGTCGCTGCCCTGCGGGCGTCCATTTAATGACAAGGGCGAAGAGCTTTGCCAGGAATGCCACTCTTTGACTTTGCCGATAGCACCTTCCTGGAGCATCTGTACCGCCATACGATAGGCCGGATGGGAATGAATTTGAACGCCCATCTGGGTCACGACGCCCGCCTTACGAGCAGCAAGCGTCAATTGTCTGGCCTCGTAGACCTCATGGGTTAAGGGCTTCTGGCAGTACACATGCTTGCCCTTATCAATAGCAGATAAGGCAATCGCCGCGTGCATGTGATCAGGCGTGGTTACATTGACCGAATCAATGTTCTTTTGTTCTTTGTCCAGCAGTTCTCGCCAGTCACGGTACTTGCGGGCGTTGGGCAGTTTTTCAGCCACCTGATTGAGGTAACTTTCGTCGATATCACAGATTGCTACGACGTCAACCTTTCCTGTGTTAAGAATTGACTGCAAATCTGACCCGCCCATCATACCGCCTACGCCGATAGCCGCGTGTTGCAGTCTGCTGTTGGGCGACCGAGCTTTAGCCCCCGCCCCTGGGGCGGGGGTACCTCGGCCACGGGGGCCGAGGCTAAAGACAATTATCCCGCTGGCTACGGCTTGCCTAAGAAATTTGCGACGCGTGATTCCCTTGCGCATATTCTGCTCCCGTAAACTCACCTTGCCTTGTTAGTTTTTCCGGCTACGGCTCGGCACTTCCTTCTTCGCGCGGCGCTTCGCAGGACGAGCCGCCGAGACGAGTGAAGCCTTTTTTACTCTGTTCATTATACATTGCTCAGCCTGCTGAGCTTCATCGAGAAAAAATTTTGCGGAAAAATTTATGCAAGGTATTGACTTTGGTGTTTAGAACTTTACATTCGTACAGTTATCCGGGATATGTGTCGAAGATTAGCCCCCGCACCTGTGGCGGGGGCTGCCTCGGCCACAGGTGCCGAGGCTAAACCCCCGCCTGGGGCACGGGGGTAAAGGCGATTAGCAAGTGGAAGCATTGAAAGACGAAGCTGGAGACCCACATAAGCGCTGCCGGCCTAATCCGCAGGCCATAATGCGGATTGATCTGCTGGACAGCGGCGCCACGATAGCAAGCATATCTTTACCCTGCCGCGTTAGTGAAGCTATCAGTCGAACTCCTGAGTGGCTGGGCTACCGCAGCAAGCAAGAGCTTAAGACCCCTACTATTGGTGTCTCCCCGTGTATGCGGGCGCCGGACACCACCATTTTTACAGCCGTAACGTAAAAACAGCACTTGCGAAAAGGAATTTATAGAAGATGAAGACAGAAACGAACCATAAACCGCCCCAAAAGACCGGAGTTTACCCTGAGCGCAGCCGAAGGGCCGTCGGATGTGTCAGAACACTGGGACCTGTTCCCAACCTGGAGGAGCACGTCCAACCCGATTGGTGGCGATCCATTTTCAATGCGCTTTATCTGAAAACTGATGGCGACGTGGTAGACGACCCAGGGATAACTGCCAGAGAAGTCGACCTTTTCTCCGAGATGCTCGGCCTGACGCCGAATGACAAAGTTCTTGACCTGTGCTGTGGACAGGGACGCATCTGTCTTGAGCTGGCCCGAAGGGGATTTACCGGCGTTGAAGGCCTCGACCGCTCTCGCTACCTGATTCAAAAAGCCAAGACCCAGAGCAAGAAAGAAGGTTTGAGCATTAAACTCAAAGAAGGGGACGCTCGAAAGCTGCCTTACCAGGCGGATACGTTCGACGTCGTAATGATTGTGGGCAACAGCTTCGGCTATTTCGAAACGCCACAGGACGATGTCAGAGTCTTAAAAGAAGTCGTCAGGGTGCTAAAGCCCTGGGGAAAACTCCTTATTGACGCGGCTGACGGCGAATATTTGCGCAGGCGTTTCCAGCCGAGGTCCTGGGAATGGGTCGATAAGAACTATTTCGTCTGCAGGGAGCGTTGCCTTTCGCTGGACAAAAATCGTTTAATCTCCCGAGAGGTTATCACTCACGTGCAAAAAGGGGTGGTTGCCGACCAATTCTACGCCGAACGGCTTTATACGGGCCAGAACATGAAGGAGCTGTTAGGCAAGGCCGGTTTCAGCGATGTGACCCTTCAATGCGAGATGTCTCCTGATTCCCGTCGCAATCAGGACCTGGGAATGATGGAAAGACGTATCATAGTAACAGCCGCCGTCAGAAAAGACTGGACCCCGGCCAAGAGAAAAAAGCAGATGAGCGGCGACCTTGTTGTCATTCTCGGCGACCCGGGCAAGCCAGACGCTCTCAAACCGTTGCGTATTTTTGATGATGACGATTTCTACACCATCGACCAACTGAAAGACGCATTGCGGGAGCTGGATAGGTACAATATCACCTATCTGGACAACCACGACACCTTGTACAATGACCTGATGAAGCTCAAGGGTAAGGCCGACCTGGTATTTAACCTCTGTGACGAAGGCTACTGCAATGATGCTCGAAAGGAGCTGCACATACCCTCTTTGCTGGAGGTATTTGGCTTCGCATATACAGGTAGCGGGCCGCAGTGCCTGGCCTTCTGCTATGACAAGTCGCTTGTACGCGGTATCGGCAACGAAATGCTGATCCCCGTACCCGAAGCGGTCTTTATCAAACCACAGGATGACACCTTTGAGCTTCCATTCGGATTCCCGGTTCTTGTAAAGCCCAACTTCGGCGATTCGAGTTTCGGCATAACGCAGCGAAGCGTAGCAAACACCGTCGAAGAAGTTGTCAACGCCATCTCGGATATAAGAGAAAAGTTTGGTTATGATAAACCGATCTTGGTTGAGGAGTTTCTCTCCGGCAGGGACTTTACCGTGGGAATCATCGGGAACCTTCCCGATGCCTATACGGTTTTGCCCATTATCGAAGAAGACTATTCATCGCTGCCTCCAGACCTTCCGAGAATATGCGGCTATGAGGCCAAGTGGCTGCCCGATTCACCATACTGGAACGTCAGGTCGGCCCCGGCCAATCTGCCTGACGATATGGAGAAGTTCGTTATTGAGTGCTGCTTGAAGCTTTTTGAGCGACTCGAGTGCAGGGATTACTGTCGTTTTGACTGGCGCGTTAGCGCAAAGGGCGAACCTAAGATATTGGAGGTCAATCCCAATCCGGGATGGTGCTGGGATGGCCACCTGGCAAAAATGGCCAAGGTCGCTGGTATGTCTTATCCGCAGATGTTGGGTGCCGTCCTGACGGCAGCCGAGGAGCGACTGGGTGTCCAGCAGGCCCGCAACGGCCACGGCAATGGCTATCCGCTATTTGAGGGCCCCGGCCAATCGCAAATGGCAAATGGCAAATCGCAGATCGCGAATCCTGAATCGAGCCAGACCCGCTGTTCAATCAGCTAACGCCAGCGGTTGCGTTGCTCGTTTGGTCCATCGGTTCCATCGCGCGTCTGGGATGCCGCAGGGCGACGAACGCAACCGGTACGAGCTGCGCGACCGATAAACGAAAAACGGTCGTCGGGCTGAGTGTGCTGAAGAGGTAGGTCAATCTGGATACATCAGATATTTCTTTCGGACATCCAGAAATGATTTCAACTCTGGCTGCCAGCTTTTTTTGAGTTCTTCGAGCGACGACTGGACGGTAATAGCTTGGCGAACCGATGACGTCCCACATAGATGATCGAAGTGCTCCGCGTTCCATCGTAAGGCCTCAGGATACATCCTGAAGAGTTCATTGACGATCATAATCCCGCTGTAATATGGTTCCAGCAGTTCTCTATTGGTTATGACGACCTTAGCACCGTGACATTTCTGGCCCTGATACTTCGAGCTGGTGGGCGTGAAATCAGTCGGTTCAAATCGCAATCCCGGCAGATTTAGCCGGTTAAGTCGCACGGCGAGGCTTTTTGAATCGATCCAGGGTGCGCCAAACTGTCTAAATGGCATTTCGGTGCCCCGGCCCTCCGAAACATTTGTGCCTTCCAGAAGACATAAGCCGGGATAAACGGTGGCAGTCTGCAGGTCGGGAATATTGGGCGAAGGCTTGATGAATGTAAGACCTGTTTGATCGTACCACATCCGGCGCCGCCAACCCTTCATACGCACAACGACCAGATCCGCCCTGATGCCATTTCTTAGCCAGCCCTGCTGGTTGAACATCGCTGCTAATTCTCCCACGGTCATGCCATGTCTTACCGGAACGGGATGCATTCCCACAAAGCTGGTAAACTCCGGCTCAAGGATATTACCTTCAACTTTCAGCCCATTTATGGGGTTTGGGCGGTCCAGAACGACAAACCGCTTGCCGTATTCAGCCGCCGCCTCCATAGCCAACGACATGGTGGAAATATAGGTGTAGAAGCGAGCGCCTATATCCTGGATGTCGAAAACAAGGACATCGATATTCTTCAGCATTTCTGCGGTAGGCTTATTGGTTTTTCCGTACAGGCTGTAAACAGGCAGATTGTAGCGCGTATCTGTCTGGCCCTCGACTGCCTCTCCGGCCTCCTGGGCGCCATCGATGCCGTGTTCCGGGCTGAAAAGTGCTGTGATCCTTGCGCCATCAATACCGTGAAATACATCTACTATGTATTGCACACTGCTGCTGTAAGCAGTATGGTTGGTAATGATGCCAACGCGCTTGGCGTCAAACAATTGCTTATACTCGCCGATATTATCGAGGCCCGTCGCGACGGGCTTGCCTGTTAAGGGCAGTATGATTACGGCGGTTGCGAGTGTTAATTCTGCAAATCTCATCGGCTGTCCCTGCGAGTCCGCTGGCGGCGGACGCCTTACAACATTTTCAATTGACAACGGCAAATTGACAATCGAAAATTCCAAGATGCTCAGAAGAAGATCCAGCGGCATATTGATGCCCATCACTTCGCTGCCGTCAAAATACGGCATCGGCGACTTTGGGCCTGCCGCCTACGAGTTTGCGGATTTTTTACAAAGTGCCGGCCAGAGCTTCTGGCAGATTCTGCCGCTCAACTACACGACGGCAAAAACCGGATACTCGCCGTACAATTGCTTTTCTGCCTTCGCGGGCAATCCACTACTAATAAGCCCGCAGCTTCTGTATCGTGAAGGCCTGCTTGAGAAACGCCGGATTAAGCCTGTGCCTGCTTTTCCGCACAGTGCCGTGGACTACGCACGGGTATCTTCATACAAAACCGAACTGCTAAATTTAGCGTTTGAGAGGTTCATCAGCGGGTCGTCGCTCGTCCCCCTGCTTCCGCAGGGGCAAGCCTGTCCCCGCGAAAGCGGGGATCGCTCGGGTCACGGGCTACGGGCGACGGGTCACGATTTCCAAGAGTTTTGCGAGAATAATAAATTTTGGCTGGAGGATTTTGCGACCTGCGTGGCGCTATCGCGCCCCTCGTCGCTCGTCGCTCGTGGCTCGGGTCACGGGGCACGGGCGACGGGTCACGACGTTGACTACCAGCGCGAATGTTTCCTTCAATATGTATTTTACAAGCAATACTTTGACTTAAAGAGTTATTGCGGACAACAGGGGATAAGGATCATCGGTGATATACCTATTTATGTGGCTTATGATAGCGCAGATGTTTGGGCGCATCCGGAGGTCTTTAAGCTGGATAGCGCCAAAAAGCCAAGATACGTAGGGGGCGTGCCGCCGGATATTTTTAGCAGGACCGGGCAATTGTGGGGTAATCCGGTCTATAATTGGAAGTATTTAGAGGATACGGATTTCGCCTGGTGGATGGACCGTATAAGGCATAATCTTCGGTTGTATGACCTGGTCCGGATAGATCACTTCCGCGGCCTTTGCGCATACTGGCAGGTGCCGGCGGGCCAAAAAACTGCTGCTGGCGGCAGGTGGGTGAAAGCACCTAAAGACAAGTTCTTCGCTACGCTATTCAAGCAAATCCCCTCTCCGCAGATTTTTGCCGAAGATTTGGGCCACATCACGGCTGATGTCAGAGAGGTTATGGACAAGTATAACATCCCTGGTACGCGGGTATTGCAGTTCGGTTTTGCCTGTCCTGAGCGTAGTCGAAGGGACGGCGGCTCCAAAAGCAATCCGCACTATCCTGCCAACATAAGCGAAAACTGTCTGGTTTATACCGGGACCCACGACAACAATACCACCAGAGGCTGGTTCCGAAATGATGCTACGGACGAGCAGAAAAGGAGGCTCTCCGACTATTGTGGGCGAAGGATCTCGGCAGAAAACGTGCATTGGGAAATGATACGTTTGGCCATGGCGTCGGCGGCAAAAATAGCCATAATTCCGATGCAGGATGTTTTAGGATTGGGAGCAGAAGCTCGTATGAATCATCCAGCCAGGGCGAAAGGCAATTGGCTATGGCGGCTGCCCCGCAGCGCCTGGTCACGGCGTGCCGGGATCGCCCGGCGAATGAGAAAAATGGTCGAACTCCACGCCCGAAACGGTGGTGAAACCGCGATTAGCCCCCGCACCTGTGGCGGGGGTTGCCTCGGCCACAGGTGCCGAGGCTGAACCCCCGCGTCTTACGCGGGGTCGCTATTGCTGGTCAATCTGTGTGGGACGCATCCGTTCTCCGACCTTCTTGAAGTGGGACAGGGCACTTTCCCGGCTGTCGAAGTCCTGGTCGGTAAATAAAAGAGTAGTCTGCCCGATCAAGATTTGGTCTGCCTCAGCAAGAACTGTCTCCTGGCTGATTCTCCTGCCCTTGATGAAGAC
>Ga0299915_10002941_pt1 | contig 12360 bp, 12 predicted proteins | sample RVTome_13_FD_200263 | JGI IMG/M metagenome (GOLD analysis project Ga0299915, IMG submission 200263) | Soil microbial communities from uranium-contaminated site in the Upper Colorado River Basin, Wyoming, United States - RVT92D227 (version 2) ...
GCCGGGTATCAGCCGGGCGACCTCGTCGGGAAGACGGGCGTGGAAGCGGAGTACGAGCACTTCCTGCGGGGAAGCGAGGGTGTGATCAAGTACCGGGTGAACGCCGCCGGCGAGATCCTCGAGAAGCTGGCTGAGCGGGCGCCGCAGCCGGGCAATGATCTGGTGCTCACGCTCGACGCCGATATCCAGACGCTCGTGGAGGAGAGTCTGCAGCTCGGGCTGGAGCACGCGCGGAGGATGGTCGATGCCTCGACGGGCCGGCGTTACGTCGCGAACGCGGGCGCGGTCGTGGTCCTCGATCCCACGAACGGGGCGATAAAGGCCCTGGCGTCGTGGCCAACCTACAACCCGGCGTTCTTCGTCCAGTCATACACGACCGAGGAGTACGAGCGGAAGTTCGGCGAGTCGACGGGGTTCCCGCTGCTCGACCGGGCGATCCAGGGCCTGTATCCACCGGGCTCGACGTACAAGCCGTTCGTGTTGCTGTCGGCTCTTCGTCAGGGGATCGTGAACACATCCGGCTACTACCCGTGCCCTCCGCATTGGGCGGTGCCCGAGGACCCGCTCGAGGAGGTCTTCGACAACTGGAGCTCGGCGGATTGGGGATCGATCTCCCTCTCCCGGGCCCTCTACGACTCGTGCGACACGGTCTTCTACCCGATCGGCTACGACTACTGGAGGATCTACTATCCGCCGACGAGCCCTCTGAAGACGCCGTTGCAGGACGACCTCGAAGAGATGGGGTTCGGGAAGCACACGAGCGTCGACATCCCCTACGAGCGAGAGGGGCGGGTCCCCGACCCGGAGTGGAAGACCGAGGCCCACAAGGATGACCCGATCCACTTCCCAAACGGGAAGTGGTTCCCCGGTGACTTCATCCTCATGTCGATCGGGCAGGGCGACACGCTCGTGACGCCCTTGCAGCTCGCGCGGGCGTTCGGGGCGATCATGAACGAGGGCCGCGAGTGCGTTCCGCACATCGCGCTGCGCGTCCAGACGGCGTCCGGGGAGACCGTGCAACGGGTCCGGAGCCAATGCGGGCACCGCGTGCCCTTCACGCACACGCAGCTCGAGTACGTCCGGAACGCGCTCGCGCAGGTCCCCATACAGGGAACGGCGGCTTCCGCGTTCGCCGGCTTCCCCTTCTCGCGAGTGTGGATCGCCGGCAAGACCGGGACCGCGCAGGTCACGGGAAAGCAGGACTACTCGTGGTTCGCGGCCATGACGCAGGCGGAGGACCAGGAGTACGTGGTCGTGGCGCTCGTCGAACAGGGTGGCCATGGATCCTCGACGGCGGCGCCGATCGTGCGCAGGATCGTGGAGGGTCTCTACGGGCTGCCGATGAGCGGCGTTCTGATCGGGGGCGCGACCGACTGATGGATCTCGTCGCTGGCAAGGCGTATTCGGCGGAGCGAAGGGCGATCCGGCACCTCGATCCCGTCCTGGTCTCGGCGGTGGTCGTCCTGACGATCCTCGGGCTGCTGATGGTGTACTCGGCCACGCACGCGTCGCTCGTCGCGCAGCATCTCGATCCCGGCGTGTATGCGAAGAAGCAGGCCACGTTCATAGCGCTAGGGGTGGTCGTCGCAATGGCGGTCGCGAGCTTCGACTACCGCTTCGTGAAGGTATACGCGGGACTGCTCTACGGCGCGTCGCTGCTTCTCCTCGTGCTGGTCCGCACGCCGCTCGGCGCAACGGTTCGCGGGTCGCAGCGGTGGTTCCAGCTGTTCGGCTTCCAGCTGGCCCCCTCGGAGATCAGCAAGCTCGCCCTGATCGCGATGCTCGCCGCGTTCCTCTCGGAGTTGCGCACACAGGAGCTGACGCTTCAGGACGTGTTCCGCGCAACCGCGATCGCCGCGGTACCCGCGCTGTTGGTGTTCCTGCAACCCGACCTCGGGACCGCCATCGTGCTCGCCTCGATCCTGGTTGGGGTGCTGGTCGTGGCCGGCACCCGCGCACGGCATCTCGGCATCCTCGCCCTCACCGCGGTCGTACTGATCTCCGGGTCGTTGCAGCTCGGCCTCGTGAAGGACTACCAGATCGCCCGCCTGACGAGCTTCCTCGACCCCGCCAACGATCCGCTTCGCGCTGGCTACAACAAGAAGCAGGCCGAGATCGCGATCGGGTCGGGTGGCCTGACAGGGCTCGGCTACCTCGGTGGGACCCAGACGAACCTCGACTTCGTGCCTGAGCAGCACACTGACTTCATCTTCACCGTCGTCGGCGAGGAGTTCGGGTTCGTCGGCGCGATGACCATGCTGCTGCTGTTCGCCGTGGTGCTCTGGCGCGCATTCCGGATCGCGCTGTTATCGAAGGACCCGTTCGGCACGTACGTGGCCGCCGGAGTCGCCTCGATGTTCGCCATCCAGGTGGTCGTGAACGTCGGCATGACGCTCGGGATCATGCCGATCACGGGGATACCCTTACCGTTCGTCTCCTACGGTGGGAGCTCTCTCCTGACGAACTGCGCCGCGGTCGGGCTGTTGCTGAACGTCCACATGCGCCGCTTCAGGTAGCGGCGGGTTCGGATCTCGAGAGGGAGCGTCCGCAGACGCGATCGCCCGAGGGGTCAGCTCTCGAGCACGATCGTCCACAGGAAGGTCGAGCCGTCAGGGCCCGATCGCTCCAGCGTGACGTCGCCGTCCATCCCTCGAGCGGCCGCGCGGGCAAGGGAGAGCCCGAGCCCCGCACCCTGGTGAACGCGCACGTTCAGGTCTTCGAGCTGCTCGAGCGGAGTGAAGATCCGTTCCCGGAAGATCGGTTCGATTCCCGGCCCGCGGTCCACGACCCGCACCTCGATACGGCGCTGACCTGGCTCGATCCGAACGTCGATCGGGGAGTCGGCCGGCGAGAAGCGCCCGGCGTTGTCCACGAGCTCACCGAGGATCCGCCGTGCGACCGACGGGTTGAGGCTGGCAGTGGGGAGGTCCGGGTCGGCCTCCACCCGCACGCGCGGTTCCCCCTCGGCCACCTCGCGAGCGATCTCGGCCACGCTCACCATCTCGGTGAGTCCCGCTTCGGTCGTGAGCTCGAATCGCTCGACGAGGCGTACGAGGTCCCGGGCGCTCTCGACGATGTTGTCGAGGAGCTCCTGCTCCTGCTCCTCCGATGCCCAACCCTTCGCGATCGTCTGTGCCATGCCCAGGATGACCGTGACCGGCGTCCGCAGCTCGTGCGACAGACGGGCGATGAGCTCGTGACGTCTCGTCGCGCTCTCGACCAAGGCCGCCTGCGCCTCCTCCAGCTCTCGGGTCCTGCGGCGCTCGCGATCGAGCGCGTCGGTGAGCTCCTCGATCACGCTCGGCGTGACGGCGGGGGAGAGGAGGCCGCCACCCGCCGCGGCTCGCACCACCGCTTTGAGGATCTCGTCGCCGTCGGAGTCCTTCAGCACGTAGCCGGAGGCACCGGCGACGAGCATCTCGCGAACGATGGAGTGATCCTCGTGGCCGGAGAGGGCCACGACGCCCAGCGACGGATGGGCCTCCTTGAGCAGACGCGTCGCCTCGATACCGTCCATGCCGGGCATGCGCACGTCCATCAGGACGACGTCGGGATCTGCGATCCGGACCTGGTCGAGCGCGTCGGCGCCCGACTCGGCCTCGCCGACCACGTCCAGGTCGCCCGCCTGAAGAAGCTCGAGCAGCGTCTCACGGAAGCTGGCGTTGTCGTCCACCACCAGCACCCGTGCGCGTCGGGTTGTGCCCGGCTCGAGTCCGAGTGTCAATGCGGTAGAAGCCGGGTTGCTCCGCTCCACGTCCGGAAGTCTGCGGGTCCCAGGGCGGCTGGTGTATCGGGCGGGCATACGGTTCGCCTCAGCTCCGGACGGAGCGCTGACTAGCCCTTTCGGTGTAGCCCGCCCGCCTCTCGTAGGGTGCTCGCGAGGGTTCTCCGGCCTGTATCCTGTCTGCAGGTTTGCTCGCCCGGGCGGGATCTGGAGTCTCGATGTGCCGGGCGGGACAAAGACAGGCGCGGCCCCGGCCTCGCCGGCCCCGGAAGAACGGTTCCGCAGGGCCGCGGCCGGGTGGTTGGCGCCGGAGTCAGGGCGTACTTCGTGCACAGGGATGTGTGCGCGGGGGCGCGGGGCGGGCCCTGGTCGCGCCCCCGCGCTTGCCGCAGCCATGGAACGGGACAGGGCAGGGTCCGACGGGGCCCGCCCCGGTCGATAGAGTCTCGCCGCCTCCACACCCGCCCTCGGACCCGGCCCTTCCGCGCCCCGATGCAGGAAGGAGCCGCATCGAATGACCGAAGAGACCGAGCGCGTCGCCGAAGCCGTCGAGATCGAAGGCGAGGCGGCCGCTCCGAGACCACGGCGCAGACGGCGTGGCGGTAGGGGCCGCGGGAGATCCGGGTCCTCGAGCACGACCAGCGAGAACGGCGGCGAAGGCAAGGATGCCGAAGTCGGTGTCAGGACCCTCGCGCCGGAGGAGCTCGGAGGCGGCGCCCAAGTAGCGGAGACCGCCGGGGACCGGGCCCAGCGTGATGAGAACGGAGAGCCTGCCCCGACGCCCAGACGACGCCGTCGCGGTGGACGCGGCAGAGGCGGAAGGACCTCAAAGACCCCCGAGGAAGCCGGTGTCGAGCGCGCGCCCCAAAGGGAGACCACGGTCGAGCCCTCGGGCGAGGCGCCGACCGAACCGGCCCGCGCCCTGGGCGAGCCGCCGGAAGCGGGCGAAGAGGACTCGGTAGGGGTCGCCGCGCCGAAGAAGCGCCGCCGCCGGGGCGGCAGAGGTCGGGGCGGCAGGCGACGCCCCGCCGCCGAGGCCGAGGGGTCTGGCCAAGACGAGGGCGAGGCCGACGAAGCCGCGCTGGAGGCTGAGGCGGAGACCGCCCCAAAGGCGGAGGCGGAGACCGGGCCCGAGGCTGAACCCACGCCGGGCGAACCGGCAGCAAAGCCGAGACGGCGCTCCCGCAAGGAGGCCGAAAGCGCAGTCGAGACGGCCGGCTCCACCCGCTTGCGCCGATCTCGGCAGTCGACCGGCCGCCGGCGCCGCGAGCCGATGCCGGTCGTGCCGCGAGTCACCGACAAGCTGATGGTCATCACCGAGAACGGTGAGCGCGATCAGATCGCGATCCTGGAGGGACGCGATCTCGTCCAGCACTACGTCACGCGGGCGGGCGCCAAGTCGATGGTCGGCAACGTCTACCTCGGTCGCGTCCAAAACGTGCTTCCCGGAATGGAGGCTGCCTTCCTCGATGTCGGACGGGGGCGCAACGCGGTCTTGTACGCCGGTGAGGTGAACTTCGCGCCGGAAGATCTGGAGAAGGGTGCCACGCCCCGCATCGAGCAGGTCCTGAAGAGCGGCCAGTCGGTCCTCGTCCAAGTCACGAAGGATCCCATCGGGGGTAAGGGGGCCCGGCTGACCTCGCAGATCAGCATGCCCGGCCGATACCTGGTGCTCGTCCCGGACTCGAGCATCACCGGGATCAGCCGGCGGCTCCCTGTGGGCGAGCGCCGGCGGCTGAGAGCCATCCTGAGGAGGATTCGCCCGGAGGGTCACGGTCTCATCATCCGCACGGCCGCGGAGGGGGCGGGCGAGGAGGCGCTCAAGAACGACTTGGCGCGCGTGCTTGAGGAGTGGCAGTCGATCGCCAAGCGCGCGAAACGCGCGAAGGCGCCCTCGCTCCTGTACGAAGAGCCGGAGCTCACCGTTCGTTCCGTCCGGGACCTCTTCAACGACGAGGAGTTCGGGGAGCTCGTGACTGACTCGCCCCGCGTGTATGAGCTGGTCGTGCAGTATCTGGGTCAGGTCGCTCCGGATCTGCTGCCCAAGGTTCGACTCCACCGGGGCAAGCTACCGGTGTTCGAGGAGTTCCACGTGGTGGAGCAGATTCACAAGGGCCTCGACCGGAAGGTGTGGCTGCCGTCCGGTGGCTACCTGGTGATCGACCGCACCGAGGCGCTGACGGTGATCGACGTGAACACGGGCAAGTCCGTCGGCAAGAGCAATCTGGAGGAGACCGTCGTCAACACCAACCTCGAGGCCGCCCGTGAGGTCGCTCGGCAGCTGCGCCTGCGCGACATCGGCGGGATGATCGTGGTCGACTTCATCGACATGCTGCTCGAGCAGAACAAGAAGAGGGTCATCGACACGCTCAAGGAGGAGATGGCGCGGGACAAGACCCGTTCCCAGGTCTTCGACATAAGCCCGCTCGGGCTCCTCGAGGTGACGAGGAAGCGCGTGTCTGGTGGACTCTTGGAGTCGTTCTCCGAGACCTGCCCCACCTGCGAGGGCCGGGGCGTGCTGCTGACCTACGGAGCGTGAGGAGGAACCGACGGTGTATGCGGTCATCAAAGCGGGCGGCAAGCAGCAGAAGGTGAAGCCCGGCGACGTAATCGAGGTGGAGTTCGTGCACGGCGCCGGCGACACGATGACCTTCCATCCTCTGCTGGTAGTCGACGACGACGGGAAGACCCACTTCGGGAAGGAAGCCGAGAAAGCCGTGGTGACGGCCAAGCTCGTCGGCGAGCAGAAGGGCGACAAGGTCAAGGTCTTCAAGTACAAGAACAAGACCGGCTACGCCCGGCGCCAGGGCCACCGGCAGCTGATGACCCTCCTCGAGATCGCGGACGTGAGCCTGGGCACTGCCCCGATCAGAAAGCCATCCGAGGCTGAGGCAACCGAGGCCGAGCCATCCGAGGCCGAGCCATCCGAGGCTGAGGCAACCGAGGCTGAGGCAACCGAGGCTGAGGCAACCGAGGCTGAGGCAACCGAGGCTGAGGCAACCGAGGAGTAGGCGGGGGTCTGGTACCCTCGAACGCGCGATGGCGCACAAGAAGGGCGGCGGTTCCTCGAAGAACGGGCGCGACTCCAAGTCCAAGCGGCTCGGGGTCAAGGCCTTCGGCGGTCAGGACGTGACCGCCGGCTCGATCATCGTGCGTCAGCGCGGAACTCGCATCCATCCGGGTGCGGGGGTCGGAAGGGGCGGCGACGACTCGTTGTTCGCGCTCGTCGACGGCGTTGTTGTCTTCCGCACCTCCCGCGGCCGGCGGTTCGCGACGGTCCAGTCCAAGTAGCCGAGCTTCAGCGCCCCGACGCCTGCATCGCGGACCGCACCGCGTCCGCCCACTCCCGCACCTCGGCCTTCTTCTCACGGTTCCACATGCCCAGGTAGCTGGCATTCTCGCGCCGTGCCCTCCGCTTGGTACGGCGCGCGGCGGACAGGACGCTCTTCTGATCGACCGCTGTCAGGGGCTCCGGCTCGAGGGGAGGAGGCTGGACGAAGTAGAACGCGATGCGCTCGATCCGCTCGCCGGGCTGGTGCGATACGAGGAGGACGGGGGATCCGCGGAGTCGACGGGCGGCACGGATCTCCGCGAGCGGTAGGCGAACCCGGCCGGACCCGTCGGTTGCCTCGAACGCCAGCTCGTTGGATTCGAGCGAGAGCGTCCCTTTCCGCTCGGTCATCGGCCCACGGCCGAGCCTGACGGCCCACACAGTCACGGTGTCCGGCATGGCCTAATCTTCGCCCCCGCTCCCGGAATCGACCACAATCTGTTCGTGGCCTTCGTGGATGAGGTGACGGTCTTCGTGCGCGCCGGTCGCGGCGGCGACGGTTCGGCGTCGCTCCACAGCGAGCCGTTCAAGCCGCGGGGCGGGCCGGATGGGGGCGACGGCGGCCGCGGGGGCGACGTGCTCTTGGAGGTCTCCTCCGAGGTGCGAGACCTGTCGTCGCTCGCGGACCACCCTCACCGTCGAGCCGAGAGCGGCCGCCCGGGCGGCTCGAGCCGCCGGCACGGCGCCGACGGGAGGGATCTGGTCATCCCGGTGCCTGTGGGCACCGTCGTGTTCGATGAGGGCGTGCTGCTCGCGGACCTGGTGGGTGAGGTGGCCAGGGCCGTGGTTGCCCGCGGAGGCAGAGGCGGGCGGGGCAATGCGGCTCTGGCCTCCTCGCGTAACCGCGTGCCGCGCACCGCGGAGGCGGGCGAACCCGGGGAGGAGAAGCGGCTGCGGGTCGAGCTCCGCGTGGTCGCTGACGTGGGTCTTGTCGGGCTCCCGAACGCGGGCAAGTCCACGCTCCTCTCGAGGCTCACGGCGGCGCGGCCGAAGATAGCCGCCTACCCGTTCACCACCCTGAGCCCGAACCTCGGGGTCGCCGGCGAGGAGAAGCGGCTCGTGATCGCCGACGTCCCGGGCCTCGTCGAAGGGGCGCACGAAGGGAGGGGGCTCGGTCACCGATTCCTGCGGCACGTCAGCCGCTGCCGCGCGCTCGTGATCGTCGTGGACCTCTCGGCCGCCGACCCCGCCGCCGACCTCGCGACCGTCCGGGCCGAGCTCGCGGCCTACGACGCGAGCCTCGGGCAGCGGCCTTCGGTCGTCGCGGCCACGAAGTCGGATCTCGTCGAGGATCCCCGAGCCGAGGCTCGGCGGCTGGACCCGGGGGCGCTTGCGGTCTCAGGCCTCACGGGCGAGGGAGTGAAGGAGTTGGCCGAGCGGCTGTCGGAGCTTGCCGAGCGCGACGCCGAGGAGGAGCCCCGACCGTTCGTCGTCCTGCGGCCGGGGAGACCAAGCTTCGTGATCAATCGCGAAGGGGAGCGGTTCCGGGTCATTGGGAGGAACGTCGAGCGGTGGGTAGCCGAGACGGACTTCGACGATCCTCGCGGGGTTGTGAAGCTCCAGAAGGGGCTCCGCAAGGAAGGCGTGGAGCGGCAGCTGGCCGAGATGGGCGCCCTGCGTGGCGACGAGGTTCTCATCGCGGATCGCGTGTTCGAGTTCATGCCGGAAGAAGAGGCGTGAGCGGGTCGCCGCGAATCGGCTGAGCTTGCGCTGGACCGGCCTGGACCGGCCGTAGGATTGCCGCGTGGGACGACGGCTCGGCGTCATGGGCGGCACGTTCGACCCCATCCACTACGGGCACCTCGTGACCGCTGAGGAAGCGGTCGTGCAGTTCGCCCTCGACGAGGTGGTCTTCGTCCCGACGGGTCAGCCCTGGATGAAGGAGGGCCTCGATGTCTCCCCGCCCGAGGACCGCTACCTGATGACCGTGATCGCGACCGCCAGCAATCCGAGGTTCTCGGTGTCGCGGATCGAGGTCGAGCGCGAGGGACCCACCTACACGGCGGACACCCTTCGCACCCTGGCGGTCGAATACGCGGACGCCGAGCTGTACTTCGTCACCGGCGCCGACGCGATGCTCGAGATCTTCCACTGGAAGGAGCCGGAGGAGGTGCTCTCGCTCGCGCACTTCATCGCGGCCACGCGCCCCGGCTACGACCTGGCGCACTTCGAAGCCGACGCCACCAGCCGCCATCCGAAGGTGAGCATCATGAACGTCCCGGCCCTGGCGATCTCGTCAACCGATATCCGCGATCGGGTGAGGACCGGCCGAGCCATCCGCTACCTCGTCCCCGAGGGCGTGAAGAGCTACATCGAGAAGGCGGGGCTGTATCTGTGAGCGCTTCGCGAGGAAACAGGCCCGCGCTCGGGCGCTCCCGACGGCACCGTAGTCGATCGGCGCGGATCGCCGAGAGGCTGCTGGTCTCCGGGCTCCTCCTCCTCGCTGCGGGGGGGATGGTGGTCGGGACGGTCTTTGCGACCGACGAAGTTCCCGGGCGCCCGGCCTCGTCCGGGGGACCGCCGATTCGCTCCACGCTCGTGCTTCTCGAGGTGAAGACCGACACGGGCGCCCTGATCGCGGTTGTGGGGTCGTCCGGCACCCGGCCCCCCGAAGCCGTGATCGTGCCGGCGACCGTGTTCCTGACGATTCCAGGTCAGGGAGACGGATCCGCGGGCGACGCGGCGCTCCTGCCGGGACCGCAGGCGGCGATGGCCATCTCGAACCTTCTGGGCATGTGGATCCAGCACTACGCGTTCATCGACGAGGAACATCTGAGCGCGGTGGTGGATCGTGCGGGAGGGATCAGCCTGTACGGGAAGACCGAGGACGGTGCAGGAGTGACCGCGGCTCTCAGGGTGAAGGCTGGCCGGCAGCTCACGTGGGAAGAAACGCTGACGGGCCTGTTCGCCACCCATCTCTCGTGGAGCAAGGCCGACTTGGAAGAGACGGACGACGCCTCGGCGGTGGCCGCGGCACTCACGGCGGCCAGGGGGGCGGAGGTCGAGGTCCTGCCGACGCTGCCGAGCGCCAGCACCCTGCTGCGGCCCGACGACGAAGCGATCGCCGAGCTCGTGTCTCGGGCCTTCGGGGGACGCAGACGACAGCCGACCGGCGTGATCGTTCTCAACGGAACGGGTCGACCAGGCGTCGGCGAGTCGATCGCGGCCCGTCTGATCCCCGCCGGGTTCCGTATCGAGATCTCGCAGAACGCGTCGAGCTTCGGCCATGGCAAGACGCTCATCGTGGCCAACTCGGCGAGGCTGCGGCCCGTCGCGGAGCGGATCCGAAGGTTGATGGGTGTCGGGAGCGTTTCGATCGCCGGCGTGCCGTCCGGCCTCGGAGATGTCACCATCGTGGTTGGGAGGGATTACCTGACGGGATGAGAATGGGCGACGGGCACGGTGCCCGGTAGGCGGGCCGCGACCTCCGGGAGCCGTCGGGTGGCGATCTCGGCTGCCCGGGCGGCTGCCTCCAAGCAAGCGAGCGACATCGTGATCCTCGACGTCCACGACCTGATCGTCATCACCGACTTCTTCGTGATCGCGAGCGGATCGAGCAACCGTCAGGTCAAGACGATCATCGAGGAGGTCGAGAAGGCGCTCCGCGCGAAGGACGTGAAGCCCGTCCGTCGCGAGGGCGAGACCGAGGCGCAGTGGGTGTTGCTCGACTACGTCGACGTGGTCGTCCACGTCTTCTCTCAGGAGCAGCGCGAGTATTACGACCTCGAGCGTCTGTGGCGGGACGCTCCCCGCGTTGAATGGAGTGAGAAGGGCGCTGCCTCCTCCGGTTGAGTAGACTTCCGACTTCAGCGGGCCCATAGCTCAGCTGGTAGAGCGCATGGCTGGCAGCCATGAGGTCGGGGGTTCGAGTCCCCCTGGGTCCACCACCTGCGGGAATGCACCTCCGCGACCCTTGCACACCGCATGGACGGAAGATAACATGAGGCCGTGGAGGGTGCAAGCCAAATACTGAGCCCGGCCGACATCCAGGCGCTCGAGCCCGAGTTCGCGATCATGCTCAGGGCGACGAACCGAGCGCCGAACACCATCTCTTTGTACCTGCGGAGCCTCGACAAGCTCCGAGCGTTCCTGCTCGAGAAGGGGATGCCCACGACCGTCGACGCCATCGCCCGTGAGCACCTCGAGGCGTTCTTCGCGGACATGCTCGAGCGGGGCTACGCGGCCGCGTCGGCAAAAGCCTACTTCGATGGCGTCCGCCAGTTCTGGCGCTGGTGTGCAGAAGAGGGCGAGGTCGCCGAAGCCGCGAACCCGATGCGGAACGTGAAGCCGCCGAGGGTGATCGTGCAGATGGCTCCGGTGCTCACGATCGAGCAGATCCGGTCGCTTCTGAAGGCCTGCGACGGCCGCTCGTTCGATGAGGTGCGCGACCGGGCCCTCATCATGCTCATGTTCGACTGCGGGCTCAGGTTGGCCGAGTGCTCGAATCTGGAGCTCGACGACGTCGACGTGACGGATCGCCAACAGGTCCGGGTCCTCGGCAAGGGCCGCAAGATCCGAGAGGTTCCCTTCGGCGCGAACACCGCCCGAGCACTTGCCCGTTATCTGCGGCTCCGCCGCAGCCATCCCTTCGCGTCCTCGTCTGCGGTCTGGCTCGGCGCTCGGGGGCCCATGACGGGCTCGGGCATCCGACAGGTCATCGAGAGGCGCGGGGAAGAGGCGGGGATCGGTCACATCTCGCCGCACACGCTCAGGCATTCCTTCGCGAACGCCTGGCTCGAGGCCGGTGGCGAGGAAGGCGACCTGATGAAGCTCGCCGGTTGGTCGTCCCGTCAGATGGTCTTGAGGTATGCCGCGGCGCGGGCCGGCGAGCGAGCGAAGTCGGCGCATCGGCGCCTGAGCCCGGGGGACCGGCTGTAGCGGGAGGGAGATGCCGCATGGGCTTTCGGAAAGACCCCGCCCCACAAATCCAACAGACGCTCAGGGAACTGGCGAGCGAGCAGGGACGGCGGGACCGGAGGGTGTTTGTCATCGCATGCGTCGCGCTCGTCGTCGCGGTCGCCTCTCTGGTCGTCGCGATCGTCGCGCTCGGCCACTGAGGGGGCCAGAGACCACCCAACCTTCTCGGCGGCCTTGTTGCGCGCCTCCCCTGTATGTTCCGAAACGGTTTCGGAACGTGGCTCGCCGGGGCGCCGCCCCTTGAGGGGCTAAGGGCTCAGGGCTAGGCTCCCAGCATGGTCAACCCCTTCTGCGACGCCTTCATCGACGAATCCGGTCAGCGTGCCAAGACCGCCAAGTCGAGCGACCACTTCGTGATGTCGGCGGTTGTGATCCAGCCCGGAGGGCT
>Ga0299915_10002943_pt1 | contig 12356 bp, 9 predicted proteins | sample RVTome_13_FD_200263 | JGI IMG/M metagenome (GOLD analysis project Ga0299915, IMG submission 200263) | Soil microbial communities from uranium-contaminated site in the Upper Colorado River Basin, Wyoming, United States - RVT92D227 (version 2) ...
CAGGCTTCCTCTGAGGAAAACCCGCTTTCTAATTCCGAGAGAGTCTTCGGGTAGTCTTCCATGCTACCCATATACTACATATCGCAGGTACCTGATTCAAGTGAATACCCCCCTTTATATCATATTGGGGAGACGTTCAGAGGTGGATGTAAGAATGGAATTTAAGCAGAAGATAACGGATTATTCACTAACCCGGATTTTTCAAAGCCACAGAGAGCACAGAGAACACAGAGAGTTAAGTGTTTGTTATTAAAGAAGTTATGACATTCGGTGCGATTTTGCCGGTTTTCCTGCAAATTACAGTGTGTAAATTTCAGCTATGCGCATAACCTCTTAAGCAGCAAGCAATTAGGTCGCATTTCTGCAAAACGCATGAAATATGCGGGCTAAGGCACTACAAGTCAGTCACAATCGTAATGGTTGGTGCTGCGCTGGCCCGACGAGCGCGACCCGAATCGACAGATCGGGTCAACGACAACCTGTCCTGGGAGATGGGCGCCAACATCTTCTTCGGCGATTATCCCAACACCTTCTTCGGCCAGTTCGAGAACAACACAAACATCTACACCGGCCTGCGCTACAGCTTTTGAGGACAATGCTGCAATATCTTTTGTGGTAGGGTTTGACAACAAGAGTTTATGTGCTATAGTCTAGGGTAATCCAGGTTTCTGGAGGTGGATGGCGAACCCCATCGGGGCCCGAAAGGGCCTTTTTTTTGTTGGCTGCGTCAAGCGAGGAACTTGTCCCCGTTGAAATGGATCAAGTGGTCCGGGATTTCACTAATCCAGACTTCTGTCTCCCAGGCTATATCGGCGAGGTGAGTCTTGAACTCCTTCAAGTCTGGAAATGCGCTTACATATATTGGAGCTGCATTGACTCCGGCAACCAATTGCGAGAGTTCCTGGTAGCGCTTCGGCGAGATTGGGCCGTGGGATGTGACAGCCTCGACGAGAAAAAGACGCTTGGTTTTTTCATGGTAAAGCGCGACGTCCGGCAATTTCTCGTGTTTGTCCACCTTCAAGCGGAGCTTCTCAAGCAGCGATGTGTCTATGTGCAACATTTTCCGAGCCGTATCGCCGAAGTACAGGACGACGGCGCCAGGTGCAAACCGCGGAGCGAACTGTTCTATTATTGCAACCTGGAGTTCGTTATGTTTGCCTGGGGAAAGCTGGAACTTCCTGCCTGAAGAAAGCGTGACGGGGATCATCTGTCGCGTCCGTTTCTTCGTATAGAGGTCAAGCAAGACCGTGCGACCAGCTAAGAAGGATTCGAGGTTCGTTGGCCAGGAGACTGTGCCAAACGACTGTATCAGCGCGACCAACTCAGGTGCCAGAGCGTAATGTGTGCGTGGGCTGTTAGTCGGCAACCTTGGGTCGTCGGAATTACGGGCTATGAGTCCGGCCTGTTCGAACTGATGAATGACTTGACGACGGACAGTCTCTCGCGTGTTCTCGGCATATCTCCTTTTGTACTTGTCTTGTGCAAAAAGCAAGATGTCGTGGATTCTCAGTCGCGGCGCGGTTGCGCGCGACCACGGGTCGCTCTTTCCTAAATTCGCAAGCGCCAACAAGGTGATGGCGGATATATCGTTGCACTGCTGGGGTGGAAGGCCGAGGCTTTCCAGAATTTTCTGCGTCTGCTTTATTCGCTTCAATTGATTATCCTTTTCAGCAATTTCTTTGTCCCAGCGGGCGGCTTGATAGTCTCCCAGACAAGAATGTCAATTGCCGCCTCTGGTTCGGGTGCGGCGGATTCTTCGAATGCCTTACCCAACTGAATAAGAATCTCCAAAGGCGGCAGCGGTATTGCTCTTATTTCGGTTGCACTGACCTGCGTGTTCCCATTGCAAATGCGGAAGTATTGGTCAAGCAGACGGCTGTTGAGAAGCACAGCCAAGCCCATCGCCTCGTGCGGGGTCAATTCAGACTCAGGCCTGCGTATGTAGTTCAGATGATTCTCCAAGCCTATGAACTCAAAGTCGAAGGCTTGGGCAAGGAGGGGCGCAGCTGTGAGGCGTCGCTTTTGCTCCTTGGCGCTGAAGCGGCGCAAAAGCACCATGTTAGCGCGTGGCACAAGCAGTTTTTGCTTTCGTGTCCCGACGCTGTCCACAATGAACTGATTGTTCGCGTCTCGGTTGCCGGAAGAACCACAAGGCCAGACAATGAGCATTGGCTGAACGTTGCGCATCCATAGCAACGGGACCAGCTTGTCCTTTCTTGAATGAGTGGACGCGATGAGTTCTTTAACTCTAAATGGAACCACAGGACCCGTTGATATATCTAGCCCGTAATCCGAAAGGGTAGCAGTCCAAGAGTCCACGATCTCGACGACCATATCATCGAAGTCGTTCGCCGGCAGCCTCAAGACCATTCCCGCTTTGCCCGTGAAGGCGTAAGACAATGGGACCTTATTCAGAATAGGACGGCCCAGGTCCTCTGCGTTCTGGGAGTGTGAAATCACAACGGTCTCAGGTGCCGGCCCCTTGCGTGCCTTGAGAATGACGTTTTCCTGGAGAACCCCTTGATTCGAAAAAACGTCCTTCCTTGAGTCGAAAAGGTGGACCCTCACTGGATGCACAACGTCGAAAAAAGCATGTCTAAATGCCCTGAAGTAACAACCGGCCATGTAACTTCGCGGAGTTATGAAAACCATTGAGCCCGAACGCTTCAGCAGCTTGGTCGCTGTGAACATGAACAGAGCATACAGGTTAGGTTGTCCGCAAACAGCTTCGGCCGTGAGGTGTGACCGAGGGTCATCCCCGCTAATCTTCTTGTACGGCGGGTTCGAAATAATCAGGTCGTAGGGCTGAAGCTCGCCGTTGGCCAGAAGCCGCGATGCTGTGAGGACGAAGTCTTGGTCCACGATATTGGAATGCAACTGTATGCCTCGCTGTTGGAGCCAGGCTCCAAGGTGCGACAAAACCTCCTCAAGTATGGCGACCAGAGATTGATCCGTCTCATACACGTCCAATTCGATTGTCTCAAGATTTGGGCTTTGTGCGAGTTTTTCACAGGCGGCGCATGAGAGAATGCCTGTGCCGGCTCCGGGGTCGAGAACCCTTATTGCCGTGACGCCGTTTGTATCCCCCAGTTCCGCCATGAAGGTCGCAACCTCAGGAGGAGTGAAGTACTGGCCTCTATCCTTTCGATCTTCGGGTGTCGTACCTTCTATGTATTTCTCTGCAAGTGCGTGTGCGTACTGCACAGGGGTCGAAGTATTTTCGAACAGGTCTAATTGTTGCCTGAATCTGGCGGGGCTGAGATTGTATGCTCGCTGGGCGGTGCGGCGAATAACCACTTCATCACCCCGTGCGAGGTTATGGGATTTTAGGAACTCCCTGAGCCATCTTCGTTCTCGCAGGAGCCAACGGGGGCGGCCTGTTTTGTCGGTTCGTATATCGGTTTTGATGGGTTCGGGAAGGCCCTCGACCTTCAGCGTGATGGGAACGCCCAGACCAGCCTTCTTTGAGTGGCTACCGAACGCATCTTCGGGGAAGAAGTCCTTACCGCAGGGGCGGATGTTCAAATTCCCGTATTTCTCCGAGGCTTTTGTCAGCGTTATGACGCACGTTTGCATTCGGCAAATACTCCTTATCTCCGAAGCACTTCGATACTCTCAGCCAATATAACATTCAGAAAGGAAACGTAAATAGATTTTTGCATTTCACGGGGCGTTTTCGGCTTGGGGCGTACGAATTGTGGTGGCCGCGTTTTTGGATTGACGGGGTGGGGTGGGGTGGTTAGACTTCATGGGTCGTAGTTGGTTTTTGCAGGGAGGCGCGATTGGCAAAGAATGGCTTTTAGAATGGAGGCTACAATGAGACGAAGGACATTTCTGGCGTTTGGAGCCGGCGCGGCCGGCGGTCTTTGTATGCACGGATGCCGATCACCTCAGTCAGGGCGGGGCGGGTCGGCTGAGCCGTTCAAGATTTCGCTGGCTCAATGGTCGCTGCACAGAAGGCTTCGCGGCGAGCAGGAGCCGAAGCTGGACAATCTCGATTTCGCCAAGACCGCCAGCGAGTTCGGCATCGATGCCGTCGAGTACGTCAACCAATTCTTCAAGGACAAGGCCACGGACACCGAATACTTGGCTGAAATGAAGAAGCGAGCAGCCGACTACGGCGTCAAGTCGCTTCTGATTATGTGCGACGGCGAAGGCAACCTCGGCGACCCGGATTCGGCCAAGCGCGCCGCGGCGGTGGAGAATCACTACAAATGGGTTGCAGCCGCCAAGTACCTCGGATGTCACTCAATCCGCGTCAACGCGAGCTCGGCGGGCTCATACGAAGAGCAGCAAAAGCTCGCCGCCGACGGGTTGAGGTCTTTGAGCAAGTTCGCCGCCGGCTACAAGATCAACGTCCTGGTCGAGAATCACGGCGGGCTGTCGTCCGACCCCAAGTGGCTGGCCGGCGTAATGGAGAAGGTGGGTCTATCCAACTGCGGGACGCTGCCGGACTTCGGCAACTTCCCCGATGAAATTGACCGCTACGAGGCCGTCAAGACGCTGATGCCCTACGCAAGGGCCGTCAGCGCCAAGAGCTACGACTTCGACGACAAGGGCAATGAGACCAAGATCGACTATCATAAAATGATGGCCGTCGTTCTCGACGCCGGCTACCACGGCTACGTCGGAATTGAGTACGAAGGCTCGCGGTTGAACGAGGTCGGCGGAATACTCGCAACCAGAAGACTGCTCGACGAGATCATAAGGAAGCACCAAACCGCATGACGTTTGGAGTATCGAGTACCGAGAATGCTTGTTGGCGTGATGACAGCGCAACTGCACATGCAGGGGATAGACTCGCTCAAGGCTAAACGCAGCATCGTCAAGGGTCTTATCGGCAGGCTCAAGAGCAGGTTCAATATCTCGATTTCCGAGGTTGACCACCAGGACAGCAAGACTAGCGCCGTAATTGGTATTGCGATAGTCTGCAACGACAGCCGATTCATCGACCAGCAGTTCGACAGCATCGTCGATTTTATGCGCAACGACGGCCGATTCTACCTCGCCCAGGTCGAAAGAGAGACGTTCTCGTAGCTCGATACTCGATGTCTGTCATCCTGAGCGCAAGCGAAGGATCTGGCATACAAAGAGGATTGCAGTCTTACGAGACCGGGTTGTTTTGTGATTTCCCTTATGGGCGGGTTCTCGACTTCACTTGCTTTTGCCGTGCTGCACTCACCGACGCCAAAGGCGCTCACCGGATTACGCGAACAGAACTCCAACAATGAGCACGATTGTACATGAGCTCGCCTGTCAGAGCAGGTCGGAGATGTCATAGACGCGGGTATGCCATTTTTCTCTGAGCGAGTCCTTTGTTCCGACGGTGATGACTCCGCCGTCGATTACGTAACCGATCTGGCCGGGGCTGCCGGTCACGGCCATAAGCAGGGAGCTCAAAGCGGCGCGAAGCGGAACGCCGGATATGCCGTCCATCATTATCGGCGTTTGGCGGTCTATGCCGGCGTTGTCGTACAAATCCCTCCAGAGGACAATCAGTTTCAACGGCGGATCGACCGAATTCTTCAAGTCGTCTATCGCCTGGCCGAAGGTCGTATCGCGCGTCCAGCCTGAGACGTCAACGCGCACCTCCAATTGCTCATCGAGTGACATAATCGTCCTCTTAGGCTGTGCGACCGCTTTCTTCGGCGTTACGAAGTTGAGCGATTCGAGGACCTTGCGAATCCGAGGGTCGCTTCGCGGGTCGTTGGCGTCGGCGATAGGCGGCGGCTCGATATGGATTGAATCCTTCGAATCGAGGCGTGCCGATATTGGGTCAACGTAGGCGACCGGCAGACTGGGCATATAGGAGGAGAGGTGCGTCCAGAATGCGCCGAGATAGCACCGCGTGCCGTCGGCGGCGACTACAAACGGCACGCCCCAGACGCCCGCCGGGGGAATACGGTCTCTTGCACCAGGCGTCAGCTTGAGAGTGTGCCGGTCCCAGTCATAGCCGAGCAGGTCTTTTTCGGTGATAATCGGTTCAGGGGCGAGGCGAAGCTCTTCGAGCGTGACATCGTTGGGCCTGCCGGCGTCAACCGGGTCGGCAACAAGGTAAATGGCGAAGCGATACTTGTCTTTGCTCGGTTTCGGCTCGGTTATGCCGAGCTTCTCCCAGGGCTTGCCTTTGACCGGCCCGTAGAAGGGGCTTCCGCCCGGATGGCCCGGCTCCGGCGATACATAGTACCGGCTCTTTACAGGAACGTAATAGACAACGCCACTGCACCAATGCTCCGGGTGACGGGCAAGGACGATGTCACTTCGCAGGCGATACGTGTTCGGGTCGTTAGGATCACGAGCAAATAGGTCTGGCAATTCAGCGCGGGCGCCAGCCTTCGCTGCACTGCTGAGGTCAAGCCCGCAGAAGTCCGGTTTTCCGCCTTTGTCAGGCATTCTTCTTGCCTTGAACTCATTTAGGATGCCGCGAGCCGTGTCCAGGCCTGGAACGGCGCTCGATGTCCGTATGGGCGTTGTCTGCGGCCAGTCGTGGTTGTTGCGCCCGCTGAGGATAAGGACCCGAATCGGCCCGGGTCCATCAGCGGCGTGGACGCGGTCAAAGCAAAGCAGCGGGACAGCCATCGCCGCCAGAATGAATGCAGCCAACGATTTAGTCGTCATAAGCTACGCCCCATTTGCCGTCATCGGTCGGCTGTTTCGCCGAAGGCTTATCGCGCTGTTGAAAACCCTGTAAATTGTCATTTCGAGCGAGCCGAAGGCGAGCCGAGACACGGAGCAAAGCGCAGAGCCCCGAAGGGAAATCTGTTTTTTAATAGATTCCTCGACTTCGGCCACAAGGGCCTCCGCTCGGAATGACCTAACCTTGAACTTTTCAACAGACCAAGGGCCTATTTTAGTCTGCCTGCGGACCATTGAATCGCCCGCGAGAGGAGCTTGCGGAAGTTCGGGTCCGCGTATGCTTTGCCGTCGTGTCCAAGCTGGATGCCGCAGACGTTTGTCCTGCCGAACCGCCGCACCCAGCCGACGGTCTTGTCGCTTTCGGGGTGGTCAACGGTCAGCAGGACGTGATTATCCTTCTCGAAGCCGCAGTATTTGTAGCCTTCATCGTGTATCTTGAAGTCTTCGATACCGCGAGTGATGGGGTGGGACTTGTCGGCTATCTTGATCTCCATATCGATGTCGTGCATGTATGTGCTGCCGCGAATTTCCCTGCCGTCTTCGACAGCGGGCTTGGTGTAGTATTTGCCGCCGTTGATCTTCCTGAATTCGGGCCAGCTCTGAAATGCGCCCATATTATGGTGCAGGCAGACCAGGCCGATGCCGCGGTCGAGCAGCTTCTTGAAACTGTCCTGACGCTTCTGCGAGATGTTCTCGGTCATATTGTACATCACGATCACGTCGTAGTCCCAGTTGCCGATGTCCTCAAATATCTCGCTGTGGTCTTTGAGCTGGACCTCGGTCCACTTGACGTCCTTAAACGAGTCGAACATCTCAAAGAAGGGCTTTCGCTCGAAGTCGTGTCCGCCCGTCAGGACGGCGACTTTCATCGGGCCTGCCATTCGCGGCGGCAAAGGCCTTACCATAATGCTTCTGTAATAGACCACGCTTTGGGGGTCGTGGCCCTGCAGGGCGAACGTGCCGTGCGAGAGCTTGCGCCCGGGGAACTGACCGTGGACAAATCCCGGCGGCTCGGTCCAATCCACTGTGGTCTTGCCGTTGACTTTGATAACGACGTTGCTGCCCTGCACGATTATCTGCTCGGTGAACCATTCACCGTCTTTGGCGGGCGCATTGTCCAGGACGTCTTCGACGGCGAAAAGCCCGCCGGTCTTCTTGCGGTCGCTGTGGGTATTGTTGACCTGGACCTCGAAGCCTTTTGCGGGCCAGTCCGTTTCCTGGTAGGCCGTATGGAAATATATGCCGGAGTTTGAGCCGGGCTTTGTCATAACCTCTGCCTTGAACTCAAAATTCGTAAAATCGGCGTTCTGCACGGGGCCTGTGTAAAACAGATGCGACCGCGGCCCGTCGGTCACGAGCAGACCGTCCTTTATACTCCAGGTGCTCTTGTTCTCGCTGGCCTTCCAGCCGTTGAGCGTACCGTCAAAGAGACTTATCCAGCCGTCTTCTTTGGCTGTTGCGGTCTTTTGTTCCGCCGCCGGGGCAGCGATGCAGAGCACGCCCAAAACCAATACTGCGAAAAACAGTTTTCTGATCATCTGATTCGTCTCCTTAATAATCTTGGTAAAGGCTTCAATGACTACAACTACTCTATGGTTCGTCACGGAGATTTGTACGAAGACTTACACCGTAAAAAGCGTTTTCCGCATTCCGGCCACCAGCAGAACAAGGCAAGGGTCTGGACGAACCAGACCCTTCCTGCTGTATAGCCGCCGGACTCAGCGCTCGGGTTGCACGCCTGCAGAGCCCTATCCTCTGGCCCGGCAAGTAACCATATTAACACCTTTTTAATTAGACTCAATACGTTTTTGGACAAGGCGGGGGCCAATCCCCCCAGGCCCTTCGACCCCTTGTCGGGTGGGCTTGGGGCCTGCTGGTAGCCTTCAAAGCGCAAAACGCAAAAGCATAGTAGTCTGGTCTCAGCTTGAGAGTAAGAAACGGTCGGTTTAGGTATCTTCTTCTTAACTCCTACAGTTTCCACGGCGCCCGCATGGCGCGTTTGAGCCTGCGGTTGGCGGCGTCGTTGTCCACGAATTGCTCTTTCTTCGAATCCCACTTCAGCTTCTGCTCGAGGCGAATGGCGATGTCGCTTATCTGGCAGATTATGTCTCCCTGGACGGCGTCGTCGATGTGCGCGACCGGCTTTGACCTGGTCTTGACGCAATCGAGGAGGTTTCGCACGTGGTTGCCGCTTTCGGGCAGGCGGATGTCATTGGGGCCGAACTTGGTCGCCAGCACCTCCTTCGGGTTTGCATTTATGGCGGCGCGGTCAACGTGGACCCAGCCGTCGCTGCCCTCGAACGCGGTGCCGTGGCTCTGGATGTTATTGCCGTATCGCTGCTTCCACTCTTCTCGACAGGGCCAGCCGGTGAAGTTCATCGTCAGTCCGCTGTCGTACTTGAGGACGACGTCCCAGTTCATCGCCGTATCGCAGATGCCCTGGGTGGGCCAGGTCCCTTTGCCCTCGACCGTCAAGGGCGTGGTTACTAATTTTCCGCCGCCCCAGAATGCGATGTCAATGGGGTGGATGCCCCAGCCGGCGATAAAGCCCACGGCGTAATCGGAGATGAACCACCACAGCGCATTCGAGCAGCGGTCCTTGGTGTAAGGCGTGAACGGCGCTGGCCCCAGCCACATCTCGTAGTCGAGCCATTCCGGCACCGGCACAGGCGCAGGGTCGCCGCCCTGGCTGCTGCCCGGAGACCATACGTTGATTGTGTGGAGCTTTCCGAGCCGACCGTTCAGCGCCAGCTCGCAGGCAAAACGGAAATTGCGCTCGGAGCGCTGCTGAGTCCCGAATTGGAAGATTCTGCCGTGCCGGTGCACCGCGGCGCGGAGCGCCTGGTCCTGCTCAACGCTCAGGCCCATCGGTTTTTCGAGATAGACGTCCTTGCCCGACTGCACAGCCGCCAGGGCCGTCAGGACGTGCCAGTGGTCGCACGTTGCCGAGAGGATCACGTCGATGTCGTCACGCGCCGTCATTTCGCGGAAGTCCTTGTACGCCGTGCAGCCGGTGTCTTTGTAGTGGTCGTTCACAATCTTTTTAACCTCGTCGCGCCGGGTGCTTTTGACGTCGCAGATAGCCACCACCTGGGCGTCTTTCTGGCCCAGGAAGTTCTGCATAACGCCGGTGCCCTGGGGCCCGACGCCGACACAGCCGACGACGATTCGCTCGCTGGCCGCGACGCTCCCGGCGTTGCCAAACGCAGACGACGATACTACGTATGGAAACCCCACTGCGCCCACAGCCGTGCCGGCGGCTCGCCTTATGAACTGCCGTCGATCAATTGTTCTATTTCTCATAACATTACTCCTCAATTCAAATTGGGTAATTGCAGAAACTCTAATCTACTCTGTACAAAAGGGTCCCCAGACTTCTCCCGGGTGGTTTTGAGCGAGCCGCAGACAAATCGAATCCGGCGCCGGATTGAATAGATTTCTCCACTTCGCCCCCAGGGGGCTTCGGTCGAAATGACGGTGGTTCTTTTCTATAGGGCAACACTGAATCAATCATCACTAACCAGTACTCAATAGCCAATAGTCAATAATCAATAGTAAATACTCAATTCAAAGCCGCCAGGGACTGCGCATCGGCCGGGACAGCATCCGGTTGGCCTGCGCATCGTTGACAAACTGCTCCTTATCCGGGTCCCAGCGCAGCTTGCGTCCCAGCCGCATCGCAATGTCACTAAGCTGGCAGAGCGTATCCGACCGGACCGCCGACTCCACAGGGGCGACCGTTCGGGCCCGGCTCTTTACGCAGTCTAAGAAATTCTGCTGGTGATGGTTGCTCGCCGGCAGATGCACCTCATCAGGCTCAAGCGGCTTTTCGAGCAGCCAGGCAGCGCTGGCGGTGGGCTTGCCGCCTAAGTGCTCTTCCTTGACGAACACCCAGCCGTCCGCGCCTTCAAACTTCACGCCCAAGGGATTTCTCTCGCCGTCGGTGAAGTTCATCACGACGCCGTTCGCCCAGTACAGATTGACGTCCCAGCCCATCGCGCAGTCGCACAGGCCGTCTGTCGGAAATTCACCTGTTCCCTCCACTTCCAGCGGCCCGGTCAGGTCGGTGCCGTTGCCCCACGTGGCGATGTCGATAGTATGGATGCCGCAGCCCGCGATGAAGCCAAGTGCGTAATCGCTGATATGAAACCAATGGCTGTTATTGACTCGATTGGCCGTATAAGGCGCCCAGGGGGCCGGCCCGAGCCAGAGGTCGTAGTCGATCCAGTCCGGGACAGGCATCGGCGGATAATTCTCCGCCGCAATGCTGTAGCGGGAGGCCACAATGATTTTCTTGATTTTGCCGATTCGCCCGCTGCGGACTATCTCGCACACAAAGCGCGAGTTGCGGCTGGATCTCTCCTGCGTGCCGAACTGGAAGACGCGATTGTACCGATTGACCTCCCGGCGGAGTATCTGCCCCTGCTCGACGCTCATACCCAACGGCTTCTCGCAATAGACGTCCTTGCCCGAGCGCACCGCCTCGAGGGCGTGCGGGACGTGCCAGTGGTCGTTCGATGCGATCACTGCCGCGTCAATATCGTCGCGTGCGCACAGCTCGCGGAAATCGAAGTATGATGCGCAGCCGGTCGTCTTGTAATGCTCGTTGACCATCTTTTGGCCGTTGTCGCGGTTGGGCTTCTTAACATCGCAGACGGCTACGACCTGGGCGTCCTTTAGACCCAGGAAGTTGCTCAGCAGCGAGCCGCCGCGCCCGCCCACGGCGATAGAGCCGATCGTTATCCGCTCGCTTGCCGCGACGCCGCCGTCTTTGCCCAGCGCCGACGCTGAGACTATATAAGGAAAACCAATCGTCCCCGCAGCAATGCCCGCTGCCTTTTTCAGAAAGCCTCGACGTGACGTATTCTTGAGGCCCTTCATAGCCGGACTCCTTACTAACGCCTCCATATTTGCAAATAGTGCCCGCCGAACAACAAGACTCGGCCCATAGAGTCTAACCAAATGGCCCCCACCCCGTCAAACCAAAAACGCGGCTGGCGGCCGGGTAAGGGCGGAAGAAAGGGTTTTTTCTTGACAATTATAGGGCAATAAGGTATTGTCGTATTATGCGGCGGGCTTCTATGGAGGAGGTTTTGTTATGCGGGAACGAAAAACGGGGCATTGCCAAGTTACGGCCGGGGAGGGCCGGGACAGGCCAAAGGAGGCGCAAATAATGGTCAATAGGGCATCAACAACCACAAGACTCGCGGTTCTTATCCTGGCGTTTGGGTCCCTGCTGTGCGAGGAGCGGTACTGCCGCGCCGCGGGCGACTTCAACGGCGACGGCAAGGACGACATCATCACATTTGTCCGAAATAGCTATACCGGATCGGGGCAGGCGGATGTCTATGTCGCCCTGTCCGGCGGGACGGGCTTCGGGGCGGGCGTCAAGTGGCACGACACGTTCGGGTACGGGCTGGAGATACCGGGCGTGGGCGATTTCAATGGCGACGGTAGAGACGACGTCGTTGCTTTCATACGCGACACACAGGCCGATCCGGCCAGAGGCGACGTCTGGGTGGCGCTGTCCACGGGGTCGAGTTTTGGAGGCGGCGGCAAGTGGAACGACTTCTTCTGCATCGGCGACGAGATACCGGGCGTGGGCGATTTCAACGGCGACGGCAAGGACGATGTTATCATTTTCGTCCGGAACGCCAAGAGCGGCGCCGGGCGGGGCGATGTCTATGTGGCCCTCTCTACCGGATCGAGTTTCGTCGGGG
>Ga0299915_10002944_pt1 | contig 12355 bp, 8 predicted proteins | sample RVTome_13_FD_200263 | JGI IMG/M metagenome (GOLD analysis project Ga0299915, IMG submission 200263) | Soil microbial communities from uranium-contaminated site in the Upper Colorado River Basin, Wyoming, United States - RVT92D227 (version 2) ...
TTCGTCTCGGATGCTGAGATTGAGAGATTGGTGTATTTCTGGGGCAACCAGCAGCAAATTAAGGTGAGTTCTGTCGACTTTGATGAGGTGGCTGAACGCCCCTCAGGTGGCCAAATGACTGCTCCTCCCGACCCTCTTCTGGAGGAAGCAAAGCGCCTGGCACAAGAATATAGGCATATCTCCACCTCTTTCTTACAGCGCCGTCTTCGTATTGGTTATCCTAGGGCGGCCCGTCTTATGGAGGAATTGCAGCAGGCGGGTTTGGCGCAGGAACCTCCGCCCGAACGGGAAAGCTAAGCTGGACTAGTAAATCCTGAACAATCCCCACGAGTCGGGACACAGTTCTAAACCCTGAACAAATCCGGGAATCCAAATTTGAATGCCAGGACTTATTTTAGTCATTCACGTATAGTCTTCATCTTCGTTCCCTGGCAATCATCGGCTTCACCGGACTTGCCAATACATTCTTCCTAGTTTCCCCATATGTCCCGTGTAGCTTCAACAGTGCAGACGATGGGGTCAACCAGGAGCTCCCTGACGAGGGTTCTCACCATCTCGTTTCCGGCTATGAAATCCGCTACGGGAGGGCTAAGCCGGTAGTACAGGGCAACAAACTGGGAACCTATGGCGCTTTCCAGCAACACCACATCCCGGAGCTCTCGCAACACATCGATCTGTTCAATAGTCGCAGTTCCGTAGGCTGCGGTCGCAATGAAACAGAAACCTGGGCTGGCCCCCGGGGCGGTGGTAAATGGCCGGGTCGCACCTTCAATCACAGTACCGTCATACCTCAACTGGGCCTTGAACTCATACTTCGTCTTTGAAGCGAGCCCCGTGAGCTTCTCAACATACGTGCCATTTCCTGATGTGGACACCCAGGTAGTATAAAACGAGGCCTGGTCAGAGGCCCTCTTGCAGGCAAAACGCACTTCCACCGCACTGAGGCTCCCTCCAGTGTAGCTCATGTTCACGATGGCTGAATAGGAAGTGACGTTAGTGGCCGCTTCTGTGGTCACGGTGGGTACCTCGGACGTGACGAAAGTGAGTGTATTACCCTCAATCAGAATCCCCTCATACTCAAGCTGGGCTCTGAATTGATAGCCGGTGTTGGAGTCAAGCTCAGCAAGAGTGTGGGCATGGGTGCCATCTGCTGTTTTAGATACCCAGTCAGTGTAAGTCCACACCGTGCCGGCGGACTTCTTATAGGCAAATCGTACTTGCGCAGGGCCATGGCAGCTACCCACGGTGTAGTTCAGATTCAAGGTGGCGGAGTGCACCCGGATCGCGGTGGCGGGTTGTGTGGCAACCGTGGGAGCAACCACCCAGGGCGTGAAAACAACTCTGTCGCTGACATCGTCACCCTGGCCGTCGGGGTTAGCTGTTGGGTGATGTGGCCCGCTGGCATCGCCCCACCAGTTGCAGGTGGCGTTAAGAGTGTCGGTGGCACCATTGTAGAGGCCGAAAACATCGTTACCAGAGATCTCATTGTCGTTGGCGTAGCTACCAGCAGCGCCAACTCGTGTTCCATCTAGCCGTATGCCATACTCCCACCCTGAGATGGTGTTGTCAGTGATGGTGGCTAGTATACTGCCCTCTGCGCCTTCGACTCCGATGCTGATGCCGTCAGCATCTGTCGCCCCACCGCCTGCAAGCTGATTACCCTCGATGGTGACCTCAAGGCTTGCGCCAGAATAATAGGTGTTGGCACCAATCGCAGCATTCTCATGATTGCCCGTGTCCCTTATGCCGCTCACCGTATTGGCCACAAACGAGGCCGTCCAGTCGCCCGTCGCATCGGGCTCGGCATATATACCAATCAGCCCCACCGTTCCTCCATTCACTATGTTGCCCGCGGCTGAGGCGTTGGCGTTATTGAAGATGATGCCTGCCTGACAGTTGGTGATGGTGTTGTTATTGGCTGTAGCACTCTTACCTGTTGGTGAGACGTAATGGTAGAACGTGATTCCTGCGGCCCAGGATGTTTTCGGCTGGTATATAAGGCTGCTAATCGCATTGTAATTCACCGTGGCTACGGCGTCTCTGCCGACATTAATGCCATTCTGCACTTCGTCGGTGATAGACCCGCGCCCGGTAATTGTATTGTGATTGATATCAGCAGTAAGCTTGTTCCCCATCACCTCTACGCCGTTTGTATCAACATTGGTGATCCTGGAACCTGTTGTTTCCACGGAGACAGCATTAGTGGCCGCTGAGAGGTAGATACCGAAAGCCCTGTCTGAATCACTCCATGCGCCAGTCCCAGCAATGGTGACCGTGTCGATTAGCCCGCCGGTCTCGCGGTAGAAGATTCCGGCAAGGGAATCTGCTCCCGCTGGCTTGGCAGTAACAAGGCTTGCATCAACTTTAAGATTCTCTATGGTTACACTGCTGCCACCGGGAACATCAGCTACGATAATACCAGCAATATTCTTGGTACCGCCAGACCAGAACAAGCCAGTAAACACTTCGGTGAGATTGGCGGCCGAAGGCCTTATAACGGTGGCCACACCGGCACCCTGTAGCCTCAGCGTTTTGTCTATTATCACTTGCTCATCATATGTCCCGGCTGCCACGTGCACAGTGCCCCCGGCAGCGACAGCACCAACACCGTCTTGGATTATGGCAAAGCGAGTTACGTTCCAGCCAGGTGTACTGGAGTTGAAGTCATCATCTACCCAGGCCTCACTGGGTGGCTGGGCCATCACAGGCGAGCCTGCGCTAAGCCCAAAGCTCAGCACCAGGACCGCGGCAAGCAACAGACCAAAAGTCTTTTTCATTCTACTGTCGGTACTTTCGTCCCTTAATCCCCCAGCAACACAGAGGCTCAAGCTCAGGGAAAATATCTCATGGTCCCTTTTGCTCAGTATTTAGTATACTGGCGGAGAGGGCTTTTGTCCAGTGTTCATCTTAGCTGACCACATAGCTAACGTTGGGCAGCATGCTCTGGCGAGTTGCCTTTGAACTTACTCTACGGGGGTAGTATGGCCAGGAGATTGATGCGAATGGCGCGCTGTACTGAGTGAACAATTCGGTTAGCCGGGGTTTGACCTCTTCAGGGTGTAAGTATGAATCGAACTTGCACAGCTATGCATATTCTAGGTTCTCGCGGGACTTCTCCATCTCTGGGTTAGGTTCCGAGATTCTGACTGTGAACGAGCGTCTCTCGATACTCATTTTGGCAGTGGCTTTTTCAAATTCCATAGTTCTGCCATATATCCTCGGTAGCTTCCATTATCCAGACAATGGGGTCAACCAGGAGTTCCCTGACCAGGGTCCTCACAACCTCATTCCCGGCTAACGAATCCGCGACAGGAGGGCTAAGTCTGTAATACAGTGCAACAAAGTGAGAACCGGCGGCGCTTTGCAGTAGCACGACATCCCGGAACTCTCGTAATACATCGAGCCGCTCAGCAGTCGCAGTTCCATAGGCTGCGGCAACAGCAGGACAAAACGAATCACCTATGCCGGCCCCTCTGGCTGTGCGGAATCGACAGGTAGCACCTTCAATCACGGTATCGTTCCTAAGCTGGGCTTTGAATTCGTACTCCGTCTGCGAGGCGAGCCCTGTGAGTACCTCTGTATGGGTGCCATCTGCTGTTTTGGACACCCAATCAGTGTAAAACCAGGATGGGTCGGCGGACCTCTTACAGGCAAAACGCACCTCCACCGAGCTGAGGTTTCCTGTAGTGTAGCTCATGTTCGCGATAGCTGAGTAAGAGGTGATGTCGGTGGTGGCCTGTGTGGTAAGCCTTGGCACTGGCACCTCCTCGAAGCTAGCGGTGACTGTTACAGCTTGAGATGGCATTGTGAATGTCGTTTCCTTTGCGGTCTCATCGTCAAAATCACCCGCCGGCGCTGTCCAGTCGACGAATTGATAGCCCGCCTCAGGTTCTGCGAGGAGGTCGACATGTGCCCCGGCGTAATAGGGGAAGACCCCTTCGCCAGGGATGGTTACAGAACCTCCGGTGGTGCTGGAGATGGTAAGCTGGTATTGCACTGGCGGTGCTGGCTCTTCATCAATTCTCAGGTTAAGTCCTTGCACCTTGCCCGACTCCCAGGCAGCCTTCTCGTCTGCCTCGATGCCGCCAACACGGAATGTCACCGTGGCACCAGCCGTGCCCGATACCCTGAATATCGGGTTGTAGCCATACCTCCCCTCACCATCCACGGTGGTCTCCGCCTGTTTGACGTCATTCACGAAGGCCTCCACCAGTGTCCCTTCCTCCACTGGGTCACCCTCGAAACTCACAGTGCCATAGAACTGGTGGGGCATTTCTGGTGGTGGTTCGGTGGCATAGGCTGGCATGACGCCAGCAACGAGGCACAGGGCTAACAAGAGCGCGAAGGCTCCTGTTAGGCTAGCAGCCGTTCGTCCTGTTAATTGATTTGTCGTTCTCTGCGCCTCCATAATTCACGCTCCCACACTTACGGATAAACTATTCCTGGCAGCCGAGGCCTGGCTCCATCGGGTCATCATAGTGCGGCCCTGGAATGAGGAACCACGCGCCATTCTCGAACCCGTATATCCTAACGTACTCCGAGCGAGCCAGGCAATCTTGAGTCGTCACACTAGTAGCGGTGGACTTGAAGCCGACATGTTCCAGCCGACTACCATGTCGTGAGCTGGCAATTCTGGAGGGTCCACAATCGCCACGCGCATTGAGTCCGGATGGACCTCTTCCGTTCTAATCCACTAGACTGTGCCATCGTGCGGGTCGCGCGAGGGTGCCAAAGCCTGCCTAGTTCCGCCACGTGTCCGCGGTAGCTCCAACAAGCCAGACAATGGGGTCAACCAGGAGCTCCCTGACGATGGTCCTTAGAAGGTCACTTCTTGCTATGAAATCCGCTACGGGAGGGCTGAGCCGGTAGTACAGGGCGACAAATTGGGAGCCTAACGTGCTTTTCAGCAACACTACATCCCGAAAGTCTCGCAACACATTTATCTGTTCAGCAGTGGGAGTTCCGTAGGCTGCGGTAGCAATAAAACAACCAAAGTTAGCTAGTAAATCATTCAAATTCGTGCCGGACCCTGTGGCTGTTGTGAACTGACGGGTAACACCTTCAATCACGGTGCTACCATACCTAAGCTGGCCCTTGAATTCATACTGCGTCTGCGACACGAGCCCTGTGAGCACCTCAGTATAGTTGCCGTCTGCTGTTCTAGAGACCCAAGTAGTGTAAAACCAAGCCGGATCGGTGAGCCTCTTGCAGGCAAAACGCACTTCCACCGGGATGAAGTACCCGACCGTGTAGCTCATATGGATGGTGCCTGCATAGGAAGAGATGTCGGTGGCGGCCAGTGTGGTAACCGTGGGAACCCCGGGAGGCGGCGACACATCCGCGAAGTGGGCGGTGACAGTTACAGTCTGAGGCGGCATGGTGAAGGTGGTCTCCGCGGCGGTTGCACTATCGAATGTGACCGTCGCATTTGCCGTCCAGTTACCAAACGCGTAGCCTGGGTTGGCCACCGCTGTTATCCTGATTGTTGCACCTGCTGCGTAAGCACCTCTGCCAGCCACGTCAATCGCATCCCCGCCTGCGACAGGGTCTTCTGCCATGGTGAGGTTGTAGGCCACGCCGAAGTGGGCGGTGATGGTTACAGCTTGAACAGGCATTGCAAAGGTAGTCTCCTCTGCAGTCGCGTTCAGGAAAGTGACCGGACCATCTGCCGTCCAGTTGCCAAACGCATAGCCTGGGTCGGCTACCGCTCTTATCCTGACTGTGACGCCTGCAGCGTAAGCACCTTTGCCACTTACATCAACCGCGTTCCCGCCCGCGACAGGGTCTGCCGCCATGTCGAGCTCGTAGGCCACGCTGAAGTGGGCGGTGACAGTTACATTCCGAGACGGCATTGTGAAGGTAGTCTCGGCGGCGCTCGCATCGGCGAATGTGACCGTTGCGTTTGCCGTCCAGTTGACAAAGCCGTAGCCTGCCTCAGCTTCTGCCAGGAGGTGGACCTGTGCCCCAGCGTAATAGGTGAACACCCCTTCGCCAGGGATGGTTACTGCACCTCCGGTGGTGCTGGAGATAGTGAGCTCATACTGCACTGGCGGTTGTGTCCCTCCATGAATTGTCAGGTTAAGCTCTTGCACCTTGCCCGATTCCCAGGTAGCATCCTCATCTGCCTCGACGCCGCCAACATGGAATGTCACCGTGTCACCAGCCGTGCCCGGCACCCTGAATATCGGGTTGTAGCCATACCTCCCGTCAGCATCCACGGTGGTCTCCGCCTGTTTGACGTCGGCCACGAAAGCCTCCACGAGGGTTCCTTGCTGCACCGGCGCACCCTCGAGACTTACAGTGCCATAGAACTGGTGGGGCATCGGTGGTGGTTCGGTGGCATAGGCCGGCATGACACCGCCAGCGATGAGGCAGAGAGCCAACAGGAGCACGAACGCTCCTGTTAGCTTACCACTGCTTCGTCCTGTTAATTTGTTTATCGTTCTCCGTGACTCCATAATCTACGCTGTCACAGTTACGGATAAATCGTTCCTGGTTCTGTGAATGCTACCCAGTAGCCGAGGCCTGGCTCCATGAACTCGCTATACGGCGCCGGAATGAGGTCCCAAGTACCGTTCTTGAAAAAGTAAATCCTAACGTATTCCGTGCCCTCAAGATAGTCTGCAGCGGTTACATTGCTAACGGTGGACTTGAAGCCGACCATGTTCCAGCCGACTACCACGTCGTAAGCTGGCGGCAGTTGTGTACCTTTAGGCATTTGCGTTCCGGCCAAATGCAGTGTCTCGGCCGCCTTCATGTTAATCCAGTAGGCTTTGCCGTCTCTCATCGAGGTAAGATCGGATGAAGCACCGGGAGCGAAGGAATACCAGCGTTTGGCTGCCGCATCCCAGTGCCAGACGCTGATGACGTTATCCAGGATGCCCGCCACTACCGCATTGATAGCTGAGTCTAGAGGGATGAGCGGTAGCGAGATGAGGTTCCAGCCCTCGATAAGCGTTATGTTTGCTACATTGAAGACTCCCTGACTAACCGTAACGGTGTCGGCTATAAGGGCGGCGGCGGGTATGGTTGTGCCCCCGACCTTGCCCGCTGGACTGACGGTTATCCTGCTAAAACCGTCACCCGTACATTGGATGGTCCAGGTGTAATTAGTCGATGTAGTGCCAGCGTCAAGTGCCCCTACCGTCCTGGTGACATTACCGGCCTTCACCGTAGCATAGCGGTCTATGGATATGGTCAGCGTGACATCGGTCGCGTTGAGGGAGCTGATGTTCTCCACGCTGGCGGTGACAGCAAACTCATCCGTGACATTGAAGGCTGCGGGCTCGACAGGCTCGACAATGGTCACCTCAAGAATTTTCTTCTGATAAACGGTTACCGTGTCAGAGTGGAGGAGACCCGCAACTATGGGGTTGAGGGTATTCGGTTCGATACCTGACGGATTGACCGTTATATCTACGGCACCCGCACCAGTGCAGACAAGAATCCAGGACACCTGACCGGTCCCGTTAACGGCGGGAAGCTGTGTGGCTATATTCTTGGTGGCGACCTGGCCTGTCTTCAAGGTCGCGTTGCCGCTTATCACTATGGTTGCCTTAACATCCTGTGCATACCCAGTCCCGTTGTTTGTCACGTTGGCAGTGACGGTAAACTCGGCACCACCCATAATGTCAACACCGTTGGCAGGGGCCGTGATGTTTGCCACTAGCTCAGCATAGTAATATTCAGCGCCGACTGGCGTGCTCACCACACTGAAGCTCAGGACCAGCGCCACGGCCAGCATAATACTAAGTATCTTTTTCATCATTTTCTCCTTTCATCGGTTTTCTATCGCCTTATCGCCCCTCGACCACGGGCATCGCGGCTTTTCCACGGCACAATTCTCACTTCCATAAAGCATCACCCCTTTCATGAAACACAAAAACCGACCCTCTCCAGGGACCGACCTACTTCAGGTCGGTTGTATCACTAATTGTACCAGGTGACCACCACGAGAATCACGCCTCACTTCTCGCCTCAACTCTTCTCCCTCTGCTCTGAGTACCCTTGTCCCTTAGTCACGAGGCAGCACAGACGCTGAGGCTCGGGACGGAACACCAAGTAGTCACCTAAGCCCACTACCTAGTATACTAGATGGCAGGGCCTTTGTCCAGTCACTGTCCTCGTTCAGTACCTTGGAGACTGAAACTCAATAGACACAATCCTGTAGCCAGGTGGGTCACCCATGCAACACTTCCAGAATCGAAGCGTCGTTGATATAGTATCATCAACAAGCTATCATTGAATAGCAAGCGGCATACCTTTCTATTATGAGCAAAACGTTATTTCTAGAAGCGCTGTATTCGTGGGATGAATTCTGGCAGACGATAGAAACGGGATGGGCCTTGTTTGGTGATCCCAGACATTTCACACAGGATGAACTTACAAAGTGGTCAAATGAAAGAGTCCCGGCACCCCATGGAGGATGGTTTGCCTGGCCGATGCCTGTAGCTCCGCTAGCCCATATGAGTGAGCAAGACATTGCCCGCCATTATGGTGGCCAAGTGCCGCGGTACTGGGCAATTTATGACCATGCTCATCGTATAACAGGTTGGCTTGGAATCGACGATGGTGAGGGCTTCGGTTGGGCCTGGTGGCTTTTTGCCTATGTTGGCGCGGATGTGCAGAAATTATTGCCATTCATCCGGCATCGGGTGCCTGGTATAGTAGACCACCTGATCAAGCAACTTGTGCCTGTGAAGCTACTGGTCGCAGGAATAAGCAAGGATAAATTGCCTCAGGTACACCCGGAGGCTTGCCCGCCAGAAGAATACAACACGTTATTCAAATCGTCACAGCAACCAAAATACCCCTTCTTTGATTTGCAGCTACTTTCTTCAAAATATCGGCAGGGTCTTATGCCCGAACCCCTAGACGACCGAACTATAAGACAAAGGAAAGCTCTTGCCAAAGCCTTGGGAGGAAAATATGATCCTGACAAAGAACTGGCAGAGCAACAAGCAACTATACAGGCAGAAATTAAGCAGACTTTAACACATCCTATTTATAAACTACTTCACATGGTGAAGTTCCATACCACCAGTTCAGCAGCCGATAGGCTGCGCAGGATTGCTGAACTCACCGGGGAATGCCACGAAGGACAGATAGGTATTGATGTCCTTCTGCAATGGGCCTGGGAAAATGAGCGGAATGAATACCTGCGTCAGAAACTGAGTCTAGTGAATAAAGACAGCGCAAGATTTAGAGAGACACACTGTGAAGTGGCAAACAAGATATATCGACAAGTTCATGGCTGGTTTCGGCGCCGTGGGTGGCGAATGCCAAGTCTCCCAGATGATTGGCGAACAAAAATCATAAAGGTTTAATGTCACGGCTTTGACAAGATCGTACCGTGACATGAAACCATAGCCTCCAGATGGCAACGTCTGGAGGTTTCTCATTTGAGCAACCGGAAGCAGGATAGACGAAATCCTCAGGTAGCTAAGTTTGTTTATATTTCCACACCTGATGCTAAAGAAAGATTCTCCCGTGCCGTTGCCATATTGCTAAGAGCCGGCATGAAGGGAAAGAGACAAAAGCGTTGAGATGACAGAAAGAAAACCAGGGCGTCCCAGAGCCATACCCGAAAGCGTGATACCAGACCTGCTCCGTCTCTATGATAGAGGTTTAGGCTACCGGGGAGTTGCTCGCGAATTGAGCAAACAAGGTGTTTCCGCGGACTGGAGCACTGTGCGGCGGATCATCAAGTCTCGCCGGTCTGTGGACAGCGGGAGAAACGCCCTGTGAGCCATTTCTAACACTATTTTGCCACTGGGTATCTCAAGTGATGTGAATGAAACTATGGATAAGGGTAATAAATGCAGCAAATCAACGAAAAAACGCGATTTCGTATGTGGAGATAGTGATTTGTGAAGAGCTATCTTGAGCCAGAGGAAGTCAGGTTGTTGGAAGAAGCAGCTGCCTGCTTCAGAGACCGCCTGCTCATCAGGCTCCTTTTTCACACGGGTTGCCGGATCTCAGAGGCACTGGCTCTCAAGGTGGAGGATATAAACTTTGAACAAAGTACAGTAACAATCATCCATCTTAAAAGTCATATTAATCTATCTTGTCCAAATTGCGGGGCAAGGCTGGGACAAACACACAGGTTTTGTCCCGCTTGTGGTGAGAAGGTGATCAATGCTTTCCCCCAGGAACGTCAGCACCACCGGCTAAGAATCCTGCCCATTGATGGTAATACTCTGGACATGTTGAGAGATTACATCAGGCGAGGTGGGGCTGTACGGAGAGACGGTCAGCAGCTCATCTTTGGCATTAACCGACATCGAGCCTGGCAGGTGATAAGAGACTGCGCTGAAAGAGCAGGACTGCCCCCACTGGTAAATCCGGAAACGGGAAAGAGGAGGGGCATAAGCCCCCACAGGCTGAGAGACGCCTTTGCCGTCCATGCTGTCAAACTCAATGATTCAGGAGATGGGTTAAGGCTTCTTCAAGAGCATCTGGGACACATGAGCTTCAACACCACTGCAAGGTATCGGAAAGTAGGTGGGGCTGAGCACCGGGATTGGTTCAAAAAACTATGGAAAGAGGGAATCCACTAGACTATCTACCCTTGAAGCCAGCCAGGGGTGGTTTCCTGAGACCATTCGGCTGCGGGTGGTTCATCAGGGAGTTTCTGCTGGGGAACGGTCCCGAGGGCTCACCCGGGATAGACCCGGAGGCTGGCGCTCCGCAGGCGGATATCTTTTATCACTACAAGAGGGCTCTTCTCAGAGTAATTGCCCTGGACAGGGCTACCAGGCATGAAGAGCGGCAGGCGAAGCGTGAAAAGCGGCTTATTTCCCCTGAAAAAATAGAGAAGTTCGCCGAGAGATACCTGGCTCGCACACCTTACAAGGTCAACAGCTGCCGCTATCACTCATTTGTCGTTTATTTCTCAAACCTCCAGAGACTGGGCTGGGTGGAATTTACAGGCAAGGAACAGCACTCAATTCTTCAAGATAACTACTCCGCAGGACAGCCACGAAAGTATTTCCGCTTAACATCAGCAGGACGTCTGGCTGGCTCTGCTTGGTCAAATCCCCTCTTTGCTCTCTACGGTCGTAGCTAAGAGCTAGGGTAGCCAATTAAGGTAAGGCTAGCCCTAGTTGCTATCTATCAACTTATCAAGATTATCCAGCCTTTTCCTTTTATTGAATATCAGCGGTTAAGAAAATTTCATGTAAATATAGGTTCATTCTTTTAATGCACAAAATGTCCTTTTGTTGGACAATAGATACTGAGTAGATTGCACCTTAACAATTGAATATAGATTGGCAATCCCGATACGTGGCTAAATATCAAAATCGGAGGATTAGACAATGAATGACATATCAAAAGCCACTTATCAGAGCATAGCTAAAGCAGCTATCGGAGAGCAAAATTTTGACGATGATAACGAGTACATAGAACTCGTTAAGAGTACTGCCAGAGCATTTGAAAACTTAAACCTAAATGCCAGGCTAGCAGTCGAGGCAAGCTACATATTCAGCCGTAAAGTACCGACGCCCGAACGTCAAGACCTATTCCAGGAGTTGATAACGGCCATAATCGCCAGCGGTACAGAGAATGCAGCTTTTGCCTATACAATAGCCAGGCGGGATTGGCAGAACTGGTATACCAAATATATGTTACATAGCCAATTCTATCAAGGTTATCTGTCAGAGACTATCACTAACAGCGATGGGGAAGAGACTGAACTTGCAGAACTGCTAGTCGGCGAGGTTGAGTTTGAGAATAAGCAAATTGACAAGCTGGACACTCAAACGCTCTGGCGTCAAATCCCAAAGGAAATACAAGTGCTTATAACGAAGCGCCTGCAAGGTAAACCACTGGGAGCACCACGAAGGCGCAAAGCTGGGAAGCCAAAATCAAGCGGTACTCTAAAGGACACAGAGCGGAAGCGCCTTAATCGCTGGGTGAAAACACAAGGACATAAACTGTTAATAAACTAAAATCGCTCAAAACTAAAGCATAGCTAAATGTCACAAATATTGCCACTTGTCGGAATTGCTAAATTGTGAGCGGTAGTAGGTGGGACGGCTAGTTTAGCCGTCCCACTTTGCTATTGTCACAAATATTATGGCTTTGTGGAATAGCCATACTATAAGGCCAATACTCTATGGGTGGCCTGGTAATCCCAATCCGTGCCCACACTCGGGTTACTTGGGGCTGACCTCAGTATGAGGTGGGGGACGCGGACATTTGACACGACAGCCTAACATAGAGCACACCGGGGGACCTATGCTCCGAAGGCCAGGCATAGGGGATTCCAAACATAGCCCTCGGGATAAGGTCTAGCCCTGGCCCTAGCCGTAGTGACGGCAATCTATCAGCGACAGCATCAAGATAGACAATC
>Ga0299915_10002945_pt1 | contig 12355 bp, 9 predicted proteins | sample RVTome_13_FD_200263 | JGI IMG/M metagenome (GOLD analysis project Ga0299915, IMG submission 200263) | Soil microbial communities from uranium-contaminated site in the Upper Colorado River Basin, Wyoming, United States - RVT92D227 (version 2) ...
AAAATGTTAATAACGAAACTACAATATTTTTAAAAGATAAAATTAGCGTAGAAGATTTGTTAAAATGGTTAGAATTAAGTCCTTATAAGATTGAACTATGCTTTTTAGAAGGATTTAGGAATTCAAATTATCCAACAGTATTATGCGTAAAAAATAGAGACGAGATAAAACCTCAATTAACTAAATACGTTAAAATGATTTCAGGATTGATTTCTGTGAATTTTATAGAAGGCCGTGATAAAATAGATATTCCCGTAGTTAATTTATTAGAAAGTTTCGAATTATTTTTAAAAATTTTCGATTTAATTAGATTTTAAACAAAGTTGCTTAAATAAAATTATCCCAAATTAGGGCAAACTCTTGACATATATACTTTAAATTTTCCAATTTATCGATATTTTCAACAACAGCATCTTTAAGAAGAAAATCGTACAAGACATTATATATCTCTGTTTTATCAGAAATATTTTTGATATTTCTATTAATTTTTAACAAAAATTCGTTTAGAGGAATAATGATTTCGTGTATTAACCACTCTTCCAAATATTGAGCGTTTGAAAACGATTGGAAATTGTAAATAGTTAATATTTTTGTTAAATCTTTGTCCGAATAAAAGTTTTTTTCAGGAATCTCAATATTAACGAGCTTTTTAACTTTTTCTTTATTTAGACTTACCAAATATTCCGGCCAAATGTCGTCTGAATAATTAATTTCCTGAAACATAAATAGTTCTAAAATTCTTAACGCAATATTCTTGCCTAAATATCTACCTTTAGGATCGATAAAATTCTTGGAAGCATCCGATGGACTATCTTTTAAAAATATTTTATCAATTAAAGTGTAGAGCATTCTACAAATATGATCAAGTACCACATTAAAATTAATAGACTTTTTTTCGTATTCTGATAATTCTTGATTTTCTATTTCAATTATCATCGACATTTTTATATTAAAGCTTTTTAAAAACGCTCTAAAAAATCTGTAATTAATTTGAGAAATGCCTTTTTTAAAGATTTTTTTAAAAATCACGTTAAAATCTTCAATATGAGGTAATGTCGAGAAAAAATTCGTGAACTTATCAATTTTTTTAATGGTATTTGAGTCGATTCCGTGGTTTTCGCCGATATTTTTTTTATTATATTGGTCTATTTCAATTTTAAAAATATTAGGTAATAGTAATAGCTCTCCAACTTCTAACTGTTCAAGCCCCGTAATAAAATAATATTTGGTAATTAAGATAAACAGGTTAAATTGCGCTTTAATAGTTGGCAAATTATTTGCTTGAAATGTGGAATATAACGAAGTTTGTCTATCAATAAAATTAAAGATTTTTACAAAAATATTCTTTTTTTCGGTAGAATAATCAAAATTATTTAAAAAATCCTTTTTAATCACTTCAACTTTATCGTAAATAGAATCTTCTGCTCTTGAACATACGAAATTGAAAAAATCCAAAATAGGACAAAAATTTTCCAATAACTTACATTTTTTAAAGAAATAAAAGAATAATTCAACTAACTTGTCTTTGGCGGAATTATATTCGTTTAATGCTATTTGATATAATTCTTCTCTCCCTTTTAATAAATGATTATATAAATCGTCTGAAATGTTTCGAAATTGTTTGAGAAAATAAAATATACTTACATCTAGATATTTTTCGTAAATTTCCTTCTTATCGTCTCTTATTAAAATCATAAAATTAAGATATTTTTCTTTATTTCTCTCTTTCGATACGGCACAATCGAGCGAAATTAGTATTTTTTCGTTAGTTATCTTCCTTATAATAATTCCTATTAAATTAACTAAATTAAATAAATATCCCGTTAGAAATAATATTCCATAAAGATTACCTCCTATACTATGCGCTACTATATCGTATTGTTCTAATTCTTCGGGATTTAAATCGTAATCGTATTCCAAAATTGATTGCGAATCTGAAATAATTTCGTTATTAGTTAAATGTAATTGATTGGCATTAAAACCGAAAAAGTTTTGTAAGAAAAAAGCTAAAATTTCGTTAAAATTTGTATAGAGAAATGATGTGTACGTTTTTTTGATTGATCGTATATTGTTGTAATTTACAAAATCTTGCCATTTAGATTTTATTGATTTTTGATAATCGTCAAAAATGGTTTTGTTGTTCTCGTTTTCGAGTATTTTGTACAAAGTTTTTTTTTGTAAGTTGCGATTAAAAACTTGACCATCAATATTTTCCCGAAGTAAATTTAAAATAGCGGATAAATCTTTATTAAACAAATTCATCAGAGGATTATTTCGTAATTTATTAATTCAAATATAAAATGTTAATACATAAAAATAATTTGAAATCAATTTTATAAAATAAAATTTGCAACAATCAAAATACCTTTGTTATTTCGTCGGTCTCGGAATAGCTCAAGGCAGATATTTTCCCTTTATCGTCCTTAATCAGTAAACCTTTTTTTTCCGATAAAATTTCGCCAATTTTAACGGCATTAATATTATTTTTTCTTAATAATTCAATTAAATCGGACGAATCTTTTTGTTCGGTAACAATTAATAAAGATCCCGACGAAATTGTGTTCAAGGGATTTAGTTTATAGAGTTTACTTAATAATAGAGGTTCGGGAAGAACTTTTATCTTTTCATTTTCAATCAAAATACCATTTTTGGAAGATATAGCTACTTCTGCGATAGCACAATTTAATCCACCTTCCGTAACGTCGTGCATTGCTTTGATTTTAAAGTTTTCGCTCGCCAATTGCGCTTCTTTTAACACGCTAATACCAGGATCATATAAATAATTTTTACATTTTTTTATGAAATCGGAATCTAAACCAAATCTTTCTAGTTCTGCTTCTTTTTCTCGGCCAATAATGGATGTACCTTCAATAAAAACACCTTTTGTTAAGATTAGCGCATCTCCTATTTCCGCACCTGATGTTCTTATTAATTTGTCTTTCTCGACTTCTCCTAATAAAAAGCCCACTACGATGGGTCTTTCGATACCGGGCGTGACTTCCGTGTGTCCTCCTATTATAGTGATACCAATGGATTCGCAAGTATCGTGTAGACTTTTAAAAATATTTTCAACCAATTCTTGTGAGGTTTTTTTTTCAGGTAATAAAATGGTGGATTGAAACCACTTAGGAGTAGCGCCCATACACGCGACATCGTTAACATTCACATTAATAGCGTAATATCCAATTTCGTACGTTGCAAAAGTAATGGGATCCGTTTTTACAACTAAATAATTATTTGTACCCATGTCAAGTACAGCAGCGTCTTCGCCTATTTTTGAACCTTGAATAACTCTTTTGTCTTTTATTTCTAAATCCGAAATAAAATCTTTTACCATTTTTCCTAAAAATTCGTGTTTAAGTTTCCCGGTGTGAAAGAAGTTGTTCTTTTTAGGCATTGATATCTTTTATTATTATTTTTATGAAAAAAAATTTTAATTTAAGAGGTTAAAGTTAATCTACAATATTATTCAAACTACTTATTCTTTTTTGGTTGAATTTATTTTTGATCGAGCAACCGTTTAAAAGAAATAATCTATACAAAAATTTAAATTAGTGATTCGTGATTAACAATTAATAAATTATGGTAAAAATACTCGTGAAATTATGTTTAAAAGAGCTTTTAATAAATTTTTAGATAAACCTATAGAGAAACCGGAAATTTACCCTTACATTTATTCGATTGGATTAAAAGGATTAACTTCTCAAGCTAAAAAAGAGATTAAAACGCAACCAATTCAATGCAGTCAGTGTGGAGCGATTCTCACGGATGTCAAGTTAATTAAAGACGATCCGAAAATTGGAACGCATTATAAATGTGAATATTGCGGGACAATTAATATTATCAGTAAAACTCAGATAATCGAGAGTTTACCAAACGATATTGATTTTATTATAGAAGATATTAAACCTAAAGAATCAAAAGAAGAAACGATTACTAAAGTCGCTACTACTGAAGGAGAGCTTTATGTTGCCGTTATAGATATTTCAGGGAGCATGAGCGGAGCAAAAATAGAAGCCGTTAAAAAATCTTTAATTCAAACCATAAGAGATTTTAAAATCAATTCGCCTTTTACAAAATTCATTTTAATTGCGTTTGAAAGCTCTGTTTATTATTATTTAAGGCATGATGCCGAACCTATCAATTTTAGCGGAGATTTGCTGTTTTCTTTAGAAAATATGAAAGAACAACTTAATTTATCTTTAAAAAAGCAAGATACATTAGGATCAATAGGAGAATTTGCTGACGGATGGATTCGAAAAATTGAAGGTTTAAGATCAATGGATATGACTGCGCTTGGTCCGGCGCTTTATTTTGGAGTAATCTCGTTTGATACGTTTCAGATGCAAGGTTCGGGAAGAATCACGCTATTAACCGACGGTATTGCAAATCAAGGCATCGGAAATTTATCCGGAACGAGCGTTAGCACTGAGAAATTCTACGAGGAAACGGCAAATATATGCAATAATTATAAAATAATCGTGGATGTCGTTGGAGTGTCTGTTCCAGGAGATAATAACGAAATGGGATTGAAAATTTTAGGAAAATTATCAGATAAAACGGGAGGAAAATTATATTTTATTTCGCACGACGAAATGGAGTCCATCTTCTCAGAATTAAGACAAACGAATTTTATTGGAAAGGATGTGAAAATAAAGATAGTAGCTCCTACAAATATAAGTATAAAAAATGTGACTGGAGCTTTTAGTTCGCGCAATGTTAAAGAGTCAGAAATTAATTTAGGCGCTGTAACAGAAGATCGCGAGTTATTCGTAGAATTAGATTCTTCAAAAGGATTTAAAGGAATTAAAAATGAAGAAGTCCCGGTTCAACTTCAAGTTGAATATAAAGATAAAGACGGGCGTAAACGATTAAGAGTAGTGAACGATAGAGTAAAAATAACTAAAGACGAAAAAGAATTTAAAGCGGAATACGACCAAAAATATAACGTAATGATGAACATTCAGAGCTCCGGACAACAATGGTATTCCGGTAACGCAGAACAATCGAGAAGACATCTGCAAGAGCTTAAGCAAAATATGATGCAGGAAAAAGAGGATTTAAAGGCGTCAAATGTCAAATTTGCTGAACAAGACTTTGACGATGGTCTCACTTACTTAGAGGACGAATTAGAGGAAATGAACGCGGAAGAAGAAAAGTCGAAGAGCGCTCCAAAAGCAAGCTACATGGCTGCTGGGGGTCAAACTCGAGCGAGATATTCCCAAGATAAATTAGAAGAGAGATTAAAAAAGAAAGGAAAAAAATAGTCGTTAAATCATTTTTTATATCGATTATGTATTAAATTTATTTTCTAATGTTTTGGGATCAGTTTCAATCTAATTTTTTTGTTTTTTTCAATTTAGTTTGTTTATTCATAGCTTTTTTTTCTAAAATTTTGGAGTAAGTATCCCATTTATCTGGTTCGCCTGGATTTTTTTTGGTTATTACAAACAAGCAAGTTTCTGCACCTGAAGGAATTGTTTTCTTAAATTCGATTTGATAATCTGATTTTAGAATGCCAGAATCTCTAAAAGCGTTAATTATTCCTTGAACCAAATATCTTTGAACGCGACAATCAAACGCAGAATATATATTTTGTAGAGGACACCAGAGAATGTCAAAAGAGCATTGTTCTTCGCTATCGATTCGAGGATCTTCAATTGAAGTCCACGATTGGGTATTTACAATCGTTGTTAAAAAGCTCATTAATTCAATATCGGAAATATCTTTAGGAATTTCAATATTTTTCAGAATTTGTTTTCCCATGTCGTAGCCTGTTTTAATCAATGCGATATTCACCATTCTCTGACCTTCAACACCAAATTCAGACTCAGCTTCTTTTAATATATTAATTACCGCCTTAGACATGAACAATCCAAACTGTAATAACGCGGTTGGATCAAAATCTTTTCTATTAACTACCTCTTCTCGAAATTTATCTAACGCTTCTTTAAAAGGTTCCCCTAGTTTTGTTCTTTTCCAAATCGGTTCCTTTCGATCGGCTCCCTTTAAAATTCCTTTTTCTTTCATTTAAGTTCACTAAATACGCAATTTAATTTTGTTATTTTATAAATATAAAACAAAACAACTAAAATAAAAACGTATATAAAAAATATTGTAATTAAATCTTAAAATTGTGAGATTTTAAATAATCGACATAATCGCAATACAAAGACACGCTTTTCGCAGCATCTCTTAAAGATAAAAAGTATAAAATTCTAGTTTTATTTAAAAACTTTCTTATAATATTAAATCTCTGAGCCAATTCGTGAGAATCTGAGATAGATGGAACGCAATACACAAACGGTTTCGAAGCTTTTGCTTGAATTGCGAACATTCTCTTAAAAACATAACTAAACAAGTGATGAGGCCATAGAGGAACAATAACTATATCAATGTTTGGATCTTCAGCACATATTTCAATACATTTAATAAAAATATCTACGACAAAACCGACAGCGCCCAAATCTATTGGATTTTTTATGTTAACATTTTCTTTTGGTAAAACTTGTGCGATTTTATTTTGAGAGTCAGAAGTTAATTCAGGAACTTTTAAATTATAGGACGCAAATAAATCGCAACTTGAAACAGAATTTCCTCCTCCAGGAGTAACAATTGCGATGTTTCTACCGTTTGGGATGTGTTTAGGAAAAAGAAGTTCAAATGTTTTCATTGCATTCCACCATTCTTCGCTATCTTCAACAAGCGTTGCTCCCGTTTGTTTTGCCATAGTTTCCCATAATCTGAGATTAGAAGCTAAAGCCCCGGTATGAGAAAATGCCGCTCGAGAACCGTCCTCAGTAAAACCGCCTTTCCATATAATTACCGGTTTTGTTTTTGTAGTTTTTTGTAGTTCTAAAAAGAATTCGTGTCCGTTCGCAGACCCAAAAGATTCTAGATAAGCAACAATAATCTTTGTTTTATGATCTTCACGAAACAACTTTATAAAATCCAAACAATTTAAATCGATTTGATTTCCAAACGAAACGCCATATCTAAACCGTATATCTCTTTTATTCCCGACATCTAATAATTGAGTCAGATGTCCCCCGGACTGCGACATAAAAGATATTGTTCCCGGTATACCTTGTTTTGCAAATGAGGTCGAAAACATCATTCCATTATCGGAATTATAAGGGCCCAAACAATTTGGACCAACGATTCTCGTGTTAGTATTTTTAACAATTTTTACTAAGTCTTTTTCTAATTTACGTCCCAAAGCTTCGCCAGTTTCGGAAAATCCTGACGCAAAAATAATAATCCAAGGTATTTTTTTTTCAACGCATTCCCTTACAGCTTGAAGTACATAATTTACTTTTAAAGAGATATACGCCGTATCAATTGAATATGGCACGTCTAAAATGGAGGGATAACACTTCCAATCCAAGATTTTTTCTCGCTTTGGATTTACGGGATAAAATGTTTCTTTCCACTTTGAATTTTGAAAAGCTTTTAAATAAAGCATTGCACCGAAAGCAGAGCTTTCTGAAGCTCCGATAAAGGCGATGTGTTTAGGATTAAAAATTGTTTCTAAATGATTTAAGTTAAATAAATTCTTATCCATTATATACAATAAATTTAAAAACTATTTTATTTTTTTTGAATTCCCATTTGTTTCGTTCGAAAAATCGACTTGAATGTATACAAATGAATAAGAAAATTTTGAAAAATCAGAGTTTTTTCAATTAAAACTTTTATTTTTTTTTGGAAATATCCATTATTAGTATTATATAATATTTTTTAAATATTGGGTATGGCTTTAAGTGAGCGATTAAATGAGAACATTTATATATCAATTTCTCGATTATATTTATAATCAATAATTATGTAATAAAATAAGGGGAAAAATATGTTAACAGATTTAGAACCAATACAAATTCTGCAAGGTAGTTTTTCTTTAATTTGGGTAATTTTTGCTATAATAATTGGTTTAAGAGTTATTTGGAAGGCCATAACTTTGAAAAGAAAAGAATTGATTACGGTCGGTTTGACTTGGATTTTAATTGCTTCTGCGTGGTGGGGCGTAGCATTACAATTTATAACGTACGGATTTTTTAATTATCAACTCACGGCTTTTCAATATTTATTAGTCGCGAACGTGTTTATACCTTTAGGGTTATTCTGCTGGAGTTATTCCTATTGCGAAATAATAAATCCGAAATTAAAAAAGAACTTTTTTCTGGTAATTTTGGGTTTTATAGTTATCTGGGAGTTGTTTTTATGGATTGCATTATTTATTAACACTGCTTTAGTCGGAACAATAGAGGGAATATTTGATTCAAAACATTCCACAATCGCGTTATTATTTGTATTTTCTGCGATTATAATTTTTTTGATTACTGGTACTATATTTTCGGTAAAATCGATGAAAGTTGACCAACTTGATATTAAATGGAAAGGTAGATTCCTGCTTTTAGCGTGGATCCTATTTACAATAGCAGCGCTAATAGATGCAGCGCTTGATTTAATAGCAACTTTAATTTTAGCAAGAATAATATTGCTAATTAGCTCTGTCCTATTTTATTTTGGTTTCTTTTTACCAGAGTTCTTGAAACAGCGAATAATTAAAAAATGAAACTTTTTAAGTCTTTTTTTTTGTTTTCTTTATATTATATGATTAATTTTAAATTTATTGTTAAAAAAACATTTAAATAAAAGAATCGCAATATTTAAAAAAAAAAAAAAAATGAAAATTTTACAAGACATTTGGATTCTCACTAACAGCGGTATTGTGTTATTCAACAGAGTATTCGATAAAACCATGAAAACTCAGCTTTTTGGAGCGCTGATGAGCGCACTTAATTCGTTTGCGGAAAAATTGGCCGAAGGCGGTCTTACAAATTTCGAATTGAGCGATAAAAAGTTTGTAATAATGAAAAAAAGCGATTTATTATACGTGGCAAACGCTTCTAAAACTGCTAAAGAAAAGAAAGTAGTAGAGCAATTAAGTATAGTCTCGGAGAAATTTATCAGTCTATATCCTCCCGAATGGCTCAAAAAAGAATGGGATAACGATGTGAGCGTTTTTGAAGTTTTTGTTAATCATATCGAAGACGCAATTGAAGATCCAGTAAAAAAGTTTTGGGAAGGTTTCTAGCGTTAAGGAAAACAATCCTCAACCAATTTCGGCTAAATTAATTAAAGATAATAAATTTTTTCGAATGAAAATATCTGTTCTTATAGGATTAATTCACAACTATTTTTTTAATTTTTTTTCTCATATTAAGGTCTTTTTTCAAATAAAATTCAACAAATATCGAAAAAAATCAAATTTTTAACGAATCCAATATAATTCAACACATCATTGTTTTAAATAATAATTAAGAGTAAAAATAAAAATCATTAAATTGGAGTTAATAAAATGGCTCGTCCTAGCCCTTTAGATGTTTACGCTTTACTCGATAAGAGTAATTGTAAAGATTGTGGATATGACGCTTGCATGGCTTTTGCCACTGATTTACTAGAACGGAAAATTGCAATAGACGATTGCACGCATCTTAAAGAGACGAAACAGGCTAAAAATTTGGCTAAATTAAGAAAGATGCTTACACCTCCTCAGAGACCTGTAATAATTGGAATAGGTGATCGAAAATGCATTATTGGAGGAGAAGAGATAATGATGAGGCACCAGCTCACGTATTATAATCAAACAGGTATTTTTGTAGAAATTGCTGACGACGATCCGGATTTAGAAAACATTGTTAAATATTTGACAAATTTAAAAATCGAAAGAATGGGAGAAGTTTTAAGAGTCAACGGTATTGCTTTAAGATGTGTCTCGGGAAACGCCAATCAATTTAAATTGGCAACTAAAAAAGTTACAGAAATCTCAGATCTTCCGCTAATGCTTTGCTGCTTAAATCCAGATATTTTACTAGCAACCGCAGGTGAAATAAAGAATAAAAAACCATTATTATACGCTGCAACAAAAGAGACGTGGGAAAAGATTGGAACCTTTGCCGTCCAAAATAGCTTACCTATAGTTGTCGTTTCAAGCAATATGGACGAACTTATGTCTTTGAGCGCTACATTACAGAAATTAGGTTCACAAGAAATTGTTTTAGATCCTGGTACATTTTTCGGTCCAGGTAAACAAGCGTATACTTACGATAATATTATGAAATTAAGGTATGCTGCTATCGATAAGGAAGACTCAAACGCTAGCTGGCCAATAATGGGAGTTCCTGCCGTTTATTGGAGTCAAATAGACACTAAAAAAGGAGATTTATGGACTCATCAATACCAAGAAATTATTATGGGATCTATTATGGAAGCAATCGACACCTCCTTGATTGTTATACATACAGGGAAGAAAAAAGAAGATATTTGGGCGCTCTTAGCGTTAATGACTTTAAGACAAAGTGTATTTTCTGATCCACGAGTTTATCCAGCCGTTGATCCAGGTTTGTATAAAATTGGTGAGCCCGGAGATATGGCACCTATATTTGTCACATCCAATTATCGTTTAACTAAGATACCCGTAGAAATAGACATTAAAAGCGGTAACATTGCTGCTTATTTGCTAGTAATTAACAGCGAGGGAATTGGTATAGAATCGGGAGTTGCAGGGGGCCAATTTAACGCAACTGCCATTGCTGATGCTGTTAACGAATTTAAAGCGTTCGAAAATGTTAAACATAGAGTTCTTATAATACCTGGTATGGCTGCCAGATTAAGTGGTTCGTTAGAAGAAGAAGCTGACGCCTATGTGGTTGTAGGACCACGAGATAGTTCTGGTATTAAAAAATTTATGGATACGCAATGGGATCCAGAGAAATATATGAAAGAATTCGCAGAACGCAAAGAATAATAATTATTTTTTTATTTTACTTTTTATTAAGACAATTTTTAAAAAGGCATATCTGTTTTTAAAACAAGGAAATAATTTTATCAGCAGTAATTTCGCTAACATCGTTTAATATTAATGTTCTTGTTTTTGCCCCTAACTTTAATTCTTCTTTGGAATGATTTCCCGTTAAAACGCCTATAAATGGACATTCTAGCATTTCTGCAAGAAACCTATCGTTGGGATGATCTCCGATCACTACGAATCTACAGTTTGGATATTTTTGGTATAGTTGAGTCATTAATTCCGGAGATGTCTTGGTTTTTCTGGCGTCGGTTTCGCCAAAAATAAAGTCGAAGTAATGCGCAATTTTTAAATTTTTCAATAATTTTATGGCTAGTTCTTCCTTTTTAGAAGTAATCACTCCTAAGATAAAATTAAATTTTTTAAGTTCAACTAATTTTTTTTCAATTCCCGGTAATATCTTTACCTGCGAAATTCCTTTTGAACTATAATATTCTCGAAATGCAATAATTAGATTAGGCGTATTTGAAGGCGAAATTGTATCAAATATTTGATCTAAAGGCGCTCCAATCAATTTTCTAACTTTTTCGAAATTTATCTCAGGTAAATTATATTTTTTCAGAGCGTAATTAAACGAATTCCTTATTCCTTCCGTATTATCAATGAGCGTATAATCTAAATCAAAACATAAAATTATAACATTATTTTTCATATATAATATTATTAGAAAGAATACTGATTCTTTTTTATGATAATAGATTGAGGGGAGGTTGTAAACTATTGAATAACGAGATAATGTAAAGAATTTCTTCGGAGCCTTCAATTAACCTTTTAATATTAAACGGTAGATTCATAGCTTCTACTTTTTTGCCTTTTGAAACCCAATCAATAATAATTTTAACTAATTCTTTATATTTTGCAACCGTATTTCCTTCCAAATCGATTTCAGAGATGATTTTCCAAGCTTGCGTTAGTTTTCCGTTAAGAATACTGGATAAAGACGCACAAACGTACGAATGAACGATATGGGAAAATCCAACTGTTTTTAAATTAGCGGCTTTGTAATAATATTTGTAAACGGTTCTTACCATTTGCCTTAAAAAATAATCCCTTGATATGTCCATTTGCTCGTAAAATTTGATACTTTCAAGAATAACCGTAGCTGCGGTGTAGAACTGTTTGTTTTTAATCCCTTCTTCCGCTATTTTGCTTAAACCCCTTACAATTTGAGTGAATATGCCGTATCTATTAAATTCTAGTTTTCCTTCTATAGCTACATCGTACGCGTTTAGATAGCACTCAGTGGACTGATTTATATCTCCACTTTTCCATAGATCTTCTCCAGGTTTTATAAAGTTTTTATACGCCTGTTCAAAATTGTTTAATTTCCTGAAGATTTGTGCCGCATCAATAAAATTAATTGCAGCTTCCGAGAATTCTCCTATTTTTTCGCAATAATTACCCGCTAAAATAAAACACGAAGCGGCTTCTATTAAATTGTTGGTTGTTTCTTGATAACATAATCCAGCGCCTCTATAATATCTT